>Ga0315289_10006314_pt1 | contig 17431 bp, 12 predicted proteins | sample YL17G11_40_MG_FD_203452 | JGI IMG/M metagenome (GOLD analysis project Ga0315289, IMG submission 203452) | Sediment microbial communities from Yellowstone Lake, YNP, Wyoming, USA - YL17G11_40 | ecosystem: Environmental > Aquatic > Freshwater > Lake > Sediment | place: USA: Wyoming | collected... | reverse complement strand
AACTCTTTGCCACCCCACAAGCCCCCGGCAATGCCGAGGATGGCCAGGGAACGAAGAACCTTTCTCATCTCACCGGTGCTCCATATGGCCGGAACAGGGCCTATGGATATCATAGTTTCCCCGGCACGAGATGACAAGGGGGCGGGTGGTCATGCTGGTACTGTGCGCCCCGGGTACCACGCCCAAGTGGTGGAATCAGCAGCGCCATGCCGAAGCGCCCCACGCGACGGGACTTCTGTGACGCCCTGGCGCCCGCAGGACCGCGGCTTCCAGTTGCGGGTCCCTTGACACCGTCGATCGGTCGGAGCTATAGTCTCAGCCAATTGGCCGCCCCGCAGGGGGGGTTAAAGTGCGCGCGAAGAACCATTCTGGCGAGTCAATCTCCGAGACCCAGAGCATTATTCGCTCGCTTTTGCTGGACTTCGGCTCTCCATTGCCGGGAATGGGGCGGATGTCGGCATTTCTGATGCCGGTGGCGCTGGTGGTGCTGGCGGCCATGGCCGGCTGGGCGGGTCTCAGCCTGTGGGGAAGAACCTTTTCCCTCCAGCGCGACCGGACCCAGATCCGCTGGATGCGTGGAGCGCCGAACCTGGCCGGCCTCTGGTTCGCTCCTCCGGACGGGCTGGTGGGTGTCCGGGAGCAAGCGGGGAGAGTCACGGTGCTGACCTGGTCGGTCAGCGAAGGCCGCTTGGTCAGGGAGGTCACGGTGGACCCGGGGGCCGGGGCGGCCGCGAATGGCACGGCTGCCTTCCAGAGCCCGGTCCAGCAGCGGCCACGGGTGGGGACTTCCGCCACCGAGCCCCTGGGCGAAAAAATGCCGGTTGAGCCGCCGTTGGCTTGGGCGGTTTCTCCGAGCGGCGAGCGCCTGGCGTGGGCGTCGGGCGGGCAGATCTACATCAAGGATCTGCCCGACGGGAGGCCCAGGCCGGTGCTTGCACCGCTGAGACTGGGCCGTCTTCCTGTGTCAGTGGCCTTCTTGAGCAACGGACTGCTCGCCGTCAAGCGCGGGGACGGCGAAGTGGGATTCTTGGAGGTCGAACGAGGGAGGTTCGTCGATTGGAAACCCGTGCGTGGGCCGTGCCAGCTCGAGACGTATAGCGAAGAGATCTCGCCGTGGAGCATCAGCCTGTGGGTTGTGAACGCCTGCCCGGGCCCGGAACGCGTTGATGCGTTCCAGGTGGATGTGAAAGGGGGCCGCCGGGAACTGATCCAGCACTCTTATGCGGCGGGATGGGGGGGACGGACGGCGGTGGGGGTGTCGCCCCGGGGGCGTCTGGCCGTGGGCTTGGAAGACGGCACGGTGCGACTGCTGACTCCCGAGTCTGGCGCAGGAAGCGGCGAGAGCACGCTGACGGCTCCCGGCGTGGTGCGGGCGTTGGCGTTCAACACCGAGGACAGCATCATGGTGGGGGGAGACTTCCGGGGGATTTATCTGCTCTCCGAAGGTGCTCCGCCGCAGGTGCTGGTCCCCGGCGTGCTAGCCAAGCGGCTGGCGGCCGCGGCCGTGTACCTGGCCTATCCCGAGCGGGACCGCCTGATGCTGGAGGGGCTGGATTGGGTGCGGACGCTCAACGGGACGGGACGCGCCATCCGCTTCATCTGGATCGTGTTGGCGATCGCGCTGGTGTCAGCTCCGGCGGGCCGTCTCCTGCTGGCCGGGAAGGTGCGCCCGGTTGCCGAGGCGGGGGTGACCGGGACGGAGGAGGAATCTGCGGCGATGCCGTTGCCGGAGCCGCCTCCGGAGCTGATCGAGGCCTGCGTGGCCGGCAACTGCGTCTTGTACGCGGGAGCGGGCTTGAGCGCCCAGGCGGGTCTGCCCATCTGGGCGGTGCTGGTGCGCAGCCTTTACGAGTGGGCCGCGCGGGAGCAACTGCTGGATGCCCGGGTGAGCGAATCCCTGCGGCGCGCAGTGGGCGCCGGGCTGTGGGACCTGGTAGCGGACGGGATCGTCAGCGCGTTGGGCGGCCGCGAGGGGCTGCTTCAGGACTACCTGAAAGCGACGTTCCTCGGGCCCAGCCCGCGCTTGCAGCAGGCCCACCGCCTCCTGCGGCAGGTGCCCTTCAGCGCGGTCTTGACCACCAACTTCGATGACCTGCTCGAGCGCACCTTCGAGGACCGCCGGGCGGCGGTGTACACGCAGCGCGACGCCGAGGCGTTGCTCCAGGCCCTGACGCGCCGCGAGTTCTTCGTGCTCAAGCTATACGGATCGCTCGAGCAGCCGGAGAGCGTGCTGCTGGCCCCGGCGCAGTTCCGCGACGCGCTGACCCGCTACAACCTGTTCTCGAAGTTCGTCGAGAGCCTGTTGGTGTCCCGGACGATCTTGTTCGTGGGCGCGAGCCTGGAAGGGATCGAGGCCTACCTGAGCGGCATCAGCTTCCAGGGCGTGATCCCGCAGACGCACTACGCCCTGGTGGATGGGTCCGGCGCGGCCTGGGAAGCCAAGGCGGAGTCCCTGGCCCGGCGCTACAACATCCAGGTCCTGCCCTACGCGCCGGGCGAGGGCTACCCCGAGGTTCCCGAGTTCCTCCAGCGGCTGGCCCAGGCGGTGAAAGCCAGGAGCGCCACGGGGCAGGCGCCGGCCGCCGAGGCGGCACGGCTGAAGTCGGTGGCGCTGGAGAACATAGGTCCCTTCGACTACGTCTCGCTGGAGCTGACGTCCGCCTGGAACGTGTTGCTGGGCGACAACGGGGTGGGCAAGTCCACCGTTTTGAAAGCCATCGCGGTGGCCGTGTGCGGCAGGGACGCGGAGCCGTACGCCGAGCGCCTGATCAAGGCGGGCAAGCCGTACGGGACCATCACCCTGGTCACGGACCAGGGCAAGAGCTACACGACCAAGCTGGTGCGCAGGGATGTGGGCGCCGAAGTGGTGTCGCTGCCCAGCCGGCCGCTGGAAGCCGAGGGCTGGCTGGTGCTGGGCTTCCCGCCCCTGCGCAGCGTCACCTGGGCGCGTCCGCGCAGCATCCCGCGGGAGGGTCTGGGCTGGTCGACGGCGGAAGATCTTCTGCCGCTGATCAAGGGCGAGGCCGACCCGCGGCTGGACAAACTGAAAGAGTGGATCGTCCGGCTGGACGCCCAGGCCAAGGACTACCAAGTCCGCCATTCCCCGCGGGGGCCGGGCAAGCTGCCGAAGACCCGCTACGAGGAGCAGCGAGACGAGCTGTTCTGGGTGATCGGGCAGCTCACTCCCGGCTTGAAGGTGGAGTTCGGTCAAGTCCGGCCCGGCACTTTCGAAGTGACCGTCATCACCGACGATGGTGAAGTTCCCATCGAGGCGGTCAGCCAGGGCACCACTTCGATCGTCGGCTGGGCGGGCGTGCTGCTGGAGCGGCTCTACGACCTCTACGGTCCCAAGGACGGCGCCCCGGCTCAGACCCCGGCCGGGACCAGTTCGTCCCTTCTGCCGCGGCAGCGCTATGCCATGGTGCTGATCGACGAGATCGACGCGCACATGCACCCCGCCTGGCAGCAGGGGCTGCCCCGGAACCTCGCGCAGGTTTTTCCGGGCGCGCAGTTCATCGCCACCACGCATTCCCCGCTGATCGTCTCCTCGTTGGCTGCCGGGCAGATCCTGCGGGTGTACCGCGATCCCGCCGAGGCCAAGGTGGTGATTCGGAGGCCGGAGTCCGACGTGCGAGGATGGCGGGCGGACCAGATCCTGATCGACCCGTTGTTCGGGCTGGAGACGGCGCGGGAACCCGAGACGGAGGCGCTGCTGGCGCGGTATACCGAGCTGGCGGCCCGCGACGACCTGAGCGAGCAGGAGAAGGGCGAACTGGAGCGGGCGGCGCAGCTTCTGAAGACCCGCCTGCCGCTGCCGGCCGAGAGGGCCCAAGCCCGGGAGGCCGCCGAGATGGTGCGGGCGGTGTTTCAGGAGCGCCTCAAGAGCATGCCGCCGGATGAGCGCAAGCGTCTCCTGGACGAGGTGGAGGTGCAAGTCCAGGAGATCATCACCGGCTCGCGGAGGCAGCCGTGATTCACCGCGAGTTCAGGCCGCCCAACTTCCTGTGCCAGGTCTCCGACCCTAACGTAGACCCGAACAGGATCGACGCGCGGCTGGAACGCGCCGATTCGGAAGCTGAGCTCCGCCAGAAGCTTCAGGACAAGGGCCTGGTCGTGCACGGCATCCAGAGTTACGACTTCGGCGAGTGGCAGCAGCGGGCGGAGGCGGAGACGGCCAAGGCTATCCAGGCGCAGGGCAGCGGCGCGCCGTACGAGTTCCGGGCGGCCCTGTGGAGCGAGCTGAAGGACTATCTGTTCCGCTTGTTTGACGGCAAGTGCGCCTATTGCGAGGGCAGGGTGCAGGACGTGGCCTCGGGCGACGTGGAACACTACCGTCCCAAGAAGAAAGTCGAGGAAGACCCGGCCCACCCGGGATACTACTGGCTGGCGTACGATCCTGCGAACCTGTTTCCCTGCTGCGAGAAGTGCAACCGGGCGCGCGCCAAGATGAACCATTTCCCCATCCGGGGCCAGCGCGCCGGCCGTCCCGCCGACGACCTGGCCCTGGAGAGACCGCTGCTGCTGAATCCTTACGTGGACGTTCCCGCCAGCCACCTGCACTTCGTTCCGAATAACAACGGCACGTTCCCAGGGACGGTCGCCGGCGGGACGAGGGAGGGCCAGGAGTCGGTCAGGTTCTACAACCTGAATCGCGAATCGCTCCGGGAAGCGCGCGCCAGGGCGCAAAGCGACACCCGCTTGAGGCTGGAGTGGGCGGCGGGCAGAGGGCAACTGGGCCAGATGTTTCATGAATTGAAAGCCGGGGCGTGTGAATTCTCGGCGGCCTGTCTGGTGGTCGCGGCGCAGTGGTGGGCCAGGCAGAAGGCCGAGGTGGAGGCAGAACTCAAGGAGATTGGCGCCAACCCATGAAGCGAGGAACATTCGGATTCGAGACGACTGACAAGGGCGGGCTTCTCAACGCCGCCGCCAACGTCCAGGCGCTCCGGCGCCTGTGGCTCGACCGGACCCTGATCCAGGGCGAGGACCTGGGCCCGGGCGACTCCGGGGACTTCGATAACGGCGCCTGGCACGTTTCCTGTCACGTGGTGGCGGCCGGGGGCGTGATGCGGGCCTCCGACGGCCGCCTGCTGTGGCTGGAAGTCTCGCACGACCCGCAGGTGGATAGCTACGTCGCCACGGCCACGGTCAAGAGCGGCACGGCGGCGCAGACGCTGCGGCTGGATTCGCCCGCCGTCCGGGCGCCGCTGGAAGGGGCGGCCTTGCTGGGATTCGTCGAGGGGAACTCGGTCGGCCGCATTTCGGCCCGCGGGGTCAACGATCCGCCCACGTTGTTCAACCTGTGGCGGCGGCAGGACTTCGACCAGCCTCGCGGCACGGCCGCCGATGGCGGGAAGGTGTGGGAGCACTGGTGCACGCTGCGGGACATCCGTCCCTCGTCGGGCATCGGCGCCTCGGTGCTGAGCGCGTACGTGGCCCTGGTGGCGGCGCTGGGCGACCGCTTCGTCCCGGCGGTGGTCCGGGGGCGCCGCGACTACGGCCACCCCCAGCAGCTTCGGGCCATGGTGATCGCGGGCCTGGTGGGCCAGGAGGCGGCGCTGTGGGACACCACCCCCGTGGTGATTCCCGCTTCTGCCGAGCGGCTGCTGCTGGAAGCGGAGCCGGCCAAGGCGCTGGAGGCCGTAGGACAACTGGCTTGGGACAACCCACCGCGGTACTACATGTTCTCGCGGCGGATCGCAAGCTGGAGCGCGACCGCGGCGGTGCGGGAGGACTTCAGAGGCATCTGAGCGCGCGCGCCGCGGAATGAAGCAGGAGAAAGGCGATGCCAGAAACGATAGTGACTAGAACCGAGGCGGATGTGGAAGCCATCCGGCGCAAGGGGAACCACAAAGACAGCCGGTCGGCGGGATGGTTTGCGGTGCAAAGGGGCAGCGAGGTGATCCGGGACATCCAGCGCGTCTCGCCGCGGCAGGAGACGTGGCTGAGTCTGGAAGATGCCGAGGCTGGCCTGAACGAGCAGGCCCGGCAGATCCTGAAGATGCGGCTGGAGGCCCTGGCCCGGCTCAAGCAGGCGCCGCACCACGCGGAGGGTTTCCGCATGAGCCGCTACACGGGGGCCGAGCAGCCCCGCGCGGTCGCCGCCTTGTGCCTGATCAGCGGCCACCTGGGCCAGGAGATCCCCGGCCTGGTGGGCTACGACCGGGTGCTGGTGGACGTGGAGCACATGGAGCAGGCGCTCGGGCCGGCCACCGTGGACGAGATCTTCGAGATTCGCAAGCGGGTGGGCGAGTACGTCCACATCTCGACGAACGTCTCCGAGACGCCGCAGATTGTGCGGGATCTCAAGACCAAGCGCGTGGATACGCGCGCCTCAGCCGCTCTGACCGCCTTGAAGGTCCTGGCGGCGCTGGACGCGGGCGCCGACGTGGTGAAGGTGGGCTTCGCTCATTTGGATTGCTACAAGCGGGATCTCCCCAGGGATGAGGTGGTCAAGCAGATGAAGCTGGTGCGCCAGTCCGTGGACCAGGCGGTGAAGAAGAGGGCTCTAATCATGCCCTTGAACCTCACGGGCCGCTATCCGCTGGTCAGCGTGTTCTTCCCGGAGGTGGGAATCGACTCGAACGGCGAGCGACCGCTGGAGATCGCCCAAAAGGCCATCGATGCGACGGCCGAGGGAGGCTGGCAAGGGGTCCTCATGGACACCTTCGAGAAGCACACCGGCAAGACCTACAAGGACTTTTATTCGGTGAGCGACACCGCCGAGCTGGCCCGGGGCGCGCACGAAAAGGGGATCGAGTTCTGGATCGCCGGGTCCATCACGCGCGACGAGATCTTCGATCTGGTGCGCAGCGAGGTGGACCTCATCTGCTTCGGAGGCGCGGCCCGGCACGCCACCGGCGAACGCACCACCGTACAGCAGGGCCGCCGAGACGAGAGCATCAAGCGGCCCTTGGTGGAGGGGTTGGTGGCCGAGTTCGAGAGAGCCGATCCGCGCAAGGTGGAAGTGGCTCGGCCCGCGGTGCGAGCCGCAGGGGCCGGCAAGAAAAGCTGAGGCTTCCGGCACTGCTCGGGAGCCGGACTGGAGTCCGCAAATGGCAAAAGTTCTGATCAAGCCTTATGTTTCACCCAACTGTGTTTTGCTGGCGCTGGACTGGCCGGACGGGGGCGACCGCAAAGACTTTCTCGGTTTCGCCGTCCGGCGGACGCCCGGCTTTCGCGACCAGCCGCAAAGCTGGCTGCCCAACCGCCTGGGGTTCGACGGGCCGGCGCCCAAAGGACAGGACCTGCCCAGCCACGAGAACCCGATCCAGAAGTTCCTGTGGTGGGACGCGCGCATCGACGACGCGGACCGCGGCCGCCAGCTCAGCTACGAAGCCCTGCCGGTGGTCGGCACTCGAGACCGGCTGGAAGGGCTCGAGGATCTGGCGGCCCAGGCCACGGTGGTGGTTCCCGGTCACGTGGAAGGCAGGATAGGGACCTATTTCAACCGCGCGGTGACGAGCTCCCAGGCTTTCTCGAGGAAGTTTGGCGGCCAGCTCGAGGGCGAGCGCCTGGACAAGGCCCTGGCGTGGCTGGCCAACGGCCTCGAGCAGGCCATCCCGGGATTCGTGAGCGCATCCCAGCGCATCGATGCCGTCATCTACCACCTGACGGACGAGCGCTGGGTGATCCCGTCGCTGGAAGCCTTCCCAGGCGACGCCTCGGTGGTCTACAACTCGACGCGCAAGGATGATTCCAACCGTAAGGCCGTGGAAAGGCTGGGGGAGCGGATCGAGTTCTTCCCGCGCACTCGGGCCAGCATCATGCACAACAAGTTCATCGTGCGGCTGCGCAACGGGCGGCCCGCGGCGGTGCTGACGGGCTCGGCGAATTTCACCACCGCCGGCCTGACCATGCAGGCCAACGTGATCCACACCTTCGATTCGCCGGCCCTGGCGCGGTTGTACCTCGAGCGCAAGAAACTGCTCGAGGGGGACCCCACGCTGAGCGAGAGCGCGCAGGACGCGGGCTGGTCCGAGCCCGTCCAGGTGGATGAGGCCCAGGTGCGGGTGTTCTTCTCGCCCGAGCCGAAAGGGCGGCGTCAGTCCATCGATACGGTCGTCCGCGCGGTCCGCAAGGCCAAGAGCTCGGTGCTTTTTTGCCTGTTCATGCCCACCGATGCCAAGCTGCGCCAGGCCATTTTCGAGGCCGGCGACCGGGGCCTGATGATGTTCGGCCTGGTCAACAAGATCAGCGAGCGGCCGCCAGAGGGTGAGAACGCCGCCGCGCAGGCTCAGGTCCAGATCTACCACCGCTCCCGCCGCGACCGGGACGTGTTTGCGCACAATATGTACGCCGGCTCCGGACGTCCCACGGGCTTCTGGTGGGAGACCGCCGAGCTGCCCGGCCCGCGCGCGCAATGGCCGGTCTACATCCACCACAAGTTCGTGGTCATCGACGCCGAGACCGACCATCCTGTCATCTACTCGGGCTCGGCGAACATGAGCGGGAACTCGCTCTACCGCAACGACGAGAACCTGCTGGAGATCCAGGGCAGTCGCCGGCTGGCGGCCATCTACCTCACCGAATTCCTGAGGCTGTACGAGCACTATCGCGCTCGCGCGGCCTGGAACCGCCACATGGAAGGCAAGTACGAGACCTACCGGCTGCAAGAGGACTCCGGCTGGGCCAGCAAGCATTACCAGGAGGGCACGCCGGAGTACAAGGCCCGGATCGGGATGGTCCAGGGAGCGCGGCGGGCGCTGGGGGCCCGGGCGGGATCGCGGCGCGGCTAGCGAGATTTCGAGCGACACGCCGGCGCCGTCAGACGCCGGCCAGGAGGAGCGCATGGCGCAAAGAGCACGACGGAAGAAGTTCAAGCGCGGGCTGTTGTGGGGTATCCGGGTGTATCTGTCCGGCCCCATGGACTTCGTGGCGTCGCGGGTCGAAGAGAAGAAGCACGGCTGGAGGAACCGCGTGAGCGAGTTCCTGCGCGCGATGAGCGTCACGGTCTTCGACCCCTGGTTCAAGCCGGAGGTGCGAGGCTTTCACGAATACGGGCGCGAGGACGAGGTGTCCGCCGAGGCCCGCGAGATGTGGGACTTCAGCGATGCCAAGGCCGGCGCGCGAGCGCGGGCGCGCCTGGCGTGGAAGTTCTGGCAGACGCTGCACATCGACCTGCGCATGGTGGACACCAGCGACTTCACCATCGCCTACTGCCCGACCAACATCTACAGCGTGGGGACGCCGCACGAGATCATCCTCTGCCGGCAGCAGCGCAAGCCGGTGCTGTTCGTCAGCCCGCCGGTGGTGTTTCCGGCGCACGACCAGCTGCGAACCCACCTTCAGGCCGCGCAAGACCGGAAGGGCCTGAAGCTGCTGGAGACTCTCGAGCAAGAAGTCCCCATCAAGCCCAACCCGCGCGGCACCCCCAGCCTGTGGTACATGCCGCTGGTGGGCAGCGAGAGCTTCTTCGACAGCTTCGGGTTCGGCGATTACCGCAAGGACTTCGGATGGAAATGGACCCGCCTGGATGATCGCGAGGAGGAGCATCGGCCGCAGCGCCCGCTGCTGCGGTTTCTGGCGGGGTTGAACGAAAGGCTGCCGCCGAAGTGGAGCACCGCTCAGAACCGTTACGTGCCCAACGACGACTGGCTGCTGTGGGACCTCGCGCCGGCCGGCGGCCCCGGGTTCGCGCATCCGTGACTGGCGGCGGCGGGAGGGGAAGTCACGGTAGACGGGACGGCGGCTGGTTCAGGCAGCCGCCCTTCAGGCTGACCCCTTTTTGAGGGTCATGGAGGTGCTGAGGGCGCGGGCGACGAGCTGGTCGCGCTGGTTGGTGATGTCGCACTCGAGCAGCACCAGGGTCCTGCCGGCGTTGACCACGCGGCCCACGGCGCGCAGCTTCTCGCGGAGCACCGGGCGGAGGAAGTTGATCTTGAGCTCGACGGTGGCGTAGCTCTCGCCGTCAGCCAGGATGGAGGCGTGGGCGATGCCCATGGCGGTATCGGCCAGGGTGCACAGCACGCCGCCGTGGAGCGTGCCCATGGGGTTGGTATGGGCCTCGGTGGCGTCGAAGGCGACTACCACGCAGCCGGGCTCGAGGGCGGTGATGGTGAAGCCCAGCAGTCCGGCCAAGGGAAAGGGCGGCTCGCCGCGGGCGAGGAGCGCACGCACGGACTCGACGATGGAGGCGGCCTGGCTGCTCATCGGTACGCGAATACCTGAGCGTACAGGATCAGCGCGATCAGCAGCAAGCCCACGCCCAGGGCGGTGAAGCCCAGACGCCGCCAGAGCTGGACGGCCAGGGGCGCCGGGGCGGGCGTGAGGTGGGCCGCGAGCTCTCCCGCCGCGCCGGCGGTGGCGCACCAGGGTGAGGACGAGCAGCGAGGTCATGCCCCAGAAGGTGAGCTTGCCGGTGCGTCGGGGTCGGACGGTTCCTGTGGAAATAGCTCGGCGAGCTGCTGCGCCAGCGCTGCCCGTCCGCAGAGGCTGCGTTCAGATCTTGCCCTCCCCCAGTTTGCAGGGTGTCCCGGTAGAATAGGCCTCCAGGCCTGTTTTGCTGGGACCGAACAACAGGCAGGAATGCCTATTCTACTGAGGCTCGCAGGGAAACTGGGGGAGGGCAAGCGTTCAGATTGCTTGACTAGCGCCTCGAACCGGAATCTAATGGAGGTGTTCCTGCCGCCAGCGAGCGGATTTCTGGGGGTCAAGGGCAATGAACAACCCGACGGCGCTGCGCCGGTTTCCGTTGGGAATGTTCCCTGGCCAGCCGGCAGCCGCCGCACGGAGCAGGCTTACATCCATTGGATTCGCCGCTTCATTCTGTTTCACAACCTGCGGCGAGCCACACGTTGCGCCATTCCTTTGCCACCCATCTGCTGGAGGACGGTTACGACATCCGGACCGTGCAGGAGCTTTTGGGGCACAAGGACGTCAAGACCACGATGGTTTACAGGCGTGTGTTGAACCGCGGCGGGCTGGGGGTTCACAGCCCGCTGGACCGCGCGTGGAAGCGCATGTCAACCGAGCCCGGTCGTGGGCGTCGGGTCCGCCTAATGCGGACCGGGAGCAGTTTTATGCGGGTCAGCATAAACAGGATTTGGGCGGTGGCAACCAACAATGGGAGAGAGGATGCGGTTCGCTGCACTGTTCGTCACGGTTCTTATTCTGGTTTTTGCCGGTCAGCGTCGTACGGCGTTCCGCGAGCAGCCACCCGGGCGTGATCCGCCTTCTGAGCTAATTCGGAAGCGAACGGGGAGCGGCCTCGACGTTGGCCTGATTGACGTGACGACAGAACGCGACGCATATCGGTGGGGCGCGTGTCCCCCTGGAGACTCCGGGATCCCGGACCGAGTGGTGGTTCCACCAGGAAGCGTTGCTGTAATCTCTCGATGGACGGTAAGAGTTCTGTCAATCTACAAGGGTCAGGCTTTTCCCAAACCGATCCTTCGAGACAGAGCAGCCAAGCAGTTTCGCTCCGAACATTCATTTGTGCCGGCGCAGAAGCTCGTTGGAGATCTGCAAGGCGGTTCGACTGAGTTGGGTTGCGAGTTCCCCTTCCTGGTGCCCGCGGGTACACAGCCGGCTTCGTTCACGTTCGAGGACGTGTCGTTCGAAGTTGCCAAGGCCCGGCGAGGTCCCAAGCCATAAGATGGGAGTTACCCCGCCCAACCACCGGCTGCACCTGACGGCGCCTGCCCGGTTCACAACGAGCAGCAGTCCAGCGCCGACTGCCGCAAGATCCTCCAGGACTGCAACAGTTGTCACCGCCTGCTGGCCATGGGAGGGGCGTTCCGATCTGGGTGTGGCACACGGGCGGTAGTGACCGGCGGCTGACTGCCAGTTGCGTATGGGGTGGACGGGCGTACACACCAACAATGTGCACAATGGGTTGAGACAACTGAAGCAGGGGGCCCTGGCGCGGGCCGAGCGCGATCTGGCGGTCGCCGAAGAGTGGTTTACGGTGGACGCGCCAGCAGGGACGCGAAAACGGACCGCAGGGCGCGAGAGGTAGACCCGCCTCGGCGCGGCGAGATCTAGACCGGGGCGGCGTGCCGGCTCTCGAGGATGCCGGAGCGGCGGGCGGCCTGGAGCAGGACCTGGCGAAAGTCCGGGTGGGCGATCTGGATGAGCGCTTGGAAGGCCCGTAGAACCGCGCTCCGGTACCCTCATCAGCCATGAATTGCGCTGACCGGCTGCCGGGCAGAATTTGGACAGCATCAGGGGGCTGATGGGAAGCCGCTCTTCTGCGCCCGATGCCACCCCAATAGAATCAATGGATTGGTCCGTATGAGACACCCTCTTCCCGGCTAATTTGGACACTACTGTTCGCGACAGGAAGGGGCTGCCGGTGGCCCGGGGGCGGGTTCGCCTTACGCTGGCCGGGAGGGGGCCTACGCTGGTCAAGCGGAACAGGAGTTGGGCAGTCAGGGGCGGTACACTTGTAGGGTGCCCGCTCTACTGAGGGTCCGTGGGTATCGGTTCTTCTTCTTCAGCCTGGAGGGCCGCGAGTCGCCACACATCCACGTGGCTCACGCCGGACGCTACGCGAAGTTCTGGCTCGAACCGGTATCAGTCGCAGAGGTGCGAGGTTTTCGCGGGCACGAGATGACCGAGCTTCGGCCGATCGTAGTGGAGAACGCGCAGTTCTTCTTGGAGAAATGGCATGAGTACTTTGGTGGAAAAAGCTGAAACACTGGCGGTCGACGTGTCGTGTTCGAGCGACGCGCTGTCCGTGACGTTGTCGGACGGGCGGGTAGTTTCGGTGCCTCTGGTGTGGTTTCCGAGGCTGGCCGACGCGTCACCCCGCGAGCAATCCGATTGGGAACTCATCGGGGGCGGCATCGGAATTCATTGGGAGGGAATCGACGAAGACATCTCCGTGGCGAGCCTCCTCCGGCCCGAGAACTTCAAGAGGCTGCCTAACGAGGCGCTGCAGCCGGCGAGGCGCGCCGGACGCCTCAGGGTGAGATCGGGCCGCCAGCGCGCGCCTCGCGGCTGAGCGCCCGGTCGTTAGACGGCAGGAGGGATCGGTGATGGACTCCAAGGCGACGCCGGTTGTGTTCACCCCGGACAACGAGCCATATCTCGGGCGGAACCTGCTGTTCCATTTTGATCAGATCATCAGTTCCGTGATGGAGCAGAATGCCGTCACTGCGCCCACCTCTCATGGCCGCGCGCTCACCGATCACCAACGCATGGCGTGCCAGGTCATCCCTCAGGCGCTCAGCATCACGCTGTCGATTCGGGAGCTCATTCGGCAAGGCTACCTGTTCGGCGCGCATGTCCTCGTGAGAGCTCTAGTGGAGCGCGCGGCCATCCTGCTGTACCTCCATCTGTACCCGGAGGAGATCGACCGTTGGAACCGGGGCTGGCACCAACAAGACGCGCCAGGCCTAGCGAAGATGGTCGACGCCATTCAAGCCAAGCAGCAATGCGAGCCTACGGTTCGCGGACGCGATCTGACAGCTTCCATGAACAGTCTGATGCACGCGAAGCCTGACTCCGCTCCTTGGAACTTGGTTTTGATGGGCGAGAAAGTACTTGGTCACGCCGTGTCAAAGATCCTGAACCGCCCCGAGTTATGTGACGACCTGTGCGCAAACGTGATTCCGTGGGTCGTCGTCGTTCAGGGAATGATGGCGGCATACTTCCCTCATTAGGCCGCCGGAGGGATCGTGAGCACTACGGCTAAGGGAGACGCGTTTGAGCAGCGGGTTTTCGTGGCGCTTGCCGAGGAGCTGCGCGACGAGCGACTTTGCGCTTCTCCAAGAAGCGCGAAGATTTCCAGGAAGAAGGCCTATCATTCGCGAGACAGAAACGCAGACATCATCACCGACGTTTCCATAGAGGTTTACCTACCGGGCCGTGATCGCCCGTCGCTCATCTGGATCTTTGAGTGTAAAGATTACGCGGGTCGTGTACCAGTCGAGGATATCGAGGAGTTTCACGCGAAGCTCCAGCAGATTGGCGAGGACAACACGAAGGGGACATTCGTCACTAGCGGGGCGCTTCAGCGCAGCGCGCTGGCTTACGCGAGTTGTAAGGGCATAGGAGTCATACGGCTCTTGCCAGATGATCAAGTCGTCCACCTAGTGGAGTTTCTTACGATGGCGAGCGCCGCGCGAGGCAGCCAAGTGAATTGGTCAGAGTTTGAGAGCGCTCTCACGGATCCACAGCATTGAAGCAGGGGCGGATTCTTTGCATCACAAGACAACTATTGGTTGGCAAGTTGGTATTCTGTCCTTTCACGAGGACTTTCGTCGGACAGCACGGCCTAACCAGGGCATCCACCCGGCCGCCCAAAAATCGGCCGGCGGGTGACGCCCGAGTCGTTAGGCCGCTCAGGAGAGCGGCTGCCGTAGGGCGAGACGGTGGGGGTAGGAGTTGCGTTACACTTTAGAGTGGGATCCGGTCAAGGCGAAGCAGAATCTGCGCAAGCACGGGATCAGCTTCGAGTGGGCTGCCGAGCTTTTTCTGGATCCGTTGGCCGTATCCATCTTTGACGAAGAGCACAGCGAGACGGAGGAACGATGGGTGAGCATCGGGCGGGACCGCCACGGAAGGGTCGTGGTTCTCGTCCACACGTTTTCAGAGGTTTCAGCGCAAGAATGGAAGGTACGTATCATTTCGGCACGGAAAGCCACCAAGCGAGAGGCCAAGCAGTACGAGGGAATTGAACGATGAAGAAGGAATACGATTTCTCGAAGGGGGAACGTGGAAAGTTCTACCGCCCGGGTGTGGAATTGAACATCCCTGTTTACCTGGAACCCGACGTTGCCAAGGTCGTGCGAGAGCGCGCTAGGAAGAAGGACGCAAGCATCGCGGCAGTGGTGAATGACTGGCTACGCCGGGACATTCGATCCGTGAGCCAAACGCGCAAGCACACGGTCCGGTAGCGATGGGCGTTAAGGGCCTAACGAGGCGCTGCAGGCGACGGCCAAGAGCGGGCCGCGCCTGAGCGCCAGGTCGTCAGGCTCCGAGCTCGGGAAACGGCGCTGTTGGGCAGAACCCTCGGGGTGATCAGAGAGCTGTGGTGAAGTCCGCTTCGCGCTCCGAATCCTCACTGGCCGGTTAAGTTAACGCTGGTGGGGCTGGCCCCGAGTCTGTTGTGAATGCCCTGGTCATCAGTCAAAAGCCACAGTCGTGGGTGGGAGCAGCGCGGTTTCGTAGCCGAGGCCGGATGACCGGAGAGCATCCGCGCGGGGCCAGCCCTGGTCGCACGGGATGGTGGAAAACCCGGGGCCAGACGGGTGGGGCAGGGTCTTCGCGCGGGGCTGCCCTGCTTACCGAGGAACGCTCCGTCTGTCCCCCGGTTTGGACGCGCGTACACACCAACAATGTGCACAATGGGTTGAGACAACCGATGAACAGGCGCATCAACGTCACCCTGCCCGAGGAGACGGTCGGGCTCCTGGATCGCGTGGCGGCGAGAGGGAACCGCAGCCGCTTGATCTCGGAGGCGGTCCTGCACTATGTGAGGAGCAAAGCCAAGGTCAACCTCAGGGAACGGCTGAAGCAGGGGGCCCTCGCGCGGGCCGAGCGTGATCTGGCGGTCGCCAAAGAGTGGTTTGCGGTGGACGCGCCAGCATGGACGCGAAAACCGACCGCAGGGCGCGAGAGGTAGACCCGCCTCGGCGCGGCGAGGTCTAGACCGGGGCGGCGTGCCGGCTGTCGAGGATGCCGGAGCGGCGGGCGGCCTGGAGCAGGTCCTGGCGAAAGTCCGGATGGGCGATTTGGATGAGCGCCTCGGCGCGCTGGCGGAGGGTCTTGCCGTGCAGGTGGGCCACGCCGTACTCGGTGACCACGTAGTGCACGTCGCCGCGGGAGGTGACCACGCCGGCGCCGGTCTTGAGGGCGGGCACGATGCGCGACACCGTGCCGCCCTTGGCGGTCGAGGGCAGGGCAATGATGGGCACGCCGCCCTTGGCGCGCGCCGCGCCGCGGATGAAATCCACCTGGCCCCCGATGCCGCTGTAGGGGAGGTAGCCGAGCGAGTCGGCGCACACCTGGCCGGTCACGTCGATCTCGAGGGCCGAGTTGATGGCCACCATGCGCTCGTTCTGGGCGATGATGAACGGATCGTTGCAGTAGCTGGTGGGGTGGAACTCGAAGATGGGGTTGTCGTGGATGAAGTCGAAGAGCCGCTTGGTGCCGAGCACGAAACCGGCGATGACCTTGTGGGGATGCAGGGTCTTCTTGTCGTTGTTGACCACGCCGGACTGGATGAGGTCCACGATGCCGTCGGGGACCATTTCGGAGTGCACGCCCAGGTCCTGGTGATCGCGCAGGGCGCCCAGCACCGCCTCGGGGATCTCGCCGATGCCCATTTGCAGGGTGGCGGCGTCGGGAATCAGAGTGGCCACGTGGCGGGCCACGGCGCGGTGGACGTCGGTGACCGGCCCCTGCTGGTATTCGGGCAGGGGATGGGAGGTCTCGACGATGGCGTCAGCCTTGCTGACGTGGATGAAGCTGTCGCCCAAGGTGCGGGGCGTCTGGTCGTTGACCTCGACGATGACGTGCCGGGCGCATTGGGTGGCCGTGAGCGCGATGTCGACGCCCGCGCCCAGGCTGAGGTAACCGTAGTCGTCCGGGGGGGAGCACTGGATGAGGGCGACGTCGATGGGCATGGCGCCGCTCCTGAACAGGCCCTCGATTTCGCTCAGGAAGATGGGGACGTAGTCGGCGCGCGCCTCCTGGACGGCGGCGCGCACGTTGCTGCCGATGAAGAAGGCCACGTGGCGGAAGTGCCCTTCGTACTCGGGGCGGGTGTAGTCCGCGATGCCCATGGTGGCTATGTGGATGATCTCGACGTCGCGCAACTCGGGCGCGCGCTGGAGCAAGGCCCGCACCAGCTCCTCGGGCTCCGAGCAGCCCTGGTGGACGTGGATGCGGTCGCCGGAGTTAACCACCGCGAGCGCGTCGGCGGCGGTCCGGATCTTGGAGCGGTAATGTTCGGTCCAGCGCATGGGGGGCACCTCAGGAGGTCTGGGCGGCGCGCGCGGCGAGCAGCTCGGCCAGCGGGCGGAAGGGGGCGTTCCAGGCCGCCGCAAGCTGGGGGTGGACGCAGGCGCCGCGGTAGGTGTACACGCCGCTGGCCAGCTCGGGGCAACTCAGCAGGGCGCCTTCCAGGCCCAGATCGCCCATGCACATCAGGTAGGGCAGCATGGCCTGGGCGATGGCCATGCTGGTGGAGCGGCCCATGTCGCCGGTGAGGTTGGGGACGCAGTAGTGCACCACGCCGTGGTAGCTGAAAGTCGGCTCGGCGATGGAGGTGGGACGGCTGGTTTGGACGCAGCCGCCCTGGTCGATGGCCACGTCGATGATGACCGAGCCGGGGCGCATGGACTCGACCATCTGGCGGGTGACTACGTGGGGCGTTTTGGCGCCGGCCACCAGGACGGCGCCGATAACGACGTCGGCGGAGGCCACGGCGGCGCTGATCGAATCGGGGTCGGCCAGGGCGGTGGCCACGCTGGCAACGTGCACC
>Ga0315289_10006311_pt1 | contig 17437 bp, 13 predicted proteins | sample YL17G11_40_MG_FD_203452 | JGI IMG/M metagenome (GOLD analysis project Ga0315289, IMG submission 203452) | Sediment microbial communities from Yellowstone Lake, YNP, Wyoming, USA - YL17G11_40 | ecosystem: Environmental > Aquatic > Freshwater > Lake > Sediment | place: USA: Wyoming | collected... | reverse complement strand
TGGTTATCGGGAGTTTGAATTCTTTAATTAGAAGTTCCCAGGCGAATTGAATCGCTTCTTTCTTAAAGTAATCACCGAAAGAAAAATTCCCCAGCATTTCAAAAAAAGTGTGATGCCGCGCCGTTTTCCCCACGTTATCAACATCGATCATTCGGATGCATTTTTGGACCGTCGTCACCCGGCGAAAGCTTGGCTTCTCCTGTCCCAGAAATACCGGTTTGAACTGAAGCATCCCGGCCAGGGTTAAAAGCACAGTGGGATCGGTTGGAACCAAAGAGGAACCGGGCAAGACTTTATGCCCTTTTGCTTCAAAAAACTTTAAATATTTCTCTCTGATCTCAGAGCTTTTCATCCACTATCCCCCTCACCAGCCTTTGCACTTCTTCGATATCCTTATCATCCGTATTAATAACTTTTATACGCTGCGGATTTTCCTTTGCAATTTCCAGATATTTATCGCGAACGCGCCGATGAAAATCGACAAGCTCTTTCTCAAACCGGTCTGCCGAACTATTCAAAGTCGCCCGCTTCAAACCGATCTCAGGCGAAACATCCAGCAAAACAGTTAAGTCTGGAATCAAGCCTTTGGAAGAAATCATGTTTATATAACGCACCAGATCTTCCGGCAATTTTCTTCCCCCGATCTGATAAGCCACGGTTGAATCAATAAAACGATCGGAGATCACGATTTTTCTCTCATTTAATGCAGGCAAGATTATTTTGCTGACATGTTCCGAGCGGTCCGCGGCAAAAAGATAAACTTCGGTAGTTTCATCCAGAACGCTTTCCGGTCGCAGCAGCAGATCCCGGATTTCTTTCCCCACCTGCGTTCCCCCCGGTTCCCGGGTTAAAAGAGGGGCCAGCCCCTTCCCTTCAAGATAGGATTTTAACCTTTTTGAATGGGTCGACTTTCCGCAGCCTTCTGGTCCTTCAAAAGTAATTAACATTTTATGGGCTCGAAGCCAGGCTGAAGCCCAGCGTAAACTCCCTTCGCAGTGAACGATAAGTTGTTATTAAATTATAACAATGTAATTTAAAAAATAAAGAGTAATCTATATCCTCCGGCGATCGGTCATCTATAAAATAAGAAGTAGCAATTTTTACCCCGGTTTCACCTACCCTGAAAAGCAGGCTTGATCTCAAACGATCTGCCGCTTTAAAGCGGTACCTTTCAAAATTAAAAGGGCTTTGCCCGTCCACCGAAAAATAATGCTGATATCCCAATTCAATGGTCGGACCTACCACTAAATTTTTAACCAGGTTTATTTCCATCGCGGTTTTTACCCACTTTAATCCATTTGAATAATAGAGGGCGTCGATGCCCAGGCTGGGAGTGATAAATCCGATCGAAGTTTCCTGGAAATCAACATAAAGTTTCGCATTTGCTCCTCCCCGGAACAGATCGGTGTTCCCCTGTTCCGCCACTAACCCTCCCAAAATTTCAAAATCATACTTAGCCTCTTTGCTTAAGATTTGCCCCGCGCGTGAACGCAGTGAAACATTAGGCATAAAGCTAACCCTCTGGTAATTAATTCTTTCCCGGGAAGAAAGAGTGGTAATTAATTCATAACGGCGATAACGAGGCAAAGCGAAAAAACTAAAGGGTGCCTTTTGGGAGGATTCGACCTCGCCTCCGAATGAATAAGTATGCGTTAATCCTCCGTAGAAACCATCCTTGAAGTTCCCGCTTAATCGTATATTTCCTTCATTGTTTTCAGTATAAATGTAATCCGCATCCACTCCCCCGCTTATCCCCTTATTTCCCATATATCCCAAGGTAACGGTTCCGTTCAATTCGCGTCGCAGCGACCAGGCAAACCTCTGATTGATATAAGCGCCGTCCTCATCATTCGATCCCACTTCGGGGAACGGCGGCAGATTTTTATGGCCCCGCTCTTCCGCTCTAAAATCATAAATGTAGGTCGGAACTGGAACGATGGGATAGCGTCCCAGCCAGAAAAGTCCCCAGTAAGCCACCAACCATCCGTAATTTGGATAAACGGTCACTTCGGAAGCGCTTACATGATAATGCTGTTCGGCAAGATCGCAGGTTGAGAAGCTGGCGTTGTTTAATCGGAATTTATCCGAATCAAGTCTAAGCTTTTCTCCGTTAAGCTGAATTCCACGATAACCGAATTTCACTTTCGACGCCTGACCGCTTCGATCTTTTACGGCGTAATCAAGAGTGTCTCCTTCAACCATCACTCCCTCATGATATAATCTGAAGCCCCTGTCAGCGAACACGCTCTCAGTTGAAGTGTTATAGATTAAATGATTGCCGAAAATCATCACTTCTTTGTAGGTAACTTCCACCGACCCCTCGGCTTCGATCAGATTTTTCTCTTTATCAAAGGAAACTTTATCGGCGGTGATATTTAAATCTTTTGGCTGGGCATAAAGAGGCAGAACCAGAAGCCAAAAAATGAAAAGCCCGCTAAGTGACTTCTTCATAGCGCGTTTCTTTGCTGCTGAATTTCGTGATCTCTTTGCGGAAGACCAGCTCGATCGTCCCGACCGGACCGTTCCTCTGTTTGGCAATGATAATTTCCGCAACGTTGCCGCGCTCGGATTGAGGGTTGTAATAATCTTCCCGGTGAATAAAAATGACCAGGTCGGCCGTCTGCTCGATTTCTCCAGATTCACGCAGATCAGAAAGCCGCGGAATACGATCGGTTCTCTGCTCAACCGCCCTTGAAAGCTGGGAAATCGCTACGACCGGGACATCCAACTCGCGTGCTAAAGTCTTTAACGACCGCGCAATGTCGGAAATCTCCTGGACCCGGTTTTCCACCCGAGCCTTACCCCGCATCAACTGAAGATAATCAACCACCACCAGGCCCAATCCACGTTCAAGCTTCAGGCGACGGGCCTTGGCGCGGATTTCTATAGCTGTAATGGTAGCGGAATCATCTATATAAATGGGGGCTTCGGAAAGGCGTCCCAGGGCGCGGGTTAATTTCTTCCAGCCGGTATCTGAGAGGCTGGCCGTTTTCAATCTCTGAGCGTCTACCTCCGCTTCAGAACAAAGCATCCTTTGCGCTAACTGATCTTTGCTCATTTCAAGAGAGAAGATAGCCACCGGTATCTTTTGTTTGATGGAGACGTTTTGAGCAATATTTAAAGCAAAAGCCGTTTTCCCAACCGCTGGCCGCGCGGCGATAATAATTAAATCGGCATTTTGAAAACCCGCAGTCAGCTGATCCAAATCGGCATAACCTGAAGAAATTCCGGTTATCGCCTCTTTTTTGCCATAAAGACTGTCTATCTTATCCAGGACCCGCTTAATAACGGAATCAATTTTATAAAAACCTTCGCGGACTCGTTTCAGAGCGATATCAAAGATGGCTTTTTCCGCCTGATCCAGGATCTGGTCTACGTCGTCCGGCTCTTCAAAAGCATTGGTCACAATTTTAGTTCCAGCTTCAATCAGCCTGCGCAGGGTGGCTTTTTCTTCTACAATTTTGGCGTAATACTCAACGTTCGCCGCGGTGGGAACCGAATTGATAAGGTCGGCAACATAAACTGAACCACCCACCCCATCTAACTTTCCCGATTTTCTCAAAGCTTCCGTAACGGTCACCAGATCAATCGGTTCACCCCGGTCAAAAAGCTCCAATATCGTTTCATAAATAAAACGATGGGCATCGCGGTAAAAACTATCGGGGCGCAGAATTTCTATCGCTTTTATCGCTGCATTCTTATCCAGCAGCATGGAACCGATAACCGACTGCTCTGCGACCAAATTTTGCGGGGGGATTTTTTCTTCCGGCATGATTAAGTAATTTTACCCTATTTCCATTGTAGATTCAAGCATGGGGTGGTATAATCTGGCGCAAAGGGAGTTGATGAAAATGTTAAAATATTTTTGGATTCTGATAATTTTATTATTAACGGTTATTCCTTCACAAGCTGCCCTCCCCCTGCTGGGTGAAAAGCCGGAGCTGGCGGTCACGGGGAAAGGTGAGGTCTTAGCCAGCGCCGACATTGCTTACCTGCAAATAGCAGTTGAGCGCACCGAAAAAACGGCGACCGAAGCTCAGGATACGGTTGCCAGGAAATCACAAAACATCCTGGCCAGCTTAGAAAAAATAGGCATCAAGAAAGATAAAATCGAAACGGCAAGCTTTAACCTCTATCCAAAATATGAATACGAAAAAGGAGAAAGTAAATTAGTCGGTTATACCGCCAGCAATCAGATCAAAGTTACCATTGAAAACCCGGAGGATATCGGAAAAGTCATCGATGCCGCAATCGCGGCCGGAGCGACCAATGTCAGCGGGCTCAATTTTTCAGTAAAAGATGAAACCCCTTACAAGAAAATTGCCCTGCAGAAAGCTTTCGAAGATGCCAAAGGAAAAGCTGAAATCTTAGCCTCCTCGAGCGGCCAGATATTGGACAAGATCCAAAGAATCCAGGAATCCGAAGTAGGAATTATTTCTCCGCTGGCTGAGGCAAGAGTCATGGCCGCCGGAGCGGGCGGAGGGATTGAAACTCCTATTACCCCGGGGAAAGTCAAAGTTCAGGCCAGAATCGAAGTAACCTACGAGCTGGCCAAGAAAAAATAGTGAAAAAAACACTATTTTGGATCCTGCTGCTTTTGATTGGCTTAGCCTTTGTGATTTGGAACTTGGGATTTTGGATTGGCGGGTGCGCCAGCACACAACAGGAAGTAATTGCAACCACCACCACAACTACAGGAGGGGAAACAACTACGACAGCTGGTCCATCCGGCAGGATCAGGGGAAAAATTTCCTGGGGCTGGACCGGTTACAACACTTCTGACCGATGGGGAACGCTTCTGGTAGGTCTCTGGCCAAATGAGAGTTTTGATTGGTCAAATAAATCAACCTATAAAATCTATAATATTACTACCGGCAAAACTAATATAGATTACGAGCTTAGCCCTGCCAGTGCCGCCAACTATTATATGATGGCGGTTTTGTTTGCAAAACGAATTGCTTCTCCATTTGATGAGCCTGCGGCGGGAGATAAAATTGGCCAGTATTCCGATGGTAAGCTGCCGATGGTTGCAGGGGGGAGCACTCATGCTGACCTTATTAATTACGCCGGCGCCGCTTTATCGGGCAAAAATTTCTCTTTAAATGCAACGGTTGTAGAAAAAACGACAACCACTTCGTCATCGACCACCACCATTCCAATCGTATCGGAATTTCAGGACGCCTTTGGAGTGGCAGTAGACGGGAACGGGGATGTCTGCGTAACCGGATGGATACAGGACAGCACAGGAAACTACGATATTTTCCTGGCCAAGTATGACTCTTCTGAATCGGAACAGTGGACAAGACAACTTGGGACCAACGAACATGACGAAGGTCAGGGCGTGGCGGTTGATACCAGCGGGAATATTTACATTGCCGGGGGGACGGGGGGGAATCTGGATGGAAACACAAATGCCGGAGTTGTGGGATGGGGAAGTTGGGATATTTTCCTAACCAAGTATAATCCTTCCGGGACCAAGCAGTGGACGCAGCAACTTGGAACCTTAGAAGGGGATTGGGCAAATTCTTTAGCAATCGATGCGGGAAATAACATCTATCTAACCGGATATACAAATGGCAGCTTAGAGGGAAATGCCAATTCTGGTGGTCAGGATGTTTTCTTAGTTAAATACAATTCTGCCGGGGTAAAACAATGGACCAAACAGCTTGGAACCAGCAACAGTGATGCAGGACGTGGTGTAGCAGTAGATACCAGCGGCAACATTTATATAACGGGATATACAAACGGGAGCCTGGAAGGAAATACACACATGGGAGGGGAAGATATTTTCCTGGTTAAGTATGATTCTACTGGGGCCAAACAGCCGACCAAACAGATTGGAACAACCGCAGCTGATAGTGCTAATGGTCTGGCATTGGATACAGGCGGTAATGTTTACATCACCGGATATACGTATGGGGGGTTAGACGGCATCAATAAGGGAATGGATGATATTTTCCTGGTTAAGTATAATTCTGCCGGGACCAAGCAGTGGACCAGACAGCTTGGAACCAGCAACAGCGATGCAGGACGTGCTGTAGCAGCAGATACCGGCGGCAACATTTATATAACCGGAAATACGGCCGGGAGCCTGGAAGGAAACACCGGGACGGGGCCTATGTTCCTGGTTAAGTATGATTCCTCGGGGACAAGGCAATGGACCAGGCAATTTGGATTAGGCAGCTATGCTACGGCTAATGGCTTGGCAACAGATACCAGCGGATACATTTACATCGCCGGACAACAAACGACTGAAATCCTTCTCGTCAAGTATAATTCGGCCGGGGTAAAACAATAATACGATAATTATCTCCCGAACTTCGGATAATTAGGCGGCTGGTACTGGCCCCGATAGATCAGAATGAAGACCACGATCACCACAAAAACTAAAAGTATCAGCACTGCCTGCGATAAAGCCATTTAATTAGCCTAAAATCCTCTTTAAATATTTCCCCGTATAACTTTTTGAATTTATTGCGATTTCTTCCGGCGTTCCCTTCGCGATGATCTCCCCTCCCTCATCCCCACCCTCTGGCCCCAGATCGATAATATAGTCAGCGGTCTTGATCACATCCAGATTGTGTTCAATTACGATCACGGTGTTTCCGTTTGAAACCAGACGATGCAGAACATCCAGCAGTTTTTTGATGTCATCGAAATGAAGGCCCGTCGTCGGCTCGTCCAGCAGATATAAAGTTTTGCCGGTGGAACGCGCGGCCAACTCCGTCGCCAGCTTCACCCGCTGGGCCTCGCCGCCCGAAAGGGTCGTGGCAAACTGGCCAAGTTTGACATAGTTCAAACCCACATCCTTCAGTGTCTGCAACTTTCTATTGATCTGCGGAATATTTTCAAAAAGAATCAAAGCCTCTTCTACCGTCAAATCCAAAACGTCAGAAATATTCTTCCCCTTATAATGCACTTCTAAAGTTTCTTGATTATATCGCTTTCCTTTACATTGATCACAGGGAACATAGACATCGGGAAGAAAGTGCATTTCGATTTTTACCAGACCTTCACCGTGACAGGCTTCGCAGCGGCCGCCTTTAACATTAAAAGAAAAACGGCCCGATTTGTAACCCCGCATACGCGCTTCCTGGGTCATGGCAAAAAGATTGCGGATATGGTCGAACACACCGGTGTAAGTTGCCGGATTGGAGCGGGGAGTCCTGCCGATCGGCGTCTGGTCAATAATAATCACTTTGTCAATGTTTTCAATTCCAAGGATCTCCTCGTGCTCGCCGGCTTTTTCAATAGACCGGTAAAACTTTTTGGCTAAGGCTTTGTAAAGAATATCATTAACTAATGAGCTTTTTCCTGAGCCCGAAACCCCGGTCACACAGGCAAAAACTCCCAATGGAAAAGGAACATTGATATTTTTCAAATTATTGTGACGGGCGCCTTTAACCGTCAAAAGCTTGCCATTTCCTTTTTTCCTTTCAGCCGGGATCTCGATCTTCAACTTTCGCATCAAATATTTGCCGGTAATTGATCTTTCTTCGGAAGTTATGTTCATGATCGATCCGGTCGCAACAATTTCTCCGCCATGCAATCCGGCGCCAGGACCAATATCTACCAAGAAATCTGCCGACCGCATGGTCTCCTCATCATGCTCAACCACGATGATGGTATTACCAAGGTCTCTCAGCCTTTCCAGCGTTTCAATCAGCCGGCGATTATCCCGCTGGTGCAGGCCGATCGACGGCTCGTCCAGGATGTAAAGTACGCCGACCAGTCCTGACCCAACTTGAGTGGCCAACCGGGTGCGCTGGGCTTCGCCGCCGGAAAGAGTTGAAGATTCCCGGTCCAAGGTAATATAATCGAGACCCACATCCAGCAGGAATTTTAATCTGGAGCGCAATTCCTTAATTATCTGCCGCGAGATCAATTTCTCTCTTTCAGTCAATTCCAAATTATCTAAAAACTCCAAGATCTTTTTAATCGGCAGGGAAGAAACATAGGCGATCGACTTACCGTAAATGGTGACACCGAGGCTTTCGGGCCGCAGACGCTTCCCTTCACAGGCCCCGCAGGGAATCGCGCTCATATAGCGATAAAGATAGTAGCGAACGTTTTCCGATTTAGTTTCCAAATAGCGGCGTCGCAGATTGTTAACCACCCCTTCGAATTCTCCTTCATGCTCCCAGTAGCCGCGCTCCATCTCATATTTAAATTTAATCGGCTTTTCGCTGCCGTAAAGAATCACGTTTAGCTGTTTCGGGGTCAGTTTTTTGACCGGGGTATTGAGATCAAACCCGTATTCCTCTCCCACCGCCTGCAGCTTTTGCAAATAATAGGAAGCCGCTTCTCCCCAGGGAGCGATCGCCCCCTCCGCCAGCGTCAAATTTTTATCGGGAATGATCAGATCCGGATCAAATTCCAGTTTATCGCCCAGTCCCCCGCACTTCGGACAGGCGCCGTAGGGACTGTTAAAAGAAAAAATCCGCGGGGTGATTTCGTCCAGGGAAATTTCGCAGGTCGGGCAGGCAAATTTTTCGGAATAAACTTCACTGATCGCCTTTTTCCCCTCCCCTCTTTCAACCAAAACCAGTCCGTTGCCGTACTTCAGGGCAGTTTCAATCGATTCCGCGATCCGTTTTCTATTTTCAGGTTTGACCACCAAACGATCCACCACGATTTCGATATCATGCTTTAATTTCTTATTCAGCTCAGGGACCTGATCGACCTCGTAAATTTTCTTATCAACTTTCACTCTGACAAAGCCATCTTTTGCTATATCGGCAAAGAGGGTTTTATATTCACCTTTTCTTCCGCGGATTATTGGAGCAAGAACCACGATCGACTCTCCTGCCGGAAGTTTAAGCACCAGATCCACTATCTGCTGAACGGTCTGGCGTTCGATCTTTTTACCGCATTTTGGACAGTGAGGAATTCCGATGTTCGCGTAGAAAAGCCTTAAATAGTCATAAATTTCAGTGACCGTGCCAACCGTGGAACGGGGATTGCGAGAAGGAGCTTTTTGGTCAATTGAAATCGCCGGCGAAAGCCCTTCGATCTGATCCACGTCCGGTTTCTGCATCTGCTCTAAAAACTGGCGCGCGTAGGCGGAAAGAGATTCAACGTAACGGCGCTGGCCTTCGGCGTAGATGGTATCGAAAGCTAAAGAAGATTTGCCTGATCCGGAAATTCCCGTAAACACAATAAATTTATTGCGTGGAATCTCGAGATTTACATTCTTTAGATTATGCTCCCTGGCCCCTTTAATGATAATTTTCTCGGCGTTCATAGAACCTCTTATTTTAGCAGAAATGAGGGGTCAAGGAAATAGAGGCGGGTATAGTTTTATTCGGGAGTGCGTGCTTTAAGCTGTTTTTGCACCGATTCAATCTGCTGCATTATTTTTAATGCCTGTTCGTCATCCTTCTTATATTTTAGATATTCTTGAAGAACCGTTTTGGCTCGATCAAATTTAGCATAAGCCTCTTTATCCCTGCGTTCGATCATCAAGCTTCTTCCCTGATTGAACAGATTGACCACCTGTCCCATGTAGATACTCGCAATGTTCCCGATCGCCTCCGCGTTCTTCGGATCAATCATTAAAACCTTTTTATATAATTCGATCGCTTGGTTGTATTGTTTATTTTTGATATAAACCGATGCAAGTATTTTCATGGCGTCAACGGATTGCGGTTTAAGCGCCAACGCTTTCTTAAAACATTCTGCCGCCGCTTCCAGCTCGCCGAATTTAATATGCATGCCTCCCAAATTCATATTTATGGTGTAATAATTGGAATTCAGCTCTCTCGCTTTTTTATAAAACACGAATGCCGCATTATTGATATTATTCTCTTTATCCCGCATAAAATGCTGGGCGTATAGAACATAGTAAAAACCAAGCCACTCCCGCCGCGACTCCTGAACCCATTTGAAAGAATTTTCTTTATAATGGGCCTCGGCATCAGCGTTTCCAAGTGCAGGATCGATAATTCTCTTTTTATTTTTCAGCGCCAGCACCAGCGAGTTATGAGTAGAATCAGGCGGCCAACCCTTCTTTTTGAGATAAGCTTTAGGGGCTTCGGCATACAGACTAACCGCTTCCAAACCTGCCATTTTTAAAGCGGCAAACATTATATAACTAAACTCTGTACACATACCGCAGTTTTGCTTTAAGGCTTCTAACGCGGTGGCTTCCGGCTTACAGTCTCCCTTGAAATCGGCCAGACCCAATCCGCCTTCTTTATATATCTTATCCGCAATGCTTGACAGGTTTGCCTTCCTTAGTTCGTTCAAGGCTTCTTCCGGCATGCGTAATCCTTCCGCATATCTTTTGCCGGTAATAACGTAAGAAAATATTGAGACGGCCAGCAATTCCTTATATCGATCAGCAGACTTATTCAGATAGCCGGCCTTTTTCAGCTCTTCCCTGAAGAAAGTTATTTTGGCCTGGATATTATCTCTTATCTCCTGATCAAAAGTGGTATTAGGATTAAAATCATCCGGTGACCATGGGATAACATAGCCCATGGTCTCGCTTATAGCCAGATGGAATCTTTCATAATTTTCCAGAGCGTAATCAAGCACTTCTTCCGCCTGAATAACCTTATCGTTTTTGTTTTTGAAAGACTGCTTCTTATTAATATAATCAGTTTCATGATAACCCTGATCCAGGTCTGAGTCTTTTATCCCCGCTTTTTTCAGCGCCTGGTAGAGCTTCCATACATTCGAATCTTTTTCAATAGCGATTTGATATTCCGACATTTTTTACAAATCCTTAGTCATTTGTTTCGGCTTTTATTACCTTTCCGGAAGGCGAAAGCCAGATGGTTGTCCCCTCGCTGTAAGTTTTTCCATTGATGTCCGCTGGCCTGGCTAAAGTGCCTATCTTTATCCGGTCAAAATCATCATTTGAATCATGCATTTCCAGCCAGGTGCCGGCTTTAAATGCTATCCCGTCAACTGTGGTATCCGTGGCCAGAACCCCACCGCTTATTTTGTTCTTGCCAAAGTCACTGAACTTTATAATGCTGCCTGCTTTAAGGTTGATATCAAATTTATTCTCGCTCGGGGTTTCACCCGTTCCACGCATTTTTTCGGCCAGATATCCGGATTCTATTTTACCAGCATGATTAAGCGTGATTTTCATGCCGGCTTTTAGTTTAAAACTATACCTGCCAATAACAATGTCTTCTTGCAGTATCAAGTGAGTGACCCGTCCGTTTCTGTCAAAGAAAACCTTTCCAGGTAGTCGAAAAAGTAGCCGCAGTTGCCCTCGTGCTTCTTGCCGCAATAATCCGTGACAGCGGAATCGGCTTCCGCCTGCGAATCAATTTAGCCGTTCGCGTTCTTTTTTCCATCCGCCTTGGATAAATAGGGGCGGTATTCCCTCGGCGCCTTTTGAACCACAATAATATCCGTCATTTTTATTACCTCCCTTTATTCCCACACCAAAATCTTTAGTGCGGGAATTTATTTGATTAATCTCCAGATTGGTAATGCATATTATTTTTTCTTGTAACTACGTTTCCCTTTTTATCTAATTCAATCTCGGTTCCGGCCTTAAATAATTTTCCTTCGATATTTGTGTGTTTTGCCAATGTTCCTTGATAGACTTTTCTATCATGATAAAAAGAAAGCCAGGTGTTAGCCCGAAACTTTATCCCGCTTATCATTGTATTTTCTGCCAAGGTACCTGCCGCAAATAAATCATCATCAAAGAAATATATTGTTTCACCGGCTTTAATTTTTATTTTTTTATCACCCAGATTAACATATGCGTCTTCAGCTAATGTCCCGGCACGAATTCTACTATTTTTATAGAATTCTATTTCATTTTTATATTTAATATTATTGGCGGAAATATTGGAAGAAGGCATGACAGCAGCGACGCGACCATTTTTATCATATTTTATTTGGGTTCCCGATTCAAAGGTTATCCCGAAAATGTTTGCTTTATTGGCAATTGTCCCGGATTTTACTTTTCCATTTTCATAGAATTCAGTATAAGTACCAGCCTTAAAACTATACCCCTGAATTTTTGTGTCTTCGGCCAGCATTCCTTTCTCGACCTTCCCATTTTTATAAAAATATACTCGCGTCCAACCATTGAAATCCTTTTTATATTTTATATTATTGATTTCCGCGTCTTCTGCTAATGACCCCGCTTCTATTCTTCCGTTTTCATGGAATTTAACATAAGTCCCGGCCTTAAAATTATACCCATGAATGGCTGTATCCTCCGCCAGAGTCCCTGCTCGAACCCTTCCATTTTCATATATTTCCATACGTGTTTGAGCTTTAAATTTATACCCATTGATTTCAATTTCTTTTGCTAGAAATCCCCACTCTACCTCTCCGTTCGCATAAAAGGATATGCCAGATGGCGCGAAATTTATCTTTTTGTTCTTGATATCGAAGGCAGTTTCTTCGGCTAATTTTCCAGATTCTAATTCCCCATTTTCATAAAATCTTACTTCGGCCTTAGCTTTTAATTTTAAATCTATTTTAGTTGCGCCTGTTTTATGCTTAACAACAATATCTCTGGCCAGGGCCCCCCACGAAACTTTGCCATTTCGATGAAAACCTATATCTGGTCCATGATAGCCAAACATGGATAGTGCCCGGCACTTGTTGGGCCCACAAATAAAATCAGGCTCGTTATCGTGAGTAATATGCATGAAGGGCATTCCCTGCACAGTAAAATCCGCGGTTAGATAAACATCACGAAGCTCTCCGCTCTCATAAAATATTACTTTTGTGCCGGCCTCATACCTCATCCCTTGAATAATTGTGCTGGCTGCTAAAATAACTGTGTCAACTTGTCCATTTTTATAAAATCCCACTTCAGATCCAGCGCCGTAATTTACTCCTTGAATATTTTCTTCTTTGAACAACACTCCAAATTCGATATTCCCATTTTCGTGAAAAACGATCTGTTTCCCTCCTGGTTTAAAGGTTTTTCCATTGATGGTGATATTTGAAGCAAGCATTCCTGATTTCACCGATCCATTATTATAGAAATTAATTTCTGTTCCGGCTTGATAAGTTACTCCATTAACAAGTTCATCTTTAGCAAATTTCCCATGACGTACATTCCCGTTTTCATGAAAGTAAATCCATGATCCAGCTTCGTAGGTTTTTCCATGAATTGTTGTTCTTTGGATGAGTGTCCCGAAAGATGCTCTTCCTTCTTTATCAAAATATATAGTTTCGCCGCGCCTAAAAGTTATTCTATGGCCGGCTGCCGTCATTAAAGCTTTATCCTCTGCTAATTTCCCAGAACCGATGCTTCCATTACCATGAAAAAAGATCTCTTCTCCCTTCTTAAATGGTATGCCGCAGATTTCAGTATCCTGATCAGGAGTGATTTTGTCGAAGTTTTTTCCGGATTGGTTCAATTTCCGCATGGCGGCGATTTCTTCCGAAGAGAATAATATTTTCTTTGCCTCGGCGTTGGTAATTTCCATCACTTCCCAGGGCGAAGCCGCCCCATCGCCATCCCTGTCAATTTTACTGGAGCCTTTTACCTCGTCTTCTTCTATTACTCCGTCTTTGTTTTTATCATTTGTACAATAAAAGTTGATTAAAACCGCCATTTTTTTTACCGGAGATATTTCAACCATAAATCCCCCCTTAGAATAGCATTACCATAATCTTCTCAATTTGGCGGGCTTTAAAGAAGCAATGAAAACGAACGCCTCAGCAAGCCTCTATCTGATCGATTTGCTTACAAATTATTATCGTAGGTAAATTTAAAGATTTCACCGAATTTAATAATTCATAAAAAATTCTTCCCCAAAATAATTCCATGAAATTTCCTATGCCGGTAACCGATAAGGATTCAGGTGCAGTTATGGCAATATATCCAATTAAATTCCAGGTAAGTCGCGAAAATCGTGAAACCAAACAAATAGAACGCAGAACCTTATTAATCAGGCCGGCGCGAAGAGAAGAGGTCCCGGCCGTCGTTCGGCTCTATAACTCAGTTTTAGATCCAACTTATGAGAGAGGGCTGGAAATTGAATCAGCACACATTAAATCTCGACTCCAGGCAGACCCGGAAAGTGTGCTGCTGGGATTTTTAGAAGGAAGTGAGTTGCCGGTCAGCTTGATCAATATCATCACGTTATTGTTGTCTTCTCTTCGTTTTCTTCCGACCAGCCATCAGGAATTGACCGGTGACGATAGCTGGAAACCTAACCAGCGTAAGGGAAATGTCAAAGCCTGTCTCTGGGTAGCAACCGATAAAGAACAGGGAAGAGGATGGAAGGGTGAATTCGGCGGCAAGCCAAGAAGCCTGGGGCAGCTGCAGGTCCTCGCCGTTGCCATAGCCGCTCTGCAGGCGGGGACAAAAGTCGATGCCCTGGTTGCATACTCCAGACCAGCCGAACTGCGTCAATACATTGAAAACATTGAAAGTATTAGGAGACAAAAGCTAAAGCTTTCATTCCCCGATGACAACAGAATGGTTTTGGGAGATCGTATAGAATTGAAACCGGATAAACGGGGCCTTTATCATTCCGGGCCGCATGGAATTGAGGGAAGATTAATTGAAATGAAAGATTATTGGGCAGCAATGACAGATAAAGTACTTCGTTGTCAGGCCCGCAACGGAGCCAGGTTCGATCCGGATTTGGTTTATCCTAACGGACACAAAGGAGACCGAAATGCCTGTCGTTTTCGGACCGGACTTCCCTATAAAATTTCCGATCTTTTAGCTTCCGCGGCATAATATTTATCAAATCCCTTTTGTCTCAGCCGGCAGCTGTCGCAAACTCCGCAGGGTTTGCTGCCACCTTGATAGCAGGACCAGGTTAAATCCAGCGGAGCGCCAAGTTTCATTCCCAAGCGAATAATTTGAGCTTTAGAAAGATCAATCAAAGGAGTCAGGATTTTAATTTTTTTAGCTTTGGTTCCTTCTTTAATTACTTTTTGGAATGCCTTATAGAAAGATGGCCTGCAATCGGGATAGCCAGAAAAATCAATCGCATTCGCTCCAATAAATATCGCTTTAGCGCCGATCGCCTCGGCATAGGAGAGAGCAAAACTCAGGAAAATAGTATTCCTGGCTGGAACATAAGTCGAAGGAATTCCCCGCAGTTCTCGCCGCACCGGAATTTTCAGCTTTCGGTCAAGCAGCGAACTTCCTTTCCACGGAAGGTTTATTTTTAATATCTGATAAGGAATTCGGGCGCGCCTCGCCACCGCCGCCGCACTGCGCAGCTCCCGCCGGTGCCTCTGGCCGTAGTCAAAGATCAGGGCAAAACAATCATAACCCTGTTTTTTCGCGTAATAAAGAGTGGTGGTTGAATCGAGGCCGCCGGAGAGAAGTATGACCGCTTTAGAGTTTGATGATCTGTCCACGCTCGGCACCAACCGATATTAGTGAGACTTTGGCTTCGGATAATTCTGCCAGCTTATCAATATATTTTTTGGCGTTTACTGGCAAATGTTGATAATCGGTGATTTTGCTTAAGCTTTCCCGCCATCCAGGCATTTCTTCGTAGACCGGTTTGCACTTTTCCAATCTTGAAATATCGGTGGGAAAGTCTTTTATGGTTTTCCCTTCAAACTCGTAGGCAGTACAAACATCGATCTTCTCAAAAGAATCTAAGACATCTATCTTGGTGATCGCCAACTGAGTTAATCCATTAATTTTTGATGCATGCCGAAGAACCACGCCGTCAAACCAGCCGCAGCGGCGCGGGCGGCCTGTAGTTGCGCCGTACTCTCCTCCTTTTTCTCGCAAAATGTCGCCAACCCCTCCTTCAATTTCGGTCGGGAAAGGACCGCCGCCAACTCTGGTGACATAAGCCTTGACCACACCGATCACTTCGTCCACTTCCTGCGGGCCGAAACCGGCGCCGATACAGGCGCCCCCCGCCACCGGATTGGAAGAAGTGACGTAGGGATAAGTACCATGATCAACATCCAGCATGGTCCCCTGCGCCCCTTCCATAAGGATTTTCCTGTTTTTGGAAATCGCCTCATTGATCAGGGTGCTCGATTCTTCGACCACCAGGTTCCGCACTGCATGATAATAACCGAGATACTCGTTGAGGATTTCTTCAATATTATATTCAACTTTCATCCCGTAAAAGTTATTTAAGATAAAAGTCTTTTCCTTAAAATTCCATTCCAGCTTTTGCCGAAGCACTTTTTCATTGCTGAAATCCCAGATGCGTATGCCGCGGCGATTAAATTTATCCACATAACAAGGACCGATCCCCCGGCTGGTAGTGCCGATGCGGCCAGCCTCGTGCTTTTGCTCCTGAGCCGAATCCAGATCCCGATGGTAAGGAAAGATCACATGGGCCTGGGAAGAGATCCTCAGATTATTAACCGAATAACCGCTGCTCTGCAGGGTCTGAATTTCCTCAAGCAACACCCTCGGATCGATTACCACGCCGTTCCCGATCACGCAGAGCACGTTCGAATAAAAAATCCCGGAAGGAGTGAGATGGAGTTTAAAAGTTTTGTCTTTGATAACAACCGTGTGCCCGGCGTTGTTCCCTCCTTGATAGCGCACCACCATATCCATATCCCGGGCCAGGAGGTCGGTGATCTTCCCCTTCCCTTCGTCTCCCCATTGGGTTCCGACAATTACGGTTACGGTCATTTCAAAATATTATCATAATGAGGTTTTGATGTGAAGTTCTTTTAGCTGCTCCGGATCCACCGCATCCGGCGCCCCCGTTAGCGGACAGAGGGCACTCTGGGTTTTTGGGAAAGCGATTACATCCCGGATTGATTCCATTCCCGAAAGAAGCATCACCAATCGATCAAGGCCCAGGGCAATCCCACCGTGAGGAGGAGCGCCGTATTCCAGCGCCTCCAGGAAAAATCCAAAACGGATTTTTGTTTCTTCTTCTCCCAGCGACAGCAATTTAAATATTTTCGCCTGGATCTCGGGTCGATGAATCCTGATCGATCCTCCGCCGATCTCCGATCCATTCAATACAAAATCGTAAGCCTGTGCCTTGATGGAACCCGGATCTTTCATAAACCTTTCCTCTATATCATCCCAACTCCCATGCGGCGCGGTAAAGGGATGGTGATGCGACACCCAGCGCTTTTCTGTTTCGCTATACTCAAAAAGAGGGAAATCCGTCACCCAGACAAAATGAAAACTGTTTTTATCGATCAGGTTTAACTTCTTCCCCAGCTCGAGCCGAATTTCACCCAGCACCTGATTTGCTATCTTTAGTTTATCGGCCACGAAGATCAAAACATCTCCCGTCTCGCCCTTCATCCTTTCGACGATCACGTTCATCTCTTCGGGTTTAAAGAACTTAACAATGGGCGATTTCATCCCGGCAGAACTGAGAACGATCCAGGCCATCCCCTTCGCGCCCAATTTTTTCGCCGTTTCTTCAAGATTATCCAGTTCGGCGCGCGAGAACTTCTCCCCGCCTTTTACATTTATTCCTTTAACCACCCCACCCTTTGAAACCGTCTCTCTGAAGACTTTAAACTCAACTTC
>Ga0315289_10006310_pt1 | contig 17441 bp, 7 predicted proteins | sample YL17G11_40_MG_FD_203452 | JGI IMG/M metagenome (GOLD analysis project Ga0315289, IMG submission 203452) | Sediment microbial communities from Yellowstone Lake, YNP, Wyoming, USA - YL17G11_40 | ecosystem: Environmental > Aquatic > Freshwater > Lake > Sediment | place: USA: Wyoming | collected... | reverse complement strand
CCCTATCACCGGCGTCATCATGCCGTGGGCGAAGTGGATGACAGGCGCTGCGTAAGCCACCCCCCCTTCGGATCCGACGACGAGGCCGTACGAATCGCGAATCCAGGCCATCCGTGCCAAGCGGGCATCCATGTCATCTTGCTCCGTGGCGGGATGGAGCGGCGAGTAATCATCGCAGAGGTCTCCGAAAGCGTCGCAGTCCACAAACCAGGAATTCAACGGCTCGGGCAGCGCGCTCATGAGGCCCTTGACTCGCTTCTCCACATAGGGCCGGGCCGCGATTGGGCTCAGCCTGTAGCCCTTGCCCTGGAATCCTCGAACCTTGGCGCCGTCGGGCCCGACCACAGCACCTTCTTCGTAGAGCGGCGGGTCGAATTGCGCCGTTTCCCACGTGTTGGGCTCTCCCGGCCGATGGATACTGGCGTACGAATCGTACGTCGCAATCAGGTAGCCCAGGTCCTTCGCTCTCTTGACGGCCTGCGGATGCCTGAAGGCGCCTTGCCATGAGTTCAGGCCCAGCCAGAGACGATCGAAGCCAACGGCTGCAAACATGTCCATCATCTTCACAGACACGCCGTCTCCCCAGAGCTCGCTCTTGGTGAGCGCCTTCGGAAAGGCCGCCTCGAACAGCAGAGAGTTGAGCCGGCAGAGCTGCGGCTCATCGAGATTCGGCGTGCGCCGTGCCAGGAGGTCCTGTGCCTCCGGGGGGAGTTCAACGCCGCGCCAGCTAACTCCGTCGTAGAAGTCGCGGCGTCCGAGCACGTTGCTCAGCTCCTCCGCGAGTTGGCGCCTGGCGTAGCCGGAGGCAACTCCCGAGGAGACAATCTCCGCCGCCGCTGCGCGAATCTGCGGCTCCATCATTTCCCAGATTCGCTTGCCGGGCGAAGGCTCCGGCTTTGCGCCCTGTTCGACGAGCTTTGTGGCGAGCCCCTTCCAATCGAGAACGTCGTGCCGGCTGATGAGGGCATCGCCCCACAGATAGATGTGCGCCGCGCCGAGGAGCTTGCGCGCGTCGGGCACCTTTGCCATCTTCTCCCGCAGGCTGACAAACTGGCCTTGCTGCACAAGCCACTGCCGGTACTGCCTGGCAGGCTCCACCGGGGAGCCGCCGGCGAGGGTGATGATCAGGCCGCATTCCTTCTTATGGCAGTTGCTCGTGAACTCGTGGGTCAGGCGGAGGCCAAGATGGCCGCGGCAGTCTTCGAACTCCAGGGCGTTGTTGAGCGGGTTGGTGACGAGGTACGTCAACGTCAGGCCTCCGCAGTCAAGCCCCCAGAACGGCATGGAAAGGCCCTCGGTCGTGCTCACGGGGCCGCGCGAGGCCAGGAAAGCTCGCCAGGCGGCGTCGTCTGAGGGCACATAGCTGCCCTCGAAGAGCGGGAGGATGAAGGCCCGGACTGCCGCTTGGTCGTCCATAAGCGGCCAGGTGAGGCGCCCTGGCTCTCCTGCGGCGAAGTGGACAAGCAAGGCATTCTCGTTCAGGCGGACTGAGGCTGCTAGGCCCTTCCCACCGAGCTTCCAGCTTGCCTCCCTCTCGGTCTGCCGGAGGTCGCGGACCGCTCCGAGGCCCTCTTGCCCGGCGGAGAGGCGGAGGGCGCCGGCTCCCTGCGGCGTGGCAGTCACCTCCAGCGAGCCGGGGTTGATGCAAACAGCCCACATCTTGCTCTTCAGCACGACGAGTTGTTCTGTTCCTGCCCCCTCAGCCTGGCGGCAGGTCTCTCCGGCCAAGAGTGCTACAACAGACGCCGCCCATACCATGCGGCTGAGAGGGGCTCGCATCGGTGTTTGCCTCCCGGTGTCAGCAGCGCGGAAAACGTCGCTGGCCTCGCTCACGATAGCCGGGCCTGAAGCGTTACGGACCCACCGGTCCGGCTGAGGGAGGCGCAACGGCCGTATTGTACTGATGCTGCGAGGCCGATTCCATCGCAGAGAAGCATCCGGCATCGTGAGGCCCGCCAGCCAGCAGTTGCGGCGACGCAGCGGCCTTGTATACTCTCACGCCGTCGGGGCGCCTGACGCGCAGCGCCGGTGCATTCCGTCAGCCGGTCTAAGCGTGCGTCGGCCGCCCTCGAAAGAGCGAGAGACCGAGGAGTCTGCGGCCATGGAAGACGCGAACATAGACGGGCTGCCGACCAGAGAGCTGTTGAGCGCTCTCGACTCCATAAAGCACAACTACAGCCCAGGGGTCGCGGACAAGAAGCTGAAGGCACTGCACGCGCTGCGGGGTCGCAGCATAAGGCAGGCGTCGCTGCTGCTGAAGTACCATGAAGCGCTCTGCTACCTGCAAGCCTACCCTGACAACCGCGGTCTGTTGGCGCTGGTCGAGGAGGCACTGGGAGGCTTCGACCAACTGGTGCAAGAGGCGAGGCGCCACACCGGAAAGCGCAACTATGGCCGCCTTGACAACACTGGGATCGCCGGCACGGCTATCACCCACCCCTTCTCCTACGTGACGGCCAGATGGCTGGCCGAGAGCTTTCCTGCAGATGTCTCGATCGCCTGGAATGACTTCGAGCACGAGCAGGGGCTGCTGGCGCTGCTGCCGCTGTTCGTCTCCTATCTGGAGAATGAAGCGATTGACGACCAGGACTTGGAGACGAAGCACTGGCTGACGCTCGGGCAGGCCGGCAGGACGGACCTGACAGCCCTTATCGAGCTTCTCGTGCAGGGCAATCTGAAGCCGCAGACGACCGAGGCCATGTACGAGCTGCTGGAGCTGTACGTCCGCTGGCGGCTGCGCGCGGGCGGCGCCTCCAGGACGCTGGCCAAACTGCCCGGCTCCAGGACGCACTACCAGACCACGCCCCTTTCAAGGCGCAAAGGCGATCTCGTCCGCCAGATCGGGAGGCCCCTGGCGCCGCTCCGCCGCTCCCATGGCGACAACGCGCAGACGTACATCAACGCGTCGCGTGTCGCCCTGGCCGTCCGCCTGCGGGAGATGGTCCCTTTGATCCATGTCAACCCGCAAGACGTGTGGGTAGCGGAAGTGGGGCGAGGCGTGGAGGTCGTGCTTATGGGAGCGCTGCCTCGGCTCCGCATGCCCATAGAATGCACGTACTTCTTTCTGCTCCTGAAGAACGGGGTGCCGGTGGGCTACGGCAGCGGCAGCGCACTGGCGGACCGGGCTGAGGTGGCAGCGAACATCTTTGACAGCTTCCGTGGCGGCGAATCGGCATTCATTTACGCACAGGTGCTGAGGGTTTTCCACCACGCTTTCGGTTCGAGCGCTTTCCTGATAGACCGGGGCCAGATCGGGTATGAGAACAGCGAGGGCATCGGGTCCGGAGCCTTCTGGTTCTACTACAAGATGGGGTTCCGCCCGGTTCAGGCGGAGAGTCGCAAGCTTGCGGAGGCCGAGGCGAGCAAGGTGGCCGGCCGGCCCGGCTACCATACGCCAGCGGGGATCCTTCGGCAGCTCGCCAACTCGGACATGCTGCTGAGCCTCACCGGCGCGGAACCTCTGGCAAGCAGGATAAGGCTGGGGAACCTTGGCAGGATCGTGACGAGTTACATCGGCAAGCAGTTCGGCGGCAACCGCTCCGCGGCGACCAGGTCCGCGATGAGCCGGCTCAGGAAGGTGCTGCCGATGGACGCGATAGGGGGCCTCTCCGGCGACAAAGCTGAGGCGGTGAGAAGGTTCAGCCCACTGGTGGTCCAAATGCCGGGCATAGAGGGCTGGCGCAAGGAGGAGAAAGAAGCCCTGGTCCAACTCATGGCGGCCAAGGGCGGCACGAGTGAGATCCCTTACGCGCGCCAGATGACGGAACACCGGCGGTTTCTGGAGGGCCTGTGCGCCTTGTCCCGCCAGGGGGAAGGCATGTGAACTCGCCGGAAAAGCGGCTGGCGCCGGCCGCGCGGTGGCAGGCCAAGAATGGCTCCGGGGCAACTGCAATAGGCGTGCTTCAGCGGGACTTGAATGGCTTCCCGGCCTGGACTCGAACCAGGAATGGCAGGTCCAAAGCCTGCTGTGTTACCATTACACCACCGGGAAACTGCCCCTCCGCTCGACGCAACACTGGCAGAGGGCGAGCCGCCGCCCGGCCCGTCAACCGAAGCCCCCACCGGAAAGCTTGCGGGCCTAACTGCCGGGGCGCGCCTCGGCAGTCGCCGGCTTCTGGAATTGCTCCCACCTCGCCTGGGGGACGAACAGGTCCCCTGCGACGATGTACTTCTTCTCCTCGGATATGGAGGCAAGCGAGGTGTGCTCATTGACCTGGCCTACGACGATCGTGCCCTTCATCTCAGGCTTGCCGCCGGGCGCGATGTCGTAGACCACGTAGACGTCGTTTTCTTTAACGCCGCGGTCCTTGCCGCCTTCAATTGTGACGAAGCCGTGCCTCGGTTGGACACTGATGACCTTCCCCGCGGCTCCAAGCTGCTCGCGCTCCCCGGGGCCGGCGACGGCGTCCTCATACATCTTGCGCCACTTGGTCACTTCGGCCTTGAGGCCGGCGACATCCTTCTGCCGTCCTTCGGTCTCCTGCTGGTATTTCTGCTGGAGCGAGACGGCTTCGGTGTTCTTCTGGTCGAGCTTGGCCGTCAGGTCTTTGAAGCTTGCGTTCAGCTCGGTGAGCTTGTTGTTGATAGTCTGATCCATCTCGGCTTTGACCTTATTGAGTTCCTCCCCCTTGGCCCGCAACTCATTCCTGGTTTCGTCAAGCTGGCTGGTCAGAGAGGCGCGCTCCTTTGTCAGGTCCGCCGCCTGGTTCGTGAGAGTCTGGTGGCTTTTCTCGTAGGAGGCCAGCAGCGTGCGCATCTCAGCATATGGCGGCTCGCCCTTGGCGACGGCTTCCTTCTGCACCGGGGAATCGGCCATGGCCGCCTTTATTCCGTCCGCGCTGTCCCATCCGAGCATAGGTCGCACAACCTTCTCATACTCGGCGGCCTCCGCCAGTTTCAGGGCCGCAGCGTTGTAGCTCTCCTGGACGTAAACGACGCCGAATTCTGAGGGCGCTTGCGTGGGCAAGTTCCAGCCGTTGGCCGTGAACTGCTTCGCAATCGTGTCGGCGAACGCCGTCTGGTCGGTCACGAGGGCACTCTTGACAGTGTGGTGCTCCTTGAAAGACCAGATGGCTGCGCCAAGGGCGATGAAGAACAGGACCACGAAGACGGCCAACCCAGCCACGTATCCCGACTCCGAACTGCGTCTGACGGCGGCCATGTTCACTCTCCTACACGAGCCAATTATGTGTTCCCCGCCGGAACGCCCCCGGCCGCATCTCGGCAAGAGGCGGCGGTCGTCCCTATTCTTGACCGTTCAGCGCCTATAAAGGTATACGCACCGAAGCCCTTTGTCAACTCTTAAAGCCACGACGCATCGCACATGCGCAAGATGAGGGTACAGACGGGCGCGACACTCAGCACCTACCCCACCTCTCACTCAGCGAGGTTGACACGTCGCCGGTCTCTCGTGACAATACCTCAGCGCACGTTTCCTGCAGGTCCCCCGAATGGCCGACAACGAGCCTTTTGACAGCCGAGAGCCGCGCATAGCTGTGGTGGCGCTCAACCTGCCTCTCAGCAGGACCTTCGACTACATAATCCCGGACGAACTTCGCGGAAAGGTTGTCGTCGGGGGCCGGGTCCGAGTGCCCTTCAAGAGCCGCACGCAGGTGCTCGGCTACTGCGTGGAGCTGAAGTCGTCCACCACGGTGCCCGAGGAGCACCTGAAGGAGGTAACCCGCTCTCTCGACGCAGAGCCGGCCTTCACGCCCGTCATGTTGAAGGCGGCCCGCTGGATAGCGGACTACTATCAGTGTTCCTTCGGGGAGGCCCTCCACGCCGCTCTTCCTTCGGGGGTGCGGAAGCGCACCAGACAGCGCAGGGCGCGGTATGCCGTGCTGCGGATGGCTCCTGCGGAGGCCGAACGGCTGGCGGCCGAGGTCTTCGATCGCAGCCCCGCCCAGAGCAAGATCCTGCGGGCACTCGCCCTCGTCGGAGGGGAGGCCACGCCGGCGGACTTGAGAAGGAGCACCGGGACCTCGCTGTCGTCTCTGAACGCGCTCAAGAAACGCGGCTTCCTCGCGGTGGAACTCAGGGAACCCGGGCCCGAAGAAGCGCCCAAGCCCGCAAGCGTGCAACTGCAGCCGCCGCCGAAGCTCACCCCCGAGCAGCAAGCTGCCTATGACCTGATCACCGAGCGGATGCGGCACGGGCGTTTCGACGTCGTCTTGCTGCACGGCATCACCTCGAGTGGCAAGACGGAGGTCTACTTGCAGTGCATCGCGGAGCTGGTCCGCACCGGCAAGCAGGCCATCGTGCTTGTGCCGGAGATCAGCCTCACGCCCCAGGCCGTACAGCACTTCGGCGGCCGCTTCCGGAGGCTGGCGGTCCTGCACAGCCGCCTGACCGAGTCGGAGAGGCGTCAGCACTGGGACAGCATCCGACGGGGGGAGGCGGACGTGGTGATCGGCGCGCGCTCGGCGATCTTTGCCCCCCTGCCTGCGCTCGGGCTCTTGGTGGTGGACGAGGAGCACGAGAACAGCTTCAAACAGGACAGCGTGCCTCGCTACCACGCCAGGGACGTGGGCATCATGCGCGCCCGGTTTGACGACGCGCTCGTGGTGCTCGGCTCGGCGACTCCGTCTCTGGAAAGCTACTACAACAGCCTCACGGGCAAGTACGCGCGCGTGCTGCTCACCCAAAGGATCGGCGGCCACCCGCTGCCGCCCGTGGAGATCGTGGACATGCGCGAGGAATGGGCGGGCCGCGGCCGGCTGCGCACGATCAGCCGCCGGCTGGAAGCGTGCATGCGCGAGAGCCTGGCGCGCGCCGAGCAGGTCATCCTGTTCATCAACCGCCGGGGCTTCTCGCCTTTCATCCACTGCCCGCGGTGCGGCTTCGTGCTGAAGTGCCCCCGTTGCGACATCACCCTGAACTACCATCAGAAGATCGAGGCGGTCGCCTGCCACTACTGCGGCCTGCAAAAGCGGCCTCCCGCCGAATGCCCCGAGTGCGGCCTGGAAGGAATCCGCTTCAGCGGCATGGGCACCGAGCGCGTCGAGGCCGCCGTCCAAAGCCTGTTCCCCGAGCGGGCGGCGATCCGCATGGACAGCGATACGACCAAAGCGCGGCGGGCCCACCAGGAGAAGCTTGCCGCGTTCGGCAACATGCAGGCCCAGATACTCATCGGCACGCAGATGGTTGCGAAGGGCCTGGACTTCCCCAATGTGACGACGGTCGGCGTGGTGAACGCGGACGTGGCCCTGCACCTGCCCGATTTCCGGTCGCGGGAGCGAACTTTTCAGCTCCTGGCGCAGGTGGCGGGGCGCACGGGCCGGGGCCCGGCGGGCGGGCGAGTGATCGTGCAGACGTTCATGCCCAAGGACCCGAGCATCCAGGCGGCGGCCTTTCATGACTACGAGCGCTTTGCGGGCCAGGAGCTGCCGCACCGCAGGGAACTGCACTATCCGCCCTTCGGCCGGATGGCCCGCATCATCTGCCGCGGCCGTCGTCTTGACCGTGTCGAAGGCTACGCGCGAGAGCTGGGAACAGCCCTCCGGAAGTACTGCGAGGAGTCGGGCGAGGGTCCGCAGGTGCTGGGGCCCGCCCCCGCGCCGGTGTCGCAGATCAAAGGGCGGCACCGTTGGCACCTGATGATCAAATGCCCGGACGCGACTTCCATCCAGCGCATACTTCATCATGCCGCAGGGCTCCTGAAAGGCCCGCCGGGGGTGAAAGTGCTGGTGGACGTGGATCCTGTCTCGATGTTGTAGGGGCGGCGCCTGCGGCGTTTATGCATTGCAGGGCGTTTTGCAGCCGCACCAAAGTAGAGGAAAAAAGCGGTTGACAAATCAGACTGGATAGGATATTATCCCCGCACTTGACCGCCGGGTCTCATGTGTCGGGGGGCGGTTTCGGGGGTTTTCGACGGGTAGACGCATCAACTGCAATTACACCGTTCATGGATCGACGTTGAGCGGAGTCGTGGGGAGGAGGTGATGCGCGCCTTCGTGTACAAGAACCGCAGCCTGTGCAGGAATGTACGTCCCCGTTCTTCTGAGTCTTCCTTCGAGGGGAAAGCGAGATGAGCGCAAGCGAGCAGGAAATCAAGAGCCAGATCGCCGAGATGCGACAGGCGCTTCGCTCTGCTTTGGCGGGCCGACGCGCGGCGCGCGTTGTCAACATGTTCGGCGTCATACTGGGTTTCTGCATTGTGATCTTCTTCGTCTCCCGGATCTTCGCCCTGGGCAGGGAAGTGGCGAGGAACCCGGACAGGCTGCAGAAAGCCTTCATGGTGAAAATCAACACCATGCAGCTCGACAAGAAAGCGCTCCAGGCGCTCCAGGAAGCAGCGCCCGCTTACCTGGACGAGGCCAAGAAGATGCTTGCGGACCTGAAAGTGCCTGAGAAGGTGTCGGAACAGGCCAAACTGATGGTCAAGGACCTCGAGCCCACCTTCCGCGCCGAACTGGATCTGATCAGGCCCCGAGTCGTAGACATGCTCAACGCCCAGAAGGAGAAGACGCTCAAAGACCTCCAGAATCTGCTCGAGAAGAAGGTGGTTGACCGGGTTGCCGCTTTGATCGAACAGCAAGGCGGGAACCTTCAGACCCAACTCAACCTCGACGAGGCGGGCGTGGCAAAGATCCTCGTCAACCTGCGCGATGCCAGCACGGACGCCTTCCAAAGCATGGTGAACAAACGCGCCGGGGAACTCCGCGCGGAACTTGAGCGCTGCGTCAAAGTGCTCGCTGAAATTCCCCCGCTTCCAGAGGCGGAGCAGCAAGCGGTGATCGACGATCTGATCAAAGTGCTGGCCGCTTTCCTGAGGGAGGAGCTTCCCCCGTACGACTTCAAAGAGGGGGAGTTTAAAGCACCGGCCGGGGCTCGTGCGCCCGCGCAGCTGACCCCGGAGAAGGTCACGAAGCTGGAAGAGAAGGCAGTGGAAGAGGCTAAGAAGGCGGCAGCTAAGGCAGCGGAAGAGGCTAAGAAGAAGGCAGCCGAGGAGGCAACGCGATGAGTCAGAAAACGTCCGAAGAGCCCAAAGGGGGCATCCCGCAGAGTGTAGCCGATGATGTCGCGGCTCTTGCCGCCGAGGTCAGGGCCATTGAAAGGAAGGCCACAGCAGCGTGGAAGACCGCGGTGGTCGTCTGGATCATCCTGCTGGCGGTGATCTTCAGTTACCTTTACTTCTGGCTCTACAGAGGAGTCTTGGTGCCGAATGCCAAGCCCGATATTCTCGTAGAGTTGGCCATGGCCCCCGTTGAAGAAGCAGTCCAACGCCACCTGGGTGCCCGCCTCGATTCCCCTGACTTCGGCAAAGTAGTGGGTGAGAAGCTCAAGGCCGCCGCCCCCGGCTTAATCAAGAGCCAGGTCAAGCCGCAGATTGAGAACCTGCTGGCCCAGTTGCCGACTTACCGCGCGAAGTACACCGCAGAGATCAAGCAGCGTGCCCCGAAGCTCATAAACGATGGGCTCGACCTCATCCAGAACGACCTCCTGCCCTGGGCCAATGAGCAGCTCATGGCGACGATTTCCGAACATGCGGACGCGCTGATAGCGCAGATTAACGACCAAATCAAGAGCGCCGTCAGCGAGGTCATCGCCACCAGTCGGGGCGACATAAAGACCCTTCAACAAGACCCGGCCGCGTTGCGCTTAGCCCTGGAGCACGCCTTTGAGGGAGCCATGGGCGACGTCATGGACGAACTCTTCACGGATCTGGATACTAAGGTCGCCAATATCCGGGACCAGATGCAGGGCCTCGTCAACAGGTACAAAGCCGGCACACTTACGTATAGGGACAAGCTGGAGTTGCGCCTGATCCAGGACGTTGAGGCCCTCTTCAGCAAAGCCAGCATCGAGGAGGGCGTGGGCGGGGTCCCGGGTATCGAGCAGATTCTTGAAGACCTGAAGGGGCTCGGCGTCCCCGAGGAGACCAGGAAAGCGATACGCACCGACGTCCGGGCCGGTAAGGCGCCGGATCTGAGCGGGATCCCTGACGCGTACAGGGAGAAGATGAAGAAGGAGATGGAGGAGGAGCAGAAGGCCAAGGAAGCGGCCAAAGCAGCGGCCGGCGCCAAATAACCCGCCGGACAGGAGTACGTCAGATAGCCTGACCTAAAAGAGCGCAGCTCGGGGCGGGATCGCCCGCCGGGGTGCGAGGGATTTCCGGTTCCTCATCCATAATCATACCCCGGCGCAGCCTTCGGGCTGCGCTCTCCTTTTTTCTGCGGCCAGTTCGCGGTAGACGGCATGAAGCTGCTCTACGCCGCGCCGCGCGTGCCACTCCGGCCGTAGGCTGGCCTTTGCGCGCTCCCCTGCCGCGAAGAATGCCCCCCTGTCCGCGCTCAGCGAGGCCAGCACCTTCGCCCACGCCTCCGCGCTATCAGGCCGGACCAGTAAACCGTCCTCCCCGTGGCGCACGAATTCCTCCATGCCGCTCACTAAGCTAATGGCCGTCGGACGGCCTGCAGCCTTCGCCTCCAAGACGACATACGGCATGCCCTCAAAGCGAGAAGGCATGACGACGAGGTCGCAGGCTGCATAGTAGGGCGCGATCTTGGCCGTCGCGCCGATCATCCTGACGCGATGGCCGATGGCCAGGCGCTCCACTCGCGCACGCAAGGTGCGCTCCAACGGCCCGGAGCCGGCGATCAGAACGAGAGGCGCCAAGCCTTGGCGAGCCGCAAGGGCCACCGCGTCCAGCAGCACGTCCATCCCTTTCTGCCGGCAGAGTCTGCCCACCGCCAGTGCGACGGGTTCGTGCGCGCCGAGGCCGAGTCCGGCTCGCGCCGCGGCCCTGTCCAGGCCGCTGAACCTGTCGGGGTCCACGCCGTTGGGGATGGTGACGGTGTGCTCGGCCGGCAGAAGGCCATATTGAAGGACGACGTTCAACTGGTATCTGCTCAGAAGGACAAGTCGGTCGGTCCACGGGGCGGCCCTTCGTTCGAGGGCCAGGTACAGATGCGCTGCGCTCGGCGAGCCGCCGCGGACGAAGGGAAAGACGTGAGGCGTGTGGACTGTCTTCGCGCCGGCCATCCGTCCCGCCAGCCGCCCCAGGAAGCCCGCCTTGGCGCAGTGGGTGTGAACCACGTCAAACCGCTCGCGCAGGCAAAGGCTGATCAGCCGCCGGAAAGCCAGCACATCCCGCAGCGGCGATACTCTCCGCCACATGGGCACCTCGTGCACCTTCCATCCTGCCGCACGCCATTCTTCAAACCTTGACCGTGCGGAGGCGTCCCGCATTCCTGATACCGCCAGGTGCACGTCGAATTCCGTGGGGTCGGCGCAGGAGAGAAAGTACTCAAGGTGGGTCAGCGTGCCCCCGGCGACCGCTCGCATTACGATGAGAAGCTTAGGTCGGCCGGCCGGATTATGCCTGTTCATCAGCCAGGCCCTCCCGGTCGGCCCGGCGCTGCCGCCAGCCCCGCGCCTTGACCCATTCGATCACGTAGGTGAGCTCCTCGAAGCGCAGCGCCGCCAGGCAGATCAGCATGATAAGGACGCCTGCGAGGGACGGCAACGCGCAGAGGAGCCCCATGGCCAGCAGGTAGCGATAGCCACGCGGCGGGGTCCGGAAGGTGAGCTCGTCCAGATACAGCCTGCCGTGCGGCTCTCCGGCCCTCACACGAACCGCCGAAATGCTGCGCCACGTTGCGGCATCGCAGCCCAGCTCTTGACGCGACACCTCCAGCCTCTGCCACTTCCCGGGCTGCAGCACGACGGACGAAGCAAACGTCCTCCCGGGCGACTCAAGCGCCAATTCGAGGCTCGCCGGCACGTCGGAGTCGTTCAGCAGGCGGCAGCGCACGCGGTCCGTCCCGGCGAGGTCATAGCCCTCCAGGCTCTTCAGGGCCGCCTGTGCGTCTGCCGGCAGGCAAAGGGCATAGCCGGCGTACTGGCGCTGCCCCGAGGATGTCGCCACCCAAGCCGTGCCGGCCGTTGCAGACCAACCGTTGCCGTCGAAATCCTCAACGAACAGGGACCGCCCGTCCGCACCCGTGAGTCTCACGTCATCAAGGAAGAGCGTGTTCGAGTCGGCCTCCGCCGGCCCGTCCTCAAACCATGATAGCGAAACTGTCTCGCGCTCCGGCAGCGGGACAGAGTACGTGCACCAATGTGCGGCGCCTCCGCCGGCCGGGGGTCCATCGGACTGCTCTGCCTTCAAGGTCAAGGCTTCACCGTCACGGCACTCCACGCCCACGCCCAGGCCTCCGAGCCGCCTTTCGGAGTACGCGGCAAAGGACAGGCGCCGGACCTGCGAGGTTCGCACGCCGTCCAGGCGCCGGGTCAGGTTGACCTTGCTTGCGCCGTGGCGCTTGTACGTCATGGCGACAGCCGCACCCCGTGCCGGGTCGGCGGGGGCTGCCTGTATTCCCACCTCATCCGCATTGACGGCGAACCACGTGTCCGGGTGCGTTTCGAAACTGTCAACGACCACCTTGTGCTGCCGGTACTGCTCGTAGGGCACAGCCTGCTTGGTCCAGCGCAGGGCGAAGAAAGTTGCCGCGCCTACGGCTGCGCTCAAGACCGCAAGCTTTCCGGCAAAGACAAGGGTCTGCCGGCCCGGCAGCACCGGCACATGCCGCTTCAGGATCAGCAGCAGAAACAGGTTCTTTACGATTCTGCTGGCGGGATAGGCGAGCGCCACCAGGACGAATAGGTGCACGGGGTAATCCAGCCCGAGCCAGTAAACGGGGACGGCCAGAAAAGCGACTTGGAACAGCGTAGCGCCCATGCCCAGTAGGGCCGGGGTCCACATCATCTGGAGGCTGAAGTACGCCTGCATGAGCACCCGCTCGGCCGCGTAAACCACAAGGGCAATGGCGAAGAACTGGAGCCCCCACGCAGTGAACTGCAGGTCGAGCAGAGGGCGGTCTCCCCGGTCGAGAACCAACCGGCTGATGGGATCCGCCAGCACGAGGACCATCACGGTCATCGGCACAAAGGCGATGGCCAGCATCCTGATGGCCTTCGTCACGATGTCACCGAGCAGGGCGTGGTCCGTCTTGCTGGCAAGCTCGCACAGATAGGGGAGCATGGCAACGGACAGCGCCAAGGCTACGACTTCCACCGGGAAGTTGGCTATCCTCCGCGCTCCTTCAATATCGGTGAAAATGCCGCGGGCGGTGAACGACTGGAAATATAAGGTGACAACGTTCCGGTAGGAAGCGAAGAAAGTGCTGATGACCAGCGGAACGGCGAGCACGGCAAACCGGGCCATTGCCCCTTTGCGGCCGCGGCTGCGCAGCCATAGCTGCATGGAATAGAGCAGCACGCCCACAAGGACCACGGTCATGACCGACAGGTCCCGATAGCGCACGAGTTTGGCGGGAAGATAGTTGTAGACTGCGTAGAGCACAGCTCCCGTCCCCACCACGAAAGCAGCCGCAACGGCCAGCTCCTGCCCAAACCGGGACGGGCTCATCGCACCCAGCCCCGGCCTGAATAACGTCACCTTGCGCCGTAGCCCCATCGCAGCAACGATCACCATCGCCGCCGAGCCCGCCAGAAAGCCTACGACTACTGCCCGGATGTCCAGCAGCCAGGCGGTCGCAGCAAAAACGCCCACCCACAGAAGCTTCTGCACGGCCTCGGCTGCCGAGGGATAGCCGAACACCTTGTAGCTGTTCAGGATGGCGCGCAATAGCAGGAAGATCATCATGAGCACCACACCGGGGAGGAGCCATCGGAGGAGTTTCACGCCGAGCGCCCGCGATTCGGGCCCGAACCCGCCGACCAGCGTGTCCGTCATAGGCACGGCGCCGACATAGACGGCCACCAACATCACTGCGCACCCCAGCAGAACGATGGTCACCACGGTGCCCGCGAACCGCCAGGCGGCCTCTTCCCCCCGCCGAGCCCTTTCCGCCACAAACACAGGCATGAAGGCAGGGATGAGGACCGCCAGTGCCGGGGTGAAAATCAGGCCGTAAACAACCGCCTGAGTCGCGAAGAAGTAAGCGTCGGAAGCCACGCCTGAGCCGAACTGCCGGATCACCAGCACCGTGATAACGTAGCCGCCGAACTTCCAGAACAGCCAGAAGAACAGCACCACGAACATGGCGCGGATAATGCGGTAAGGCACGCTGGAAGCGGCTTGGCCTGAACTGCTGCCTGGAGGCGCGTCGGACATCCCTGTCCCCATTGAGCGCGTGGAGAACGGCCGGCTTTTTCCCTGAGGATGCGACCCTTCATTATATCCCGTTCGACTTCCGCTTCAGTAGGAAGGGGGCTGGTCCGTGCGCATCCTCCCGCCGTGCCCTTGCGGGCCGTCGTGCGGCCAACTTTGTTCTTGACACAAGGAGGCAAAACGTGTATGGTGTACTTCTTCATTTCATGGGGCATTCAAGTACGGCAGTTCCGTCCTGGTCCGCTTGAGGCGGATCGAGCAGTCCGAAGTTCCGACAGCCTTTATCGGGATGGCTGTGGTTTGCCCGCTGTGAGTTGCACCGGCCGGTCAGATTGAAGGATCGCCCGCCACTGACTTCCGAATCAATCCCGTGCTGTTTGGCCCTGCGCGGGGCAATCCTTTGCGGCCGTTCAGGAATGGTGTAAGCGCTGTAGGTTGACCGCCCGCGGCGCATTCAGCTCACCCTTGGGCTGCCGAGTCTATCCGTCCGGGTTCCGGCGGGTTCACCGGTCGGTCCTCCGGCGAGCTCACTCGCAGGCAGCTCAGCAGGTTCGCGCTCGGCGGGCAAACACCCGTTTCTTCGCCTGGCCTCGCTTTCGGGTTCTGCTGACAAGATGCCTAAAACGTTCTTCGTAATTGATGCATACGCGCATATCTACCAGTTCTTCTATGCGATCCGGGGCCTCACCAGCCCGGACGGCGAACCGGTGAACGCTGTTTACGGCTTTGCGCGCATGATCGAGAACCTGCGCCGAAAGTACAAGCCTGACTACATGGCGGTTGCCTTCGACGGCCCCGGGGAACTTGTGCGTAGCGGCATATACCGGGAGTACAAGGCCAACCGTCCGCCCATGCCGGACGACCTGCAACGCCAGTTGCCGCTGATCCACGAGTTGCTGCAGGCGCTCGGCATCCCGGAGATCTCCGTGCCGGGACAAGAGGCGGACGACCTGCTGGGCGCCGTCGCAAGGCAGGCGGTCGAAAGAGGGATTGACACGATTATCGTGACGACCGATAAAGACGCCGAACAGGTGATAGACGGGCACACGCGCGTCCTGCACGTACACAAGGACCGGGAGGTGATGCTCGACCCGGCCGGGCTCAAGGAGGAAAAGGGCATCGAGCCGTGGCAAGTGGTGGAAGTGATGGCACTGGCGGGCGACCCGACCGACAACGTCCCCGGCGTGCCCGGCATCGGGCCTAAGACGGCACTCAAGCTCATCCAGCAGTTCGGCAGCGTGGAGAATCTCTACACACGCCTGAGCGAGGTCAAGAGCCAGAACCTGCGAGAGAAGCTCGCAGAACACCGCAAGGACGTCGAGGTCGCGGCGAAGCTTGTCAGGCTGAACTGCAACATCCCTCTGGAACTGGACATCGAGGAGTGCACGGCCTCCCGAGCTGAACCGACGAAGGCAAACGAGTTCTACAGAGCGCTCGGCTTCAGATCCCTGCTCCACGAAGAAGCAGCGGGAACTGCCCGAGGGCTTGCCGCTCGCGGCCAAGCGGGTGCGAGGCCGCCGGCTGCTCCCCGCAAGCAGGGCTCCCTCTTCGCGGAGGATGCCGGCGAGCACAGCGAGGCCGTACTGGAGTCGATCGAGTCGCTGGAGAAAGACTATTCAGTCATAACCAGCCTGCACGAACTCGCGGAGTTAGTCGAGACGTTGGGGCGCCAGGAAGTCATCGCCGTTGACACTGAGACAACAAGCCTCCAGCCCCGGGACGCAAAGCTGGTTGGGCTCTCATTCAGTTGGCGGGACCATCAGGGCGTCTACGTGGCGACGCTTGGGCCCGCCGGTGAGGAGTTCTGCCCCATGGGTGAGGGCCTGCGGATGCTAAAGCCTGTCCTCGAGGCGGAGTCTCCCGCCAAGGTAGGCCAGAACTTGAAATACGACATCGCCGTTCTCAAGAACTATGGGCTGGGCCTCGGGGGGCTGCACTGCGACGCAATGGTGGCCTCGTACCTCTTGCAGCCTTCGACGAGAAGTCACAATCTAGACGCCCTGGCCCGCCGCCATCTGAGCTACCGCACGGTTAAGATCGAGGAACTCATCGGCAAGGGCGCCAAGCAGATCACTATGGACCAGGTGCCCGTGAGCAAGGTGGGCCCTTACTCTTGCGAGGACGCGGACGTCTCCTTCCAGCTCTGCCGGAAGCTGCTGGAGGAGCTGAGCGAAGACGACCTCCGGGACCTCTTCGAGCGGCTCGAACTGCCGCTTGTACCGGTCCTGGCAGACATGGAGTGGGTGGGCGTCAAGGTGGACGTGGCTCAATTGGAGGCAATCAGCACGGAATTTGCAGGGAAGCTCGCAGAGCTGGAGCGGGACATATTCCGCGAAGCGGGCCGTGAGTTCAATATCAACTCGCCGCAGCAGCTCAGCGAAGTCCTGTTCGAGAAGATGGGGCTCCCTGCCCCGCGCGGCGGGCGGCGCACGACGGGCTACTCGACGGCCAGCGAAGTGCTGGAAGCGCTCAAGGGTGACTACGCCATTGCCGACCTCCTGCTCCAGCACAGGCAACTTGACAAGCTGAAGTCCACTTACGCCGATGCCCTGCTCGCGATGGTCAACTCGAAGACGGGGCGCGTGCATACGTCCTTCAACCAGACGGTGACGGCGACGGGCCGGCTGTCCAGCAGCGACCCGAACCTGCAGAACATCCCTGTGCGCACCCCGCTGGGCCGCCGCATCCGGAGGGCCTTTGTCGCAGGCGCGGACGACTGGTCGCTGCTGAGCGCGGACTACTCGCAGATCGAGCTGCGCATGGTGGCGCATTGCTCGGGCGACCCGGCACTGCGGAAGGCCTTCGAGGAGGACCGGGACATCCACCGCTTCGTGGCTGCCCAAGTGAACGGCATCCCGGAGGCTGACGTCACCGAGGAGATGCGGCAGCATGCGAAGGCGGTCAACTTCGGCATCATTTACGGCCTGAGCCCGTACGGCCTGAGCAGACAGATCGGCATCCCGACGGAGGAAGCCGAGCAGTTCATCGCCAACTACTTCGCCCGCTATCCGAAGGTGAAGGAATTCATAGACCGGGCCATTGCGCAAGCGCACCGCGACGGCTACGTGAGGACACTGGCGGGGCGACGGCGCAAGATCGAGGGACTGCACACTTCCGGCGCGACCCGAAAAGCGGCCGAACGAATCGCCGTCAACACGGTCGTCCAGGGATCGGCGGCCGACCTGATAAAGCTGGCGATGATTGAGATCCACCGCGGGTTGCCCGGCGTGAGCAGCCGCGCGAATATGCTCATCCAGATTCACGACGAACTGGTCTTCGAAGCACCCGATGACGAATTGGAGGCCGTGACGCGGTTCGTCACGGACAAGATGAGCGGCGCCCTCGAACTGGACGTGCCGCTCAA
>Ga0315289_10006308_pt1 | contig 17443 bp, 18 predicted proteins | sample YL17G11_40_MG_FD_203452 | JGI IMG/M metagenome (GOLD analysis project Ga0315289, IMG submission 203452) | Sediment microbial communities from Yellowstone Lake, YNP, Wyoming, USA - YL17G11_40 | ecosystem: Environmental > Aquatic > Freshwater > Lake > Sediment | place: USA: Wyoming | collected... | reverse complement strand
GCTCGTCTTCGCATACGTCGCGACCTTCAACATCGTGTTCAACGATTGGGGGCTGGGCACGATCGTGGTGCGCGAGATATCTCAACGGCCCCACGAGCGCCGGGCCCTGCTGGCGAGCGCGACGGCATTGCAGACCGTGGTCTCCTGTCTCGCCTACGGCCTCATGCTGGCTACGCTCGCTGTGCTGCACTACTCGCCGGCGTTCAAGAGCGCCGCCATGCTGTACGGCCTCACGCTGCTGCTGGGGCCGGCCAATGTGCTGGCGCTGGTGTTTCAGGCAGATCTGCGGCTGACGAAGCTGCTGGTACCGTCGGCGCTTCAGATTGTGCTCAACTTCCTGCTGAGCATTGCCGTCGTCCTGCTAGGTGGCCCGTTGTTCGCACTGGCAGGCGCAAGCCTGATCGCGCTTGCCGTCCGATGCGTGTGGATCGGCTATCTCGGTTGGCGGGATGCTGGCCTTACGCCGACGGCCCTTACTTCGGCCATGTGGCGCCGTTGGTGGGCGCTCGTGCGCGAGGCATGGCCCATCGGCGTCGCCAGCACGTTCAAGATGGCGTGGCAGCAGGGGCCTATCCTTTTCCTCGGCGCCTTCAGCTTGAGCGCGACAGGATTGTTCAATGCCGCAAATCGGGTTCCTCAGCAACTCACGATCGTCCCGCTTGCCTTGAACGCCACCATGTTCCCTCTGCTCGCTCGCTCGTGGGTTTCCGACCGCCTGCGATTCGCAGGTCAACTGGACCGGCTCGTGGGCGGCAGCCTCTTCATTGTGGTTCCGGCCGTGATCTTCGGGATTGCGGTGGCAGAGCCTTTCGTCCGGCTGGTGTTTGGGCCGGAGTTCGCCGGAGCCGCCGTGCCCTTCGCCATGCTCCTGGCGGCTACCGGCCTCATATTCCCGATCGTGTTCGTCGCCGAGGCACTAAACGCGGCGCGCTATCAGCGCCTGAACCTGGTGATCATGGTCGCGCTTACCCCCATTCTGACGGTGCTCTTGTTCGTGCTTATCCGGCAGCGCGGCGCATCCGGCGCGGCTCTCGCTCTTATGGTCTGCTACGCGGCTTACCTAGTGTCCCTCCTGGCTGCCGCGCGATGGCGTTTGGGACGCGCCGCACCTGTCCGAGCGCTGGCCTCTGCCGGTACGGCGGCGGCTCTGGGAGGAGCTGCCCTATTCATCTCATCACCGATTGGGCCGCTGGCATCAGGAGCAGTTGGCGCCGCGGTTGCGGTTGTCGCATTCGGCTTGGTCTGGCCATCTATCGTAGGCGAGTACATCCGCTTTCTTGCAGAATGGCGGCGTCCAGCCGTGGTTAAGAGTCCGAGCGCGCCCGGCGTTACGGGAGGAACCGAGTAATGGCTATTTCGACACGCGCGGTGGATTGGCGCTCCATGAGGGGACCCCTGAGGACGTTGGCGAGAGTGCTCCCCGCGCCGCTGCGAAGGCGGTTGGGCGCTCGCCTGGTTCGGCTGGCCTGGGACTTCCGCGGGAGCGAGCTTGGGAAGTGCGCCCCACCCGAGGCGTTCCGCACCTTTCGGAAGGGCTACGATCTCGAGGACGCCGCTTGTGAAGCGGTCTCCCAGGTGATAGGGGCGACACAACTGTCCTACGAGCGGCTGGTAACCCTGTATCAGCAGGTCGCCTACCTGGAGAGGAACCAGTTGCCGGGGGCGCTCGTGGAGTGCGGTGTATGGCGAGGAGGAGCGGCGGCCATGATGGCGCTCGCCAACCTGGCCGAAGGCTCAGAACGGCGGATGCTCCACCTGTTCGACTCGTTCCAGGGCATGCCCGAGCCAAACCTGGCCTACGATGGTGAGCAGGCGCTTCGCTGGGCCGGCCGCCTGGGAGATGGCTCCTTGGTCAGCACCGGCGTAAACGTCGCGAGCCCAGAAGAGGTGAGGTCGCTCATCATCGATCGCATCGGCTATCCGACATCATCGGTCGTGATCCATCAAGGCTGGTTCCAGGATACCCTTCCCGTCGCTCGACCGCAGATCGGGCCGATCGCCCTGCTACGGGTGGACGCGGACTGGTATGAGTCGACGCTGGTCGTCCTGGATCACCTGTTCGAGTTGGTGATACCGCACGGAGTCGTCGTCATTGACGACTACGGCGAGTTCGAAGGATGCCGGCGGGCAACAGACGAGTTTCTCGCCCGGCACGCGCCCCACGCGTATCTTCACCACATCGACTACACAGGGCGCTATTTCATCAAGTCATGAGGTGGCACTAATAGATGAGGACTGGATTCCCGCAGGCGTATGCAGTGGAGAGTGAATGATGGCGACACAGTTTGCGCTCGAAGCGGTCCCAACTTGCGCCCTCTGTGGCGAACCGTCGTCTCGCTTGCTTTTCGAGATCCCACCCTACGGTTATCGGGCGTGCACGACATGCGGGCTCCTCCGCCTCTCGCCCCGCGTGGCGGCGAGCGACCTGGAACGCTTCTACGGCGAGAGCTACCGAGACGTCTACGATGGAAACAGCGTTCTGGCGCGGTTGGTTATGGGGAGGAAACGCCATGCTGCTTGAGCATATGGGGACTGGCGGGGCCCGAGCCAAGAACGGCCACCCACGGATAGGCATCATGGGCCTCGGTGTCGTGGGCAGCGCCGTCAGGGGCTACTTCGAGGCCCAGGGGCATCGCCCGCGCCTCTACGACCCCTATCTGGCCCTGGGCTCGAGGCAGGAGATAAACAAGGCGCGGGTCATCTTCGTCTGTGTGCCCACGCCCTACCGCGAGCACGGCGGCTTCGACCCCTCAGCCGTCGAGGAAGCCATCGCCCTGCTCAAGCCCGAGAAGATCGTCGTCATCAAGTCCACGGTTCTTCCTGGCACGACGGACGCCCTCCAGAGGCGCCACCCGGACCAAAGGGTTCTCTTCAACCCCGAGTTCCTGCGCGAGGCGACCGCCTACGAGGACTTCTTTCGCCCCGACCGCCAGATAGTGGGCTGCACAGACCTGAGCTGGCCTGTGGCTGGAGAGGTGATGGCGCTGCTCCCCAAGGCGCCGTTCATGCGTGTTGTGGCGGCGGCTGAGGCCGAGATGTCCAAGTATGTCACCAACGCCTTCCTGGCCGTTAAGGTCTCCTTCGCCAATGAGATCTACGACCTCTGCACGGCCCTGGGCATCAACCACGAGGCCGTGCGTCCCTTGGTGGCCGCCGATGCCCGCATCGGACCATCACACCTGGACGTCTTCTACGACGGCTATCGCGGCTATGGCGGCAAATGCCTCCCTAAAGATGTCCGTTCCCTAATGGACCTGGCCCGGGCCGCCGGCGTGAGCCTGCGGCTGCTTCGCGCGGCCCACGATGTGAACCAGGCTCCATTGTCGACTGTCCGCTCAAGGAAGAAGGAAGAGAAACTCGATGAAGCCCGTGGGAACCACGAGCAGCCGGGATCGGCATCACCGCATCCCGGGTCTGGGCGTCGTCTGGTCGCGTGAGGAGGGGTAGATGGGTTCGATTGCGGTAGGCCGCTAGAGCGCTGCCTGAAGTCGTGAAGAGGAGGTCTGGGATGACAACCAAAGAACTTACCATAGAGCCCATCGTTGAGCAGATCAGCGCGTGTCGCTCATGCGGCCAAACGCGGCTTGAGCGGGTCTTGTCCTTGGGACAGACGCCGCTCGCGAACCGGCTTCTCAGTCACGACCAGCTTGACGCATCTGAGCCGACGTTTCCGCTCACCCTGGCGTTCTGTCCCGATTGCGCGCTGGTCCAGATTCTCGAGACCGTGCCGCCAGAAACACTGTTCCGCGACTACCTCTACTTCTCGTCATTCTCCGACACGATGCTCAGCCATGCCGAGCGGCTTGCTCAGAAGCTGATCTCCTCACGCGGGCTTCATCGGGGCAGTCTTGTGGTGGAGCTTGCCAGTAACGACGGCTACCTCTTGCAGTATTTCGCCAGGGCAGGAGTCCCGGTTCTGGGAATTGATCCGGCCGAGAACGTGGCTAAGGTCGCGGAGGAGCGTGGCATTCGAACCCTCGTCGAGTTCTTCGACGAGACCTTAGCGCTCAGGCTCCTAGAGAAAGGTGAGGGCGCCGATGTCATCATCGGGATCAACGTGCTCGGCCACGTGGCAAATCTGAACAGCTTCGTTCGGGGCATCAAGATCCTCCTAAAGGAACGCGGAATCGCGGTCATTGAGGTCCCTTACGTCAAGGAGATGGTTGACCGTCGCGAGTTTGACACGATCTATCATGAACACCTGCATTACTTCTCCCTCAGCTCTCTCCATCACCTATTCGCCCGCCACGGCCTCCTCATAGTCGATGTGGAGACGGTCCCGATTCACGGAGGCACGCTGCGCATCTTCGCAACGCTCGCTGACACTCAGGCCAGCGGCTCCTCCGTCAAGCGGCTGTTGCGGGAGGAGAGGGAGTGGGGCGTTGCTGACATCACCTTCTACAGTCGTTTTGCCGACCGCATCAAAGGGCTGCGCAGCGCTCTAAGGTCCTTGCTCGACGAGCTCAAAGGAGGTGGTGCCCGTATCGCGGCATACGGAGCCGCTGCTAAGGGTAACACGCTCCTTTCCTATTGCGGCGTCGGACGGCAGTACCTGGACTTCGTCGTAGACCGCAGCACGTACAAACAGGGCATGTTCATGCCCGGAAATCACCTGCCGATTCACGCTCCGCAGAAACTCCTCGAAGAGTTGCCAGACTACGTCTTGCTGCTCACCTGGAACTTCGCCGAGGAGATCCTGGCCCAACAAGCTGAGTACCGGAGCCGTGGCGGCAAGTTCATCATTCCCGTCCCGGAGCCAAGAGTGGTCTGATGCTGAATCGCCTTGTCCAGCTTGTCCGAATCATCGCCCACAGGTGATCCAATGAAGTTCACGGAAACGCGCCTGAAGAGTGCCTACATCATCGAAATTGAGCCGATCGAAGATGAGCGCGGCTTCTTCGCTCGGAGTTGGTGCAGGCAAGAGTTCGAGTCTCATGGCCTGAACCCCGAGATTGTCCAATCCAGCATCTCGTTCAACAAGAGAAGGGGCACGCTGCGGGGCATGCACTATCAGGCTAGCCCGCATGAAGAGGCGAAGATAGCACGATGCACAATGGGAGCGATCTTTGACGTGATCATCGACCTCCGCGCCGACTCGTTCACCTTCAAACAGTGGGTAGCAGCCGAGCTTACAGCCGAAAACCGCAAGATGCTCTATGTCCCCGAGGGCTTTGCTCACGGCTTCCTTACCCTGACCGACGACACGGAGGTCCTTTACCAGATGTCCACGTTCTACGAACCGGCGTCTGCCAGGGGAATCCGCTGGGATGACCCAGCGATCGGCATCACCTGGCCGCTCGCCGTGAGTGCCATTTCCGCAAGAGACCAACAGTACGAGCCGTTTGGATCATGAAGAACGTACACGTTCCACGAGCGGGCGTCTGCAAGAGGAGGCCTTCCCTGATTGTTCTCGCTTCGGACTATGTCGGCTGCAAAATCGTGGAATACCTCATAAGCCGCGGTGAATCCATTGATTTCCTCATACTGGACAGCCGCGATATCGGCGGCCACAACAACCGCATCGAACAAGCTTTTCGCTCTTCCTCCTCTGCAGGTACGCTTGCCACCAATGCAGCCCTCCAAGAGGAGGAGTTTCTTGACCGCCTCTCTGAAGCCAACCCCCGGCTTGGCATCCTTGCTTGGTGGCCACGCATACTTAAAGGCCGCATCTTAACAATCCCTTCCCTCGGATGGCTCAACTTTCACCCAAGCTACTTGCCATACAACCGGGGCAAGCACCCCAATTTCTGGTGCCTCGTGGACCAAACCCCTTGCGGAGTCTCTCTTCACTATATTGATGAAGGCATCGACGCCGGTGAGATCGTAGCCCGACAGAGTATCCCCGTCAGCTGGGAAGACACAGGTGAAACCATCTACCGCCGCTCGCGGGACACCATCGTAGAGCTCTTCAAGCGCCACTACGACGACATCGTCGCTGATCGCCTTCCTCGACTAAAGGTAGCTGCAAGCGAAGGCACCCTTCATTCTGCCCGGGACATCGCCGAGGCTTCCCGGATCGAGCTCGACAAGACTTACACCGCTCGGCAGCTCCTAAATATCATCCGGGCCAGAATGTTCCCTCCGCATCCCACCGCCTTCTTTCATGAAGGCGATAAGAGATTCTCGGTGGAAATCGTCATAAAGGAGGTCCACGGCGCCCCCCAATGACTGACTTTGAGACACGGAACGCCGACATGATACAAGCAATGGCGAGTGATGCCGGCCTACGAGAACTGACCCGAGCATGGTTCATCGCCGCTTCTCGCTACGAGTATTCTTATCACTTCTCCTGGTTGGGCCGCCCAGTCATTCAATTCCCGCAGGACCTCCTCGCTCTCCAGGAAGTGGTCTGGAATGTCCAACCGGACCTCATCATCGAAGCAGGTATTGCCCATGGCGGATCGCTCATCTTTTATGCGTTCCTCTTGGAGCTCATCGGCAACAATGGCGAAGTGGTCGGGATTGACATCGACATCCGCGAACACAACAAGGCGGCGATTTGCGAGCATCCACTGCACAAGCGAATCGTGATGATCCAAGGTTCGTCGACCGACGAGTTGGTCGTGGACCAGGTTAGGCACATTGTGCGGAGTAAAGACAAGAGGCGCGTGATGGTCGTTCTAGATTCCAATCACACCCGCGACCACGTTCTGTCGGAGTTACGGCTCTATTCGCCGCTGGTAAGCAAAGGCAGTTACCTAGTGGTCATGGATACCATCATTGAAGACATGCCGGAGGATTTCTCTCAAGACCGGCCATGGGGAAGAGGTGACAATCCGAAAACCGCTGTGGCGGAATTCATGCGAGAAAATGAACGTTTTGAAGTGGATTGGGTGATCACGAACAAGCTGTTGATCACAGTGGCCCCAGGCGGCTACCTGAAGTGCATTAAGGACTGACTGCCGATGGAGAGAGTGCCCGTCTTTCTTCCCTATTTACATGTTGAGACGCTGAAGCATCTAGTGGACGCTCTGGATGTCGGCTGGTTGGGCATGGGTGCGACTACGAAGCAATTTGAGGACATGATTGCGGAATACCTTGGGCTCAACGATCGGTATGTGGTGGCAACCAACACCGGTACCTCCGCACTCCATATTGCTCTAATCGCGGCTGGGGTGGGACCTGGTGATGAGGTCATCACACCCTCGTTCAACTACGTCGCCGATCATCAGGCCATACGAATGACTGGCGCGGAAGTGGTGATGTGCGACGTACGGGATGACAACCTCGGTATCGACTGCGAGAAGGCCGAATCGTTGATCACGCGTAGGGCCCGGGCCATTATCCCGCTCCATTTTGCGGGTATCCCATGTGACCAGGCTGGTGTCTACCGTCTCGCAGATGCGTACGGCCTCCGTGTGGTGGAGGACGCGTGCCACGCCTTTGGTAGCACCGTCAACGGGCAGAGGATCGGCTCTTATGGCGATGTCGCGTGCTTCAGTTTTGACCCCGTCAAAGTCGTCACCTCGATCGACGGCGGCTGCGTTGTCGTAGGTAGTGAGGATGAGCTGCGACATCTGCAGCACCTTCGTCTACTCGGCGTGGACAAGGATACGGCTCTTCGGTATAGGAACAATAGGGCGTGGGACTATGATGTCGTGGATCAGGGCTTTCGCTACCACCTGACTAACATCATGGCGAGTGTTGGAGTCTCCCAGATCAAGCGGATTGACGAGTTTATCGCCAGTCGCCAGAGAGTGTGCCGGACTTACAATGAGGCGTTTCAGGGAATCGAAGGCCTGAGACTGCCGGAGACGGACTTCCTGAACGTTTCTCCGTTTATCTACAGCGTGCGGGTCTTGGATGGCAGGCGAGAGGCATTGATCGAGCATCTGAGAACCCTTGGCATAGATGTCGGTATTCACTTTATCCCCGTTCATAAGCACACCTATTTTGCGAATGCTCGGCGCGGAGACATGACTGTGACGGAAAGGGTGAGCGGAGAGGTTCTGACATTGCCGTTGCACTCGAACATGAAGCCAGAATCTACGGAGCGGGTTATTGATGGTGTGAGGAGCCTCTTTGCTCTTCACAAGGCTCGAGCAAGTGACCTTGGGAAATTGTCGCGAGTGTCCACAAGAGCGGGACCATAGGTCGTCTTGATGAAACCGCTGGTTAGTGTCTGCATTCCCACCTTCAACCGGCGCGGTTATCTCACCGAAGCCGTGGAGAGCGTGTTGGCGCAGAGCTTCGGCGATTTTGAACTGGTGATCTCCGACAACGCCTCTACCGACGACACTGCTGAGGCGGTCCTGTCGTTCGGCGATCCCCGCATCCGCTACTTCCGGAACGACCGGAACATCGGCGCGCCCGCCAACTGGCTGAATGCAGTTGCCAACGCAGTCGGTCGCTACTGCGCCATCGTCGGCGACGACGACAGGTGGGCCCCCACACTTCTTGAGCGGCTTGTGCCACCGCTCGATGACAACCCGGACGTTGACGTTGCCTTCAGCGACCACTGGCTGATCGACGCTGACGGCCGCGTTCTGGCGGCGAGGAGCGACAAGTGCTCCCAGGACTACGGACGTGCGTCATTGCAGCCCGGCCGCCACAAGCCGTTCGTCGACCTCGCCCTCCACGCCCAGGCGCTCCTCACAACCTGCGCGCTAATTCGCAGGGAGCGTATGCTCAGCCTGGACGCTCTCGACCCGCAGGCCAGCGGGATGGTCTTGGACTACTACCTCTTCGCTCGGATCGCACTCGCGGGACGCGGAGCGTTCTATGTTCCGGAGCGCCTTGCCTACTACCGGGTACATCCGCGGTCAGGTTCGGCCAGGCACCAGGTGCAGATTCTGCGAGACATGCAGCGGACATGCGCACACCTGGTTCAGCACGTTCCCGCGGGACGACACGCAACCAAGATCCGACAGAGGTGGGCGAGAGCTTTGGCTAACGAGGGGGTGGCCCTGCTTCACGAAAGCGATCGCTCAGGCGCCATCCGAGCGCTAGGCCGCTCCCTCCGCATGGCGCCGTTTACGGTTCGACCATGGCTGGGGCTCGCGGCCGCCGTTGTATTTGGCTCGTGGCCGCCCTTCCCTCGGCTGACCACGCCTGAGGAGGTCTAGCTCGTGCGCATCCTGCACCTCCTTCACTACACCCCTCTCGGCGGGATTGAGAACTACACGCGCAACCTCTTCCTCGGGCTCGAAGCTCGTGGCCACCAGAACGTCCTTGGCTATGACGGATCAGCGCTCCCGGGACTCGAGCGCGAAGGCCGTAGGGTTTACCGCTTGCCCGGCCTGACGGATCGGGACCCGTCACGCGGACGGCAGTTGGCCAAGCGCGCGGAGGAGATCATGGAAGAAACGCGCTGCGACCTGGCCTACGTGCATTCCATGGCGAACCCGATCCTGTCCGAACTCATACTCCATGCTCTCCCCACCGTCTACTTCGCCTACACTTACGACACCTTCTGTCCCAGCGGCGCACGACTCTATCGACGGACTGACACGATATGTCAACTGCGCGGCGCGCCCAACTGGCGATGCCTCGTCAACGCCTACCTGCAGCAGTGCAACACCCGTCGGCCGCCAAAATTGTGGGGTCTGTACTGCGGCAGGAAGGAATTCGGCGGCTGGGCCCGCCGTGCCGATGCCATCGTCTGCGGCTCGGAGTACGTCCGTCGTCAGCACATTGAGAACGGCTTCTCTCCCGAGCGTACTCATGCGCTGCATTACCCGAGGCCGGAGCCTCATGAACACAGATCTAGCAGTCCACCCGGCGAGCCGCTGATCCTCTTCCTGGGGCGGATAACCCCGCAGAAGGGCCTTGGCTACCTTATCCGGGCGATGGCGAAGATCGAAACGCCCTGCCGGCTCGTGGTCGCTAGTGATGGTTACGAACTGCCGCGGATGCGCGCGCTCACGGCCAAGCTTCAACTGGAGGACCGCGTGTCGTTCCTTGGCGCCGTCGACTGCGCGGCGGTAGTGGACCTCTACACAAGGGCAAGGGTCCTTGCCGTGCCCTCGGTCTGGCCGGAGCCCTTCGGCCTGGTGGGTCCGGAAGCCATGTCCTACGGCGTGCCGGTCGTCGCCTTCCGCGTCGGTGGCATTCCTGAGTGGCTGCGCGACGGCGAGACTGGATTCCTGGTGGAACCTAAGGATGTGGCGGGACTGGCGCAGCGGATTGAGCTCCTCTTGAATGACCCGGCCCTGGCTCAGCGGCTGGGCTCCCAGGGGCGAATCGCGGTGGAGCACTTGAGCCTCGATCGCCACGTCGACGGGCTCCTGCGCCTGTCCCAGGAAGCGGTCGACCGGCGACGCGCGACGGCAACAACGCGAGGGCGGAGAAACGGGTGATGACAATGACCACCATCCTGACCCATGTGCATCCCGCCTCGCCTGTCGCGGGGATAGGAGAGCGTCGAAGGGCGCTTCACGCTCGACCGCGATCTCGGCAGGCTCCTGCCCGTACTCTGGGAAGTGATCAGAATGATCAACACGAGGAGGACTGCCTTGTGAAGATGTCCGTGGTCATCGCCACTTACCAGCGCCCGGCCGCTCTCAGGGCTGCAGTCGAGTCCCTCTGCAACCAGACCCGGCCGCCCGACGAAGTAATCATCGCTGCCGGGGCCGGCGATACGGAGTCCCCTTCCGTTGTCCAAAGCCTCACCAAACCGCAGGCTCCCGAGAGGCCTCTCCCGAAGCTTGTATCCGTCGTCACGACCGAGAACACGGTTTCGGCGAAGGAGAACACTGGCATGCGGGCAGCGTCCGGCGATGTCATCTGCTTCATGGACGATGACGCGGTTGCCCACAGGGACTGGATAGAGCGCCTCCAGCATCACTATGCGGATGCCACCGTGGGCGCAGTGGGAGGCCGGGACATCGTGATAAAAGAAGGGCGTCACGTCCCGACTCGGGAAGTGACACGTGTGGGCCGCCTCGCCTGGTTTGGCCGGCTTGCGGGGAACCACCACGAGCAGGCAGTCGGTGCCCGCGACGTCGATTTTCTCAAGGGCTGCAACATGAGCTTCCGCCGCGATGTCCTGTCTCCGGTCGACCCGTGCCTCGTAGGAACGATCCCCTACGGGTTCGAGATCGACCTGGGGCTCACCGTGCGGGCGCTCGGATGGCGAGTAGTCTATGACCCGGAGGCGCAAGTCGATCACTACGCGTCCAGTGACATGTCTGCCCGCCAACCGGCGCTGGCCCGAACGACCAACCATAACCAGACGTATATCCTTCTGAAACACCTTTCCTGGCCGCGCAAGCTGGTGTTCTTGCTCTACAGCTTTGTGGTCGGAGATGGGGGCACCATCGGCCTCTTGCGTGTGCCCTGGCTCGCCTGGCGGAGGGGCTGGACTTCCGGAGAGCTTTGGGCCCACTTCGCCGGCAAGGTCGCTGGGATCCGGAGCTATCTGCGCATTCTGCGTGAGGAGCACAAGAGATGAAGACCGCCGTGTCACCGCAGCCGGTTCGAGAGCTTGGCTCTGGGCTTGTCGTCAGCCCGGAGCGGCGATTTCTGGGTGCCGTCTCATGATCTCTACTCGATCTTTGTCCGCCGACCGGTTTCCCAGCGCAATGCTCGTCGCGCTATTAGCGACTACGTTGATCGCCAATGTTGTCATTGCCCAACTCATCGCCCAAGGAAGGATTACCCTCCTCGTCTATCTTGCCGTCTGCGCCGCGTTTCCGCTCGCCTTCCTGTTCTGGCGCCAGGCGATGTACGCGGTGTTCGTTGTCCTGTTCGTCGAGGGCTATTTCCGCAACCTGCTCAACATCCCCGACGTCCTCTTGGTCAAGGACCTCATGCTGGCGGCGATCTACTTGCGGGTGTTGGCAGACCGGGCTAATCGCCGGAGCGGTCTTATTCCAGCCAGCCCTATCAACATACCCCTGCTGGCCTTTACAGGCATCGTTTTCGTGCAGACGCTCAATCCCAACGTCGCTTCAGTCGGGCAGGCCGTCGTGGGCATCCGCACCTGGCTCTTCTATGTACCTCTGTATTTTGTGGCGCACGAGATGTTCCGGGAGGAGCGCGAACTGCGCCGATTCATGTGGTTCGTGGTTCTGAGCGCAGTGCCCATTGGCGCGTTGGCGCTCCGCCAGTACTTCGCGGGCCCCGACGCCTACGCTAGTCTGGGTGAGGGATTCGAGAAGGCGCTGTTCGTGACCCGGAGCGCGGGAGAGGGAGAGATCGTCTACCGGCCAAATGCCACCTTTGCCTGGTCCAACAACTTCGGCTTCTTCCTTGCTCTCGCGACAGTTCTCTGCGTTGGGCTGTTGCTGGCGAGCAAAGGCCAGGTACGCTTTATTGTCTGGTCGCTGCTGGCCGGTCTGGTTGTCACCAACATCATCGAAAACCAGCGAACCCTTCTCCTCATGCTGCCACCGCTCCTCCTATTGATGCTCGCTTTACGATGGAGCACAGGCCGCATGGTGACCACCACGCTCGCATGCATCCTGGGCTTTGTGGTCGTTGCCCAAGTGGCCTCGCCGGGTGCCCTGGAGCGGATGACAGGACTCATGCAAAACCAGGACAATATCTTTAACGTTCGGGCCCATAGCTACCTTTATAGCTTCAGCCAGGCGCTGGAATCACCGGTCGGCTTTGGCACCGGCGCAACGTCGATTGGCGCCAGACACGTCGTGGGGGGAATCCCGCTCATCGTCGAGTTCTCTCTTTCAAAGGTGCTGGGCGACCTGGGCATCGTGGGCCTTGCGGTGTACCTGTGGCTGTTCCTGGCTCTCCTAACGAGTTCCTTCGGACTTTACAGACGCGCCGCCCGAAACGGCTTGGACAGCCTGGCCAGCCTCGCGGTTGCGATCTTCGGCTTCCAGTTGCTCGTCGCATACCCTGGCTACGACCTGGCGATAGCCGCCGTGCCGTTCTGGTTCCTGAGCGGCGCAGTCGGCGGCATAGCTCAGTCCGCAATCGACAACACAGAGGAATCGCAAGAGGCGTCTGCCGCGGCTGATCGCGGCGACTTAGAGTTAGGTGGTTCTACGAATGAGGATAGCCGTCCTACAGAGTTTCCTGCCTAGCCGTTCGCAAGGCGGCGTGGGGCATTTCACCGACCAGCTTGCCAACCAGTTGGTGGAGCGGGGCCATCAGGTGACGGTCTATTCTCTGGATCCAGCCCCAGCCGGCGCCGCCTACGAAGTCGTGCAGCCCGGACTTGACGTGCGTCTTGTGAGAGGTCGCCTGGGCGACGCCCGGCTTCGCGTCGTGTCAGCGGCAGCCAGAAGCAAGGCCAGGAGGCGTTACAGGAGGTGCAGTCTTGTCTATTATGAACAAGGGCCGGAATAACGTTGAGTTCGCCCCCGGACGGGTGGTGGTCAGTCATCCCGTGCACCAGCATGCATATGATGCTGCTATCGCTCTCCAGCAGGCCGGTCTCCTCCGCTGCTTTGTAACCGGTGTCTACCGGACGAACATGGGGTTATTCAGCGAACGGTTCTGGCGCTGGACTCCGCCACCCCTGCAAAGGTGGATCGAAGGCAACCTGCGCAGACGCTGGAATCCGGAGCTTGACCCTCGTTTGGTTGTGAGTTTCCCGACGCACCACCTGATAGCGTTTGCCTACCGCGCGGTGCGGAGCATGCCTCTATTGAGACGGTGGGACGCCGAATACTGGGCTGATAAACGGTTCGATGCGGCAGTCGGCCGCTGGCTGAGACGCAGCGGGCCGCCTGCCCTCGTCCATGCCTTCGAGAACTCAGCCCTTTGCACTCTGCGTGCAGCGAGGGAGCTCGGCGCAACGACTGTGCTGGACGTACCCAGCGCCCATGAATACTACCGGCAGGTCGTACTGGAGGAAGGTGGGGACACTAGTGGCTTCACCTCATATTCGCGGTTGCGGGCAGAGCGTGAGCTTGCCGATTATCTCTTCGTGCCTTCGGAGTTCACGATGCGTTGTCTCGTGGAGCACGGTGTCCCTGTGGAAAAGATCGTGGTCATCCCCCTAGGCGCGAACGTGGAACAGTTCTCTCCCGTGTGCGATCGCAAGGACGGTATGTTCCGCGTCCTGTACGTAGGGCAGATCAGCCTGCGTAAGGGGGTGCGTTACCTGCTGGAGGCATGGCGCAGACAGTCGCTGCCGAACGCGGAGCTCCTCCTGGTCGGCGGGGCGGATGCGGACGGACGCAAGATTCTCCGGCAGTACGAGGGCATCTACAGGTGGGTGGGGAACGTCCCCAGGTGCGATGTGCACCACTGGTTCCAGCAGAGCGACGTATTCGTTCTTCCTTCTCTCGCTGACACCTGGGGTCTAGTCGTCAGTGAGGCGATGGCTGCGGGCCTACCAGTGATCAAGACGTCGAGCTGCGGTGCCGTGGTGCGCGATGAGGTCGACGGCTTCATCGTCCCGCCGCGGGACATCGAGGCGCTGCAGGAGAAGATTGCGTTTCTCTACGCTCACCCGGAGCTTGGCAGAGAGATGGGAGCACGGGCACGAGCGCTGATTGAGACACGCTACACGTGGGGGCACTGGCGGGAGAATGTCCGCCGCGCCTATGAGGCCATACTGGAGGGACGGGATCCGAAGCAGGCTGTGGAGGAGGTTGGGGCTATGCTGCCGATCCAAGCCGAAGAGGGGGATCTGACAAGCCCCGGCGCTGGGCTGCACTCTGGCGAGGGTGATGGATGAGCCCGGCCCGAGGGGCGAGCTGGTGGAGAAGGGGCACCGGCGCATCGCCGAGCGGTACCCCCGTTGTCGCGACGCCGAACCCCGGGGCCCTGGAGGTGCTCGACGGCGGGCGCTACGGATTGATCGTGCCCCCCAGCAGGCCGGGGGAAGAGCTTCTCGTTCTGCTTATGGATCGTGGCCGCCGCGAGGCGCTTGCCGAAAAGGGACTGCTCCGCGCCCAGGAGTTCACCTGGGACAAGGTGATGGCGCGGTACGAGGCGCTGTACGCCGAGGTGGTCGACGGCAGACAGGCGCGGGGGAGCGACACGTCGTGAGAGTCCGCATCTTCCACACCATCGCCGGCGAGGGCCGGACAAGCTCTGAGGTGTACGGCCGGGAGCTGGCCGACGGACTTCGGAGCATCGGGAACGGCAGCATCGACCTTACCCATTGGACGACCTCCGGCAGGTTGCGCCGTGCCGCCGCGTCCGTTCGGCCCCTCGCGCGGGTGGCGGCCTACGTCGACCGCTACCTGATTGGCCAGTGGCAGGCGAGGGGCCAGGACGCCGACGTGAACCACATCATTGAGCATGGCTACAGCCACCTGGCGTTCAGCCTGGACCGCCGGCGGACAGTGGTGACCTTCCATGACGCCGTGCTGTCCAAGCTCCAGGCCCGTGAGCTGCCGGTTGATGCGTATCCCCGCCTGACCATGCTCGGCTATCGCCTGAGCTTGGCCGCCATCCGGCGTGTTGCCGCCGTGATCACGGATTCGGAGAGTTCGCGCAACGATTTCCTGCGCTTCACGGACTGCGATCCAAGTCGGGTGTACCTCATTCCTTTGGGCGTGTCGGAGCGGTTCCGGCCGGTCGACCGCAAAGATGGCGATCGTGTGGAAGAACGGGATGGCCGCCCGATGCGCATCCTCCACGTCGGCCACTGCGGGGTATACAAGAACATCGAAGGCATATTGCGATCCATTCCTCTCCTGGTTGCGCGACTGGGGCCGCAAGTGGTCTTTGTGAAGGCTGGCGGGCCGTTCACCCGCAGCCAGCTTGCCCTCATCGACCGGCTGGGCATCGAACAGCACGTGCAGCACCTGGGCATGATCCCGGCGGCGGCCCTTCCCGGCGTTTACGCAGGCGCCGATCTCCTCCTGATGCCGTCCCTCCACGAGGGTTTCGGTCTCCCGGCGCTGGAGGCCATGGCCTGCGGCACCCCCGTGATCGCCTCCAACCAGGGCTCGCTGCCGGAAGTAGTGGGAGAAGCCGGCCTGCTGGTGGAACCGAACGACGTAGAACAGATCGCGGCCGCCGCTGAGCGGCTGCTGACCGACGCCGAGCTGCGCGCAGACCTGCGTAAGAAGGGACTGGAGCGCGCCCGTACCTTCACCTGGGAGCGGACAGCCAGGGAGACGCTGGCGGTCTACCGACAGGTCTACGAGGAGAACCAATAACGTGGCCCGATTGTCTGGAATACCGCTCGCGACGAAGCTGTACCGCCAAATGACGGGCATCGATGCCAACAAGCTCTCTCAGGGCGCCGATGCCCGCGACACCCTCCGCTTAAGAGACGTCCTCTACTATGGGTATCGTCGCGGCTTCTGGTCGTTCTGGCGCGGGCTGCTCTTCCAGAGGCGGCTCCGTCGCTGCGGTGGGCGGTTCTTCCTCGGTCGTCACGCGAACATCCTTTTCCCCAACCACCTCTCCGTCGGGCGGAACGTGGCTATCGGCGACTACGTCTTCATGAGCTGCATCGGCAGGCGAGGCGTTTCCCTGGGTGACAACGTCCGCATCCGCGAATTCGGTTGGGTGCAGGTGACGAGCCAGTTGACGAACCCGGGCGAGGGGCTTGTGATCGGCGACGGCACGTACGTCGGCCCCCACTGCATCCTCGGCGCCGGCGGCGGCATCACGATAGGACGAGACGTCACCTTGGGGGCCTACGTGCAACTACTGGCCGAGAATCACGTGTTCACGGACCTGTGCCTGCCGGTAAACGAGCAAGGGGTCAGCCGCCGCGGCATCGTCATCGAAGACGGATGCTGGCTGGGCAACGGTGTCATCGTCTTGGACGGCGTGCGCATCGGTGAGCGGGCGGTGATCGGCGCCGGTTCCGTGGTCACGAAGAGCGTCCCCGCCGCGGCGGTGGCCGCGGGCAACCCGGCGCGCATCATAAGAGAGCGAGCGATTGGCTGATGGCTAGAAAGACCCGACCAGACTGCGACGGCGCTTCCCGGCCGTACACCATCGTCTTCGTCCAGCCGACCTCTGAGGTGGGTGGCTCCGACATTGCCCTCTATCGGTTGGTCAGCCATCTCGACCCGGCGGTCTATCGCCCCATCGTGGTCCTACCGCGCGAAGGCCCGCTTGTCTCCAAACTGCGGTCGGCGGGATGCCGCGTGGTGATCCTTCCCATGATGCAGCTCAGGCCCGTTCGCAGCCTTGGCTACCAGGCCAGGTACATGGCGCGATTCTGGCCGTCGGTCTTCCGGCTGGCAGCACTGATGCGTCGGGAGCGGGCGGACCTAGTGCATTCGAACTCACTGTACGCCCTCCACGGCCCCTGGGCGGCGCTCCTGGCCCGCGTGCCCCACATCTGCCACGTTCGCGAGATTCCAGACGCGCCAAAGCCTCTACAGAGGCTGCTCACGACGATGGCCATTCGGCTATCGGCGAGAGTGATCCCGATCACGGACGCCGTCGCCGGGTTATTCCCTCCGAACGGAGCGTCGGGGTCGAAGGTGACTGTCATCCGGAACGGCATCGACCTGACCGCGTTCAATGCGAGGGTGAGCGGCGCCCGAATCCGGCGAGAATTGCGCATCCCCGCTGATGTCCCCTTGGTGGGCTTCGTGGGACGGCTCGACCCCTG
>Ga0315289_10006307_pt1 | contig 17443 bp, 15 predicted proteins | sample YL17G11_40_MG_FD_203452 | JGI IMG/M metagenome (GOLD analysis project Ga0315289, IMG submission 203452) | Sediment microbial communities from Yellowstone Lake, YNP, Wyoming, USA - YL17G11_40 | ecosystem: Environmental > Aquatic > Freshwater > Lake > Sediment | place: USA: Wyoming | collected... | reverse complement strand
TCTAATCGTATTTATCTCAAAATATTTGAGATTCTAAAACTTTTTAGAAATTAATGTCCTATTAAGTAAATTTATTCTAAAAATATCGCCGGCCGTCCGAACTTCGCGCGCTTGGCCCTGTCCTGCGGGTCGTGCTTCCTCGTGTCGCCGGCCTTGAACATCTCGACCTTCTTGAAACCGAGCGTCTTCAAATGCTCGGCCGATTCGCGGAAGTAGTCGATTTCCTTGTCCGTCGCGAAGTACAGGTACAGCTTCGACTTGGCCACGTCCGCCTTGGCCTTGCCCGCGAGCTTCGCCACCTGCTTCACGTCCTCGAGCGTTTTCCTGTAGATGTCTTCCAACTGCAGCGCGTTCCTGTCAATCTTCTTCTCGTCGTGCTTCGGCCAGCTTTCTGTTGATACAAATGTCTTATTGCCGAGCGCGTGCCACAGTTCCTCAGCTGCGTGCGGCACGAGCGGCGCTATGAGCTTCACGAGCGTCTCGAAGGTTTCGTTCAGCACTGCCTTGTTGCAATCCTTTATGTCGCCGACGCGGTCGATGTACCACTTTAATTCGTTTGTTAACGCAAACAGCGAGTACTGCGTGGCACTGCGGAATCGCGTGTTCTCGTAATGCTCGGTCGCGATTTTTATCAGCTCGTGCAGCCTGCTTTCCAGATAACGGTCGACGGGCTTCACGGTCGTGCGCTTCGCCTTCTTCAGCTTCGCCACAAGCCCGAACAAAAACTTCAGCCGAGAATCGTACGTGCTGATGGAGTCCTCGTGCCAGTCCGCGTCGTCCATGTTCTCGTTCGATGCGACTATGTTTATGCGCACGAGGTCGGCGCCGTGCTTTTTCACGAGGTCGCGCAGTGGTATGAAGTTGCCGAGGCTCTTGCTCATCTTCTCCCCGCCGACGTTGACGTAGCCGTTCACGCCGATGGAGCGCGGCCAAAACTTTTCGAGCGCGGGCTTGTCCCAGATTGCAACGTGGTGGAATATGAAGAACGTCAGGTGGTTCTGCACCAGGTCCTTGCCGGAGTTGCGGAACCCTACCGGGTAGAAGTATTCGAACTCCTCGCGCAAGCCTTGGATTGTTGCCTTCTCGAGGCCGCTCGCCTTCGAAAGCTTCGCAGGTTCGCCCGTGCCGAAAAATATGTAATCGAAAACCTCGTCCGTCAGCTGCGCGGCGCGCACGCCTTTCTCGTTGATTATGCGCGCGAGCGTGTAGTACGCCATATAGATGGTGCTGTCGCTCAGCGTCTCGACGATCCAGCTCTTGTCCCACGGCAGCGGAGTTCCCAGCCCGCTGCGCCGCGTGCACGCCTTGTCCTCGAGCCAGTCGACGGTGTTTTCGAACTGCTGCCGCGCCTCCTCCGGATAGAACGTCATGCGCTTTATGCATTCCTTCGCCCGCTTCTTCCACGCCGCGTCGGAGAAGCGCAGGAACCACTGGTTCTCCAAAATTTTGATGTGGCAGCGCGTCTTGCAACGGCAGACGACCTTGGCGGTCGTCTCCCACATGTTCGTTGCTATCCCCTCTTCCACGAAATGGTTTACCAACTTCTGTTTGGAATCCGCAACCTTCATGCCGCCGTACGGCCCGCAGTTTTCCTTGCAAACTCCAGTGTGGAACTCCTTCTTGTACAGAAGCTCCGTGGCGCGCTCGAGCTTGTCCGTGTCGCGCTGGCTCTGTATGCCGAGGCGCTCGCACGCGTCCTTGGCAGGATGCTCGCCGAAACCTTCGGTCGCGATAATCGATATCGGCTCGACGCCCTGCACGACCGCCTCGATGCCGTAGCGCTGCAGTAGCGCCTTGTCCTTCTTCAGATCCTGCAGCCCGATCCAGTCGTACGGCGCATGCGAAGGCACGGACATCACGATGCCCGTCGCGACGTCTGCGTCGCACAGTGCTGCTGGCAAGATTGGTATCTTCGTTTTCGTAATCGGGTTGTCGCACGACTTGCCCACGAGTTCCGAGCCCTTCACTGCGCCGATGACCTTCACTTTCTTCAGCTGGTCCTCGAGCTTCTTCACAGCCGCTTTGCCCATTATCCACTTCTCGCCATCCACGTCAGCGCGCACGTATTCCGCGTCCGGATTCACCCAGATGTTCGTCACGCCATACACAGTTTCGGGCCGCAACGTTGCGCACGGCACTGTCTCGCCTGACGCGAGCTTGAACTTGATAACAGCGTATTCCGTCGGAGACTCGCCCACGCCCTCCAGTCTGTCATGGTCGCCCGTGGGGCTCTGGCAGTTCGGGCACCAGACAACCGGATGCGTGCCCTGCGTCACGTAGCCGCGTTCCTTCAGAGTGTTGTACTGCCACTCGACGAAGCGCGAATAAGTTGGCGTCAGGGTTGTCGTTATGAACGTGCGGCGCCAGTCAACCGAAAAGCCAGCGGCCATCAGGTCCTCTTTCCAGCGCTTCTTCCAGAATTTCGCAACGTACTCCGGTCCTTTTTCTGCAAAATCCTTTATGTCTTTGTCGCTTACGCCGTATATCTTGAACGCTTCTATCTGAGATTTATCGCCGTCCCTAAGCCGTTTCACAGCGCCTACAATCGGCTCGCCAGTTGCATGGAATCCTTGCGGGAAAAGAACGTTGAAGCCTTGCATACGCTTGTAGCGCGCATAGACATCGCCGCGGATGAAGGTAAAACCAGCACCGATGTGAGGCGCACCATTCAGATATGGATACGGCACAGTTATGAAGAACTTCTTGCGCTTCTTGTCCACGTTCGCCTCGAACAGCTTCGCCTTCTGCCAAGCCGACTGCCACTTGCTCTCAAGCGCATGGTAGTCGAGTTTTTCGGATATCCTTGTCTCCTTTTTCCTGACAGTCCTCTTTGTCATGGTTCTTCCGGCAGCCTTCTTCCTGCTGGCTCTCTTCGTAACCTTCGCCTTCCTCATTCAACGCGCCCCTTCAATTAATGATGTTTTGCAGCAAATTAAAATATAACCCTGACTGTCAGCGGTTGTAAAGCTCCTTGCACGCGCCGCCGTGGCTTCTCAGGCATTCGCAGCACCTATAACCGCCGCACCGCGGCGCCGGTTCTTCGTAGGAAGGCGCGCTGAACCCAGCCTTCACGAACTCGCGTTTCATCGTATTCGGATTTTCCATTTCGTTCCCCTCCTTTTTTTCGTTTTTAACATGCAGCTCAGGCTAACTTCAGTGAGCGGGCCAGTATGCGACCGACCGCAGAAGGAGCGTTTAGTTGGGCGGCCAAAAGCTTTTCCGGGACGATCGCAATCTGGACCCGCTTAGAAAAGCAGGACGATTGTCCCGACAGAAAGCAGGCTAAGCAAGGCTACAGAATTCAAGTTCGCTTTCGTTTGCGTCGACGCAAAGCCTGCCAAACTCATTTGAACCTTAAAAGATTTGGTCGGTGAAGAATTTAAAGTTTCTTCGTCTATGCCGGCACCGCAACACCGCTGGACGCCACTCCGCCCATTATGCGGTAGATCGGCTCTGCGCTCGGCAGTTCGACCTTGATGATTTCCGCGAGCGAAGCGATGTCGTTCGCCTTTACAATGCTGCCCGAGACTGTGTAGAGCGTGTCGTCCATGTAAAGCGAGCGGTGTATCTGCGTGTCATAGCTGTAATAGTACTTGCTCTCGTCAACCGCGGTCTCGTTGGCGTGCGTAATCCTGCCTTTCAGCACGAAGCCGTCCTGCAGGTTGAGCTTGAACACATACACGCCCTGCCAGCTCGTATAGTCGGTGCCGTTGTTGTCCGTAAGCTGGACGGGTATGACGAGCAGTTCCTTGTCGCGACTGAACAAGAACGCCTTGTGGTCGTACGACGCCTCGGACCAGCTCCAGTCGCCTTGCACGATGTACTTCGAGACCTCTGTCGGGTTCGCGACGTCTGTCGCGTCGAACAGCGACAGCTTGACTCCAAGCACGTGGCCCTGCGCGTCCGCCTCGCGGCCAACACCAATCACGTGCGTGTCGTCGTACGGGTGCAGATAATCGGAAACGCCCGGCACCTTCAGGTAACCGAGCACTGCAGGCGCCTGCGGGTTCGAAAGGTCTATGACGAACAGCGGGTCTATCTGGCGGAACGTGACCATGTAGGCGCGGCTGCCGATGAAGCGCACTGCGTATATGCGCTCGCCCGATGCCAGGTTCTCTAGGCGGCCGACCACGCTGAGCGCGGGGTCGAGCACGTACATGTTGTTCGCGGTGCTGCCAGTGCCCATCCACTGGCCGCTGGTGGTCGCGATGCGGAAATAGCCTCCCGTCTCGTCCATCGAGAACTGGTTGAGCACGGTGCCGGGCACCTCGCCGCTCGCGGCGTAATCGATGCTGCCGCCGCTGATTGCGATTCTTTGCACAACGGTTTTCTCGTATTCCTTCGCAATCTCCTGATAGACCGCCTTGTAGCGCTCCTCCATCGCCTTCACAACGGCCGCGCCCTCCTCAGGATCGAGCGTGGCGTAGTAGTCCTGCAATACCTGCTGGATTTCGCTTCCCTTTTCGTAAACGTTAGCGTCCGAGTCGCGTATAGCCGTTATCTTCGCTTGCACGTCCGCCGGCACTGACGGGAGGATTGCATCGTTTACGACGCGGTCGAAGACGTCATTGTAATTCATCCTCTTCTGCGACACAAGATAGATGTTGCCCTGCGACACGTACATGGACTGGCTGTAGCCCAGCAGGAAGGTCTTCGTGCCCGCGGCTGCGGAAGCGTCCTGCACGTTCTCCGCCAGCACGGTCGTGAAGACGTACGAACTGTCCGGATACGGCGAGTAGTATATGTCGCTCGCGGCGACCATGCGCTCGACGCCGCCCGTGCTGACAGCCGGCAGCGCTATCGGCCCGCCGCCGTAGTAGACGTTCTTCTGCGCGATCGCGTACACATAGTCGCCTATCATCCGCGAATCATAATAGCTGCCTTCGGCCGACGACTCCTTCACGAGCGCGGGGTTCGCGCGGTCGCTGACGTCGTACGTGCTTATGACAGTGGACGCGCTGCCGATGTACGACGGAGCCATGATACCGATCAAAGGCCTCGCGTAGTCGTAACTTCCGCTTATCACCACAAGCATGTCGCCGTTTATGAACAGCCCGTTCACGGTGCCGTTCACGGTGAAGTTCGAAACCACCTTCGCCTCGGCTGCCGGGTATGCGTCCACTATCGCTACGCTGCTTCCGTAGCTTGGAGCGATGTACAGGTACTTGCCGTCGCTCTTCACGATGTCCGCCTCGTCCACGCCCTCGACCTGCACGTTCGTCTGCGAATAGTCAGCGGCCTTGCTTTCGCTTACCGCAGTCGCGCCAGCCGTTTCGGCCTGTGTTGCAAACACGCCCGGCGCCGAAGGCCCGATGCCGCGGGATGCGCCGTAGGATTCGGAGCTGCTCTTCAGGAAAGCCTCGAGTTCGTAATACGACGAGAACCTCTTCAGGCCGTCCTGGCCTGTATAGGCATGATACTGGGAAAACATCGCAGAGCCGGCCAATATCACCATCAGCGAGAGCGCGATTATAATGACGAGCTTCCTGGACTTGCCGCCCACTATGCTTTCGCCTCTTTCGGTCAGGCTGTAGAAAACCCACTTCCTGCCGGGCGCGGATGTCTTGCGCACAAGCCCGGCCTTCTCCAATGTCTTCAGGTGCTCGACTATCGTGGCGTCGCTCTTGCCCAACCTCCTCGCGACGAACGACGGCATGCGCCTGCCTTCGGACAGCGCCTTGAGTATGTCCATGCGCGTGTCCGCTGACAGCACCTTCAGCACTTCCCTGTCCACGATCGTAACGGGTTCGTCGACCATTTGCGTCACAACTTCGATACATCCTTATTGAAACCAGCCTTATAAAACGGTTTTGATTATGTTAGGCTTTAACCGAATGATGTTAAAAAGGCCACGGCCGGAAAAAATAGATTAGTTTCGAATCCGAATAATCATCTATGAAGTACACGCTGCTTTTGATATTGCTGAACGTGGTTGTGTTCCTGTTCACGCTGTCCAATCTCGATTACTTCATCAACAACTACGGCTTCAGCGTTGCGAGCTTCCTCGCCGGCAGATACTACGTCGTCATCACGAGCATGTTCCTGCACGCCGATTGGCTGCACATCGGCGGGAACATGTTCGCGCTGCTGGTGTTGGGCGCGGCTGTGGAGAAGAAGGTACGGCCGTGGCAGTACTTCGCCGCCTACTTCATCAGCGGTGTGATTGGATGCCTCTCGATGTTCGTCCCCTTCTTCGGCTACGGGCCGGATTCGATTGCAATAGGGGCGTCGGCAGCCATATCCGGCCTGATCGGACTGGGGATTTTCGTGTGTCCTGGCAAGTTCGTCTGGTTCCCGGAGATAATACCGCTACCGTTCTCGCTCGCCGCGGCAATCTATTTCCTTGCCAACGTTTCAAACCTGCTCGCTCCCGGCTACATCGCATACTCGGCGCACGTCTTCGGCTTCCTCGCCGGCTCGGCGTTCGGGCTCGTGTGGGGCGAAAACCGGATGAGGAACCTGGCGATATTCATTGCGCTGCTGTTGTTGATAATTTTCCTGCCGGACATAATCGATTTAACGACTTTTATCCTCTCGGCAAAGTAGGTTTTATATAGTTGAAATCGGGCATAATAGAATCAGGCTCCCATAGCTCAGCTTGGATAGAGCAAGTGGCTTCTAACCACGAGGTCGTGGGTTCGAATCCCACTGGGAGCACATCGTTTTTATGTTAGAAATAGAATTATTAATTGTGGTGCGATGACCCGAACGATTCTTATAACTTCCGGCAAGGGCGGGGTCGGCAAGACGACGCTCACATCGAATCTTGCGTACGCGCTCACGCAGCTCGGCGAGAACGTCATCGCCGTCGACGCCAACCTGACCACGCCGAACCTCGGCATGCACTTCGGCATGCATCTTGCGCCACGGACGCTGCAGGACGTTCTGAAAGGAAAGGTGCGGTTGGAGCGCGCCATCTATCCGCATCCGTACGGATTCAAGTTCATACCGGCCAGCATATCGACGAAGGATTTGACGGGCGTGGATGTTGCGAAACTGCAGAACGTGACGCTCGGGCTGACCGGACGCGCGGATTACGTGCTCATGGACTGCGCTGCCGGTCTTGGCCGCGAGGCGATGAGCGCCATTGCGGCGGCGGACGAGATACTGCTTGTTACTAATCCAGACCTGCCGAGCGTGGCGGACGCGCTGAAGGCAGCGGAAGTCGCGCGGCAGATGAACAAGAGCATAATAGGCGTTGTCGTCAACCGTGCGACAGGCAGCAGGCACGAGCTCGACATAAACTCGATCAAGGAGCTGCTTGAACTGCCTGTGATTGCGCAGATACCCGAGGACAAGCTGATTGCGGAAAGCATAGCAGCGAAGAAGCCGATAATGGATTATGCGTCGGACTCGCCTGCTGCCGTCGAAATCCTGAAGCTCGCGCACAAGCTGAGCGGACGAAAATACAAGCCGAGGAGCGGAACGAACATCGGCATTCTGAGGCGGCTGATAAACTGGATGAGAAGGTAGCTTCGCTCACACGAGCATTTCTATGTTCAGTTCGAAAGCCGCCGCAGGCATGTCCATCTTCCAGTTGTGCAGGACTTTCGGGCTTATTTCGCCGATTACGCCGACAGGCCTGCCTGAAACCACGATATCAGCAACGCGGCCCTCGATGAAGCTCGCGTGCTTCGCCGGCCGCAGCTCGTACTTCACGCCGGCGCTTTCCATGAAGCTCGCCAGCGCTGATGCTATGTCGGCGTAGCTGACGCGCGTATCGGCTATCGCGGCCGCAAGCTTCTTCACGTTTCTTGCGCCAGTTTCGTACGCAGAATCGAGAATGATTACGTCGCCAGCTTCGAAAATCTTCTGCGGATACTCATGGTGCTGGTTGTTCGCAAGCACATCCATGAGCGATGGCAGCACTTCGCGGCGGCAGACGTTACACTCGGGCGTGACCGCGTTCAGCGTCTCCGCTACCGGCTGGCGCGGCGCGGCCATGCGGTCGAACTCGTCCTCCACGTTCGAAAGCGTTAGGCAGACGACTTCCTGGAAGCCTATGCCGGCCATGATTTGTTTTACTGCATAAAGGCTGTCGTTCTTCTCAAGCGGCTGCGCGATTGTCGGCACTTTCGGCACCGTGGGTTCGAAACGGTCATAACCGTAAGCGATTGCTACGTCCTCTGCTATGTCTATCGGATGCATTACGTCCGTGCGGTACGGCGGAATGATTGCGTTCGTCCCATCGAAGCCGACGTCCATCTTCTCGAGCAATGACGCCATATGTTTTTTATCCAGCTTCAAACCGAGAATCTTGTTCACATACGAAACGTCGGTTTTCATCTTCCACGCCGAGAGGTCTGGCGTGTTCTTCTTCTTGCCGCCTGCCATGACTTGCACCGTCTCCACTTTGCACCCGCGGTCAGCGAACGACGTTGCGAGTATGTTCAGCGCCTGGTTTATTGCGCGTTCGTCCGTGCCTGTGACGTCTATGAAAATGTCCTTCGTGCGATTTGTCACGCGCGTGAGTTCTCCATTTATTATCGGCGGGAAGCTCAGCACGCGCTCGCGCTTGTCAACAATGACCGGCCATTTCTTTGCAGACTCGACGACATGCGCATACGCCCGCCCTTTCGGATGCTGCCTCAAAATCTCGCGCAGCGTGAGTTCCTTGCGCATGTCGAGCGGGAGGAACTTTATCGCGTCGGGCGCAACGGCCTTGTACGTGAACGGAGGTTGCACTTTGCTCAGGTCGTGTATGCCGATCGCGACTTTCTTGCGCTTGCGGCCGAGCGTGTCGTGCAGCTTCTCCTGCATCTGCATGAGCGAGGCTATCAGATCGTCCGTGATTTTCACTTTGCGAACAACCGCGCACGTGACGTACGGACGCACCTGCTGCACGCTCGCATCGACCTTGAGCGTTATTCTGCCTGCTGCGGTTTTGTAGTTCGAAAGCTTCTGCTTGCCGGTCGCGGTGAACCTGCGTATCGCGCGGCCGAAGCCCTCGATGCTGAACATGTCCGGACGGTTCGGCGATACTTCGTAGTGCACAACGTCAGCTTCCAGCTTCTCGAGCGGGCAGCCGAACATCGGTATGCGTTCCTTGCAATCCGCCTCGGTCAGCCTGCGTCCGACCATCGCTTCCAGATGTTTCTTTTCGAACTGTACTACTGCCATAATCGAAACCCCGCATGCGCGCTACTGCAGCACCTTCGCCTCCCTGAGCATCTTCAGGTCGTTCCTATAATAGAAATTTCGTATGTCGTTCATCCCCAGCCGCAGCATTATCGGACGCTCGAATCCGAGTCCCCACGCGAGCACGGGCTCCTTTATGCCCAGCGGCTGAGTGACTTCAGGACGGAAGACGCCCGACCCGCCGAGTTCGAGCCATTCCTTGCGGTCGTCGAAGTACACCTCGACCTGTGTGCTCATCTCGGTGTATGGGAAGTATGAAGGCGTGAACCGTATCTTCGTCAGCCCCATGCGACGGAAGAACTCCTTCAGGTAGCCGAGAAGGTCTTTGAAGCAGACGTTCTCGTCCACGACGATGCCGTCGACCTGCACGAACTCCGGCAGGTGCTTGTAGTCTATGGTCTCGTTGCGGAACACGCGGCCGATGCAGAACGACTTGAACGGCGGCTTGAACACCGTGAGGCTTCTGGCGGAAACGGCGGTGTTGTGCGTTCGCATCACGTTCTTCCGCGCGATCGCCTCGGACCACTTGTACCTCCAGCCGAGCGAGCCCGTGCGGCCCCCGTTCTCGTGAACTATGCGCACTGGGTCGACGAACGCCTGCGGGAGCTTTGCTGCTACCGGCGTGCGCATGTAGAACGTGTCAGCGAGGTCGCGCGCCGGATGGTCCTGCGGCTGGTACAGCGCGTCGAAGTTCCAGAAGCCCGACTCCACGAACGGACCTTCCGTTTCTATGAAGCCTAGGTCGAGGTATATGCGGCGGACCTTCTGCTCGAAAACCGTAAGCACGTGCAGCTTGCCCGCGTTCAGTCTTGCGCCCGCGGCCTGCACGTTGTACGGCCTGAACCGCACGTCCTTCCACAGTCCTGTCTTGATCATCTCGGGCGTCAGGTCCGCGACTTCCTTGCCAACGAGCTTCTTCGTTTCGGTAAGCGCCTCGCTCTCGATGCGCGCGAGTTTGCGCCACACCAGCTTGTCCAAAATAACAGAATCTATTTCCTTGCCGGCTGCTAACGCTTTCAGCGCGTCCTGCTCCGCGATTGCGGCCGGTTGCTTCGCCAGCGCAAGCTTCCCGCCAGTGACCTGCACCCATCCGTTCTTCTTCGCCCACTGCAGCGCTATATCGAAAGCGTGCACGCGCTTGCGCGCCTCCTCGAAGCTCAACGGCCCGGATTTCAGCGCGTCCGCCAGCACTTTCTCCGGCAGGCCATGCTCGGCGTAACGCCTGCCTTCTTCTGTCAGCTCGACGCGCCTGCCTGCCATTAGAATCGCTTAATTAAGATTGTGTATTTGCGGATTAAAAAGTTCAAGGGCTCGTAAAGCCGCGGCGATTCCGAGTCATCTTACAGGCTCGTACTGGTCCGCGCCAACGCCCTTCCCGGTGACACGATAATTCATGTACGACCTTATGGATTTCAGGAAGGTGCCGACCACGCCCCACCTGCTTATTCTTCGCGGCGATGTCAGCACGAGCGTCTTCTCGTCGAACACAACGCGACCTTTCTTGCCAAGCCGTTCGGAAAGCTCGAAATCCTCCATGGTCTCCACGGTCTCGTCGAATCCTCCGACCTCGTCGAACGCCGACTTCCTGGCGGCGAAGCAAGAGCCGACTATGTGCGGTATCTTGGCCTTGGTTATGGACAGCTTCACGACCTGGTTCAGCTCCCAGTATATCATGAAATCCTTGTACATCCAGCTAGTCAACACTATCGGGCACGTCGCCGCGACCACTCGCCTGTCCTTGAACACGCGCTCGAACTCCGAAAGCGTGTTGTGCATGACCATCGTGTCCGCGTCGACGAAGAGCAGCACGTCTCCTTTCGCAACGGCCGCGCCCGCGTTCCGGCCTTTCGCAACGCCGCGGCCCGTGACGACCACCTTGTCTGCGTATTTGCGCGCGATTTTCAGCGTCCTGTCCTTGCTGCCGCCATCGGCAACTATGACTTCGAACTTTTTCTTATAGTCTGAATTGCGCAGAGCCTTGAGAGTATTCTCTACGTACTTCTCTTCTTGATAAGTTGGTATTACGACAGATATCATTACCTTACATTTGTACGAATAAAGAATAAAACCTTACCCCCGCGGATTTTCATTTTTCGTGCTTTAAAAAAATAGCGGTCGCACTTATTTTTAACGAAACCCAATACTTTAACGTGGGACATTGATTCGCAGGATAAAGCGCAACATAAAGCATGGGATTGCCCCGAGAATAAAAAGGTACAAACAGACGCTGCTTGAATACAAGGAAAAAGTCGTTCTAGCATGCCTAGCTGGAGCTTTGCTTTCTGGAGGAACTTGGCAGTTGGAAGTAGTCAAAATAAGGGCGCTGCATAACCAACCTTATTCATTGCCGTTCTACCTTGCGTCGGATGTGAACTACATCCAATGGGCGGTAGTTTGGCTTGCGGTCATTGCTGGCTCATACATCCTTTTGTTCCTTTCGACGCAGGTTTCGTGGGCAGCATGGAAGATATCGCCTAAAAGGATGCATCTGCTGGTGTTAAGCCTGCTACTTTTTCCGATTTCCGTGTGGCAGCTCGGCCTGAACAGCATAAGCCAGATACGGAACGAGCCTTACCAAGTTCCTTTCAGTTCAATCGAAACTGTACAGCCGATGGAGCTCACAGGGAACACGATGTTCAACCCGGTATTCGAGTCGTCATTCTGGGGAGACTTCTGGATGTTCTTTACGGTGCTATCCTACGTATTACTATTCGTCAGGATTTTGTGAGCTTGAAACTCTCATTGGAGTCCTGAAACAGACTGGCATGACACCGATTAAAAAAATTCTATTTAATCTAAATGACTAATAAAGGATATGGCAAAAATCTGCGATGAGGAATTCTACCTTTACTTTGTCATAAGGTCGATGGTTATGGGAGTTTTTGGGGCAGGAACTTTTGCGGCAGTCATTTTGATTCTGAAGCCAAGCAATCTTGTTTATATAATTTTAATATCTGCGGTTAACTTCTTTTTAATATTATTTGTTTCAAGATTATTCGACAGTCAAATAAAGCATTTTGTCCGCTTTATACTAGACCGATTAAAAACCCACCCAAGAATTAGAGACTTCATCCTAAGAAATTTCTAGCGTCGATCAACATGATATCAGTAATAATACCAGCTCTGAACGAAGAGGATGGGATATCTTTTGTTATTAAGGGCATTCCCAAAAAAATAGACGGGGAGCCCGTTGAGACAATCGTGGTCGACGGCGGGTCCACGGATTCGACCGTGAAAAGGGCAAAGTCCGCAAACGCCGATGTTCGGATAGTTGTGGAGAAAAGGAAGGGAAAGGGCTTGGCGATGCGCACAGGAGCCAAGATGGCCAGAGGAAGCAAAATCGTTTTTATCGACGCCGACGGCGAGTACGACCCGAAATACGTACCCTACATGATCAGGCTCCTACCCAAGTGCGACATGGTCAAAGGCTACAGGGTGACTAGGATAAGCGACGTGGACGCCGAAACAAAGGCGTCGATACTGCTTTCCAAGCTTGCAATGCCGATATACAAGGATTTCAAAAGCAAGGACCCCCTTACTGGGCTGCGGGCTTTCAGGAAACGGGACTGGAAGAGGTTGAATGTCAAATCCAAGAATTTTGTGATAGAGACGGAGATAGAGGTCAAGGCCGTAAAAAACGGATTTAAGACGATCGAGTTCCCCATCATCAGCAGAGAGCGGATGGGAAGCAAGTCAAAGTACCTGAGGTCGCCAAACGACATTGTGGAGATATACAAATACATAATAAAGAACCGGTCCGCAATCAAAAACAGCCCGAAAAACATCACAACCATCAAAGAGCATCGCTACTGATTGCGGCCTGCTGTATCCAAAAGAAGCTAATGCGTCCAGTTAATCCTTCAGCATGACTTTGTCAAGAACTTTTTTAGCCTTTTCCCTGCGCTTCTGGTGCTCGGCCATGAATCGCTTCACGCGCTCCGCGAGGTCGGCCTTGTGCTCGCCCGCGAGCAGCGTGCCGCTGCGCTCGCCTGCGAATATCTCCGCCAGCTTGCGGTCGTCCTGCTCGAAGAGGAAGTAGTAGTACTGGCACACGCTGCATATGTCCGGGTTCCCGCCCAACTTGCGCTGCAGCTCCTTGGTCGGCTGCTGGCCCGTGAAAGCGTTCATGATTTTCTTCTCAATCTGCTGTGGGGTGTCCGTGGTGAAAATCGCGCTCGCTGGATCGCTCGCGCTCATCTTGCCTTCTGGTCCGAGTCCGGGTAGGAACTTGCAGTGTATCTGCGCCGGCTTGTAGAAACCCATCTTGGGCGCGGTGTCGCGCGAGATGCGCCAGTACGGGTCCTGGTCTATGGCTGCTGGAATCAGGCACGGGATGTTGCGGCCGGCCTGCACTGAAGGGAGGAAGCACGGGACCGCTTGCACGGCCGGGAAAAAGACTATGCCTATGTTTGAACTGTTCTCGAAACCGAACACTGCTTTCGCTGTGGAGAACGTCACGTGCTTCGCTATCTCGACAGCCTGCTTGTAGATTGTCTTGCCGTACTCGAGGTTGGTGAAGATGTGCGTCTTCTTCGGGTCCATGCCGCACGCGAGCACATCCAAGGCGTTCTCGTACGCGAACGCGGTCGTCTGCTTCGTTGTCATATCCTTGATGAGGTACTTCTCGTCGTCCGTCATCTGGAAGTACAGTTCCACTCCGAACTTCTTCTGCAGCCACGCTGTGAAAATCCACGGCACAAGATGCCCGAGGGTCGTGTGCCCGCTAGGCCCGCGGCCGGTGTACAGGAAGAACTTCTCGCCCGCCTCGTAGCGGTTCAGGATCCAGTCGAAATCGCGGTGGCTGAAGAATATCTTGCGCCGCAGCATGAAGTGCAGTTCGCCTGCGACCTTCTCCATGCGCTTGAGCATGGGGTCGGTTATCTTCTGCGTGCCGAACTGCTCCACGAGCTTGTCGTAGTCGACCTTGCCGCTCACTTCCCACGGCGTCACGACGAATTTTTCTACCATTACTATCTCCTTACAATTTATTTTTGTGGAATAATATATTAAAAGTGGATTGTACTAAAATCTTCATGCTATCCAACAATTCTATTTTGAATTGGTTTTGAGTTAATATAAGTTGTAAATCTGTGCAACCCAGTATTATAGCCTCGGCGCCTCTTTGTACAAGCGAGTTAATTATGCTCTCAAGAATTTTTTTGTCTTTATCTGAAATGTTACATTTCAATATTTTGATTATTATACTAGAGATTTTGTCTTGCTCTCTTTTTGTAGGAAGAAGTATATTTATCCCATAAGTTTTTGAGGAGTTCTCATATAATTTGGTATCGACCGTCTTTGTTGTCGCAAGTAGCCCAACTTTTTTATATCCTCTCTTCTTTACAAGATTCGACGTTTCGTCAACTATGCTTATTATTGGGACTGACGAACATCTCCTCAACTCTTCGATAAAGACATGCACAGTATTGCAGGGAATTACTATGAAATCAACTTTAGCACGATTCAATCTTTTTACGCTCTCCTTAAGCAATGGCAACAATTTCTCTTCGTTTTTAGAGTATCGAACGATGTCTTTTTCCAGCGAGAATGAAAGCGACAGGCTATCTATAACAACTGAAGGATAGCGATTACAATAAATTCTACAATCTTTTATCAGATTTAAATAAAACTCCGATGTCGTTTCGGGACCAAGCCCGCCAATTATACCAACAGTTTTAATTATATGGTTCCTTCCAAAGTAATTCACCCTTCATTCCAAGCACCTCCTAAAATAGATTTCAAGAAACAACATACCAACCACTAAACAAATCTTAGAATCAGCTACAAATTTATCCATTGGTATGGCATCACACCACTTCTCATCTTCTTTATTTTTATTAAGTTAATCGCTTATAAATCTTTTAAACCTAACGCTATATAAGTATAATTTAAACTGATTGAACTGGTGATGTTTGATGGCTGTGTTCAAGATAGTGGTAAGCGACCCGAAGAGCAAGCGGGCTGGCCAGTTCGACGTCGACCAGTCGAAGGCGTCCGCACTGATCGGCAAGCGCATAGGCGACGAGTTCGACGGAGGCATTGCCGGTTTCAACGGCTACACGCTGCGCATAACGGGCGGCACGGACAAGGACGGGTTCGCCATGCACGCGGGCATGAGAGGCGCAGGCAGAAGGCAGGCGCTGCTCATAGGCAAGCCGTGCTTCTATCCCGGCATAAAAGGCCAGCGCAAGCGCAAGACAGTCTGCGGCAGCACGATATCCGATTCGATAGTGCAGATAAACGCGCGCATCGAGAAGTATGGCGAAAAGCCGTTCGAGGAGCTCGCACCGAAGAAGGAAAAACCAGCAGCAGCTACAGGCACAGAAACGAAGCCGGCAGAAGAGAAAGCAGCGAAATAAAGTATTGCAATTTTCAGCTGACTGAATCGGGGGTGGACGAGGTAAAAGCAAAAACAGAAAATAAAGACCTGGAGGAGAAAAGCGCCGAAGCTATCGACGCACGCAGGATACCTTCTTCTAACATCGGCATGGTCGGGCATGTTGCCCATGGGAAGACGACGCTCACGGAAGCGCTTACGGGCAAGCTCACGCTCACGCACTCCGAGGAGCTGAAGCGCGGGATAACCATACGCCTGGGCTACGCGGATGTCGGCATATACAAATGCAGGGCGTGCGGCAAGCACTGCTCGACTGCCAAGTGCCCGTACTGCACGGGCGAAGCGGAGCTGCAGCGCACGCTGAGCTTCATCGATGCGCCGGGCCACGAGACGCTCATGGCCACGGTGCTGACAGGCACGAGCCTCATGGACGGGGCGATACTCGTCATAGCGGCGAACGAACACTGCCCGCAGCCGCAGACCAAGGAGCATTTGACTGCGCTCGAGGTGGCGGGCATACGCAACGTGATAATCGCGCAGACGAAGATAGATTTGGTGGACGAGGCCGAAGCGAAGAAAAATTATGCGGAGATAAAGGCATTCATGAAAGGCACGATAATCAAGAACGCGCCGGTCGTGCCTGTGTCGGCGCAGAAACGCATAAACACCGATGTAATTCTGGAGAAAATACAGGCGATAATGCCCGAGCACGCTTTGGACGCTGCCGATGCCGAGCCGAGGATGCTCGTGGCGCGCAGCTTCGACATAAACAAGCCAGGCATTTCGCCAGCGAAGCTGGTGGGCGGAGTGCTGGGCGGTAGCATAATCGCGGGCAAGCTGCACTTGGGCGACGAGATAGAGATACGTCCGGGCGTGAAGAAGAGCGAGGCCGCTTATCAGCCGCTGCGCACGCGAATCGTGGGGCTGCAGAAAGCCGGCTTGCATCTGCAGGAAGCCGGGCTGGGCGGGCTGCTTGGAGTGATGACGGAGCTGGATCCGGCGCTGACGAAGTCGGACTTGCTTGTCGGCAATGTCGTCGGCCTGCCGGGAAAGTTGCCGGATTCGCGAAGCGAGATCGAGCTCGAAGCCACGCTGCTCGAACGCGTCGTCGGTTCGGAGGATATGAAGAAGGTAGAGCCGCTGCGCGTTGGCGAGAGCCTGATGGTGAACGTCGGCACGTCGCGCTCCGTCGGAGTCATCGACCAGAAGAAGAAAACTGTGCGCATGAAGCTGAAGATACCGCTCTGCGTGGAGAAGGGCGAACGAGTGGTGATATCGCGCCAAATCTCAGGCCGCTGGCGACTGATAGGATACGGGATAGTCTTCTAACCCTGTAAAAGTCGCGGCTTTGGATTTTAAAAATTAAATTTAAAATAAAAAATCCTTAGCCCGAGCAATAGATGCTGCCCGTCGCTGTGTTGGACGGGCCACTGACCACAATCCTGTTGTTGCCGTTAAGCGCGTTGGTTAGCTTGGCGGTATCGCACGCAACCGCGCCTGCGCCAGCGTTCAAAGTAGCACTTGTCCCACCTGTGCAGGCTCCTCCGCCTGTCAGCGCTCCTCCGGCCGAGTTGGTACCGGACAGGATGATGAGGTTCTTGTTGAAGGCAATCGTGCCGGAGTTCCTTACCCATACCGTTATCGAGCCGCCCGTGCAGCTGGTCGCGGACTCGTCTATCTCGACTATCGTGCCAGTCTTCGCCGTGAAGATGCCCGAAATGTACATGTAGGCCACGCCGGCCATTGCGATGGTGATCATCAGCATCAGGATTGTAGCTATTACCGCTGATACTCCTTTCATTTGTTTTTTTCACCTTTGCGTCAGGACCCGTTTCCGAGCCCACCTTAATCTAATTTCACGAGCTTTATATAAATATTTAGCATTCCGGACAATATTAAAGTGTTCGAACGAAGAGGTTTTACAATGGGCAAGACGTTCAAGGTCGTGCTGGACACGAACTTCCTGAT
>Ga0315289_10006306_pt1 | contig 17445 bp, 19 predicted proteins | sample YL17G11_40_MG_FD_203452 | JGI IMG/M metagenome (GOLD analysis project Ga0315289, IMG submission 203452) | Sediment microbial communities from Yellowstone Lake, YNP, Wyoming, USA - YL17G11_40 | ecosystem: Environmental > Aquatic > Freshwater > Lake > Sediment | place: USA: Wyoming | collected... | reverse complement strand
GACAACTTTTGGATGATGGGCGAAACCGGGCCCTGCGGCCCCTGCTCCGAGATCATATTCGACCAGGGACCCGGGGTGGGCTGCGGGAAGCCGGATTGCCGGGTCGGGTGCAGCTGCGACCGCTACCTGGAGCTCTGGAACCTGGTTTTCATGGAGTTCAACCGCAAGGCGGACGGAACCGTGTCGCCCCTGCCCAGGAAATCGATCGACACCGGGATGGGGCTCGAGCGGATCACCGCGGTCCTCCAGGGTCAGACCAGCAATTACGGGAGCGATCTGTTCACCCCCCTGATCCAGGCGATCGAATCCCGGGTTTCCGGTTTGGATCCCGAAAAACACCTGGTTTCCGTACGGGTGGCGGCGGATCATTCCCGGGCCGCGTCCTTCCTGGTGGCGGACGGGGTGATCCCGGGCAACGAGGGCCGGGGCTACGTTTTGAGAAGGATCATCCGGAGGGCCGCCCGCCACCTGTTTGAACTCGGGATCCGGGAGCCTTTCCTCTATCGCCTGACCGGGGTGGTGGCGGACGCTTACGCCGATACCTATCCCGAGCTCCGGGAAAGGGAGATGAAGGTGACCCGGATCTTGAAAGGCGAGGAGGAGCGTTTCTTGATCACGATCGAGCGGGGGATGGAACTCATCTCGGCGGAGATGAAAACCCTGGCCGCGGAAAAGCAGCGGGTTCTGCCGGGGGAGGTGGTTTTCAAGCTTTACGATACTTTTGGTTTCCCGGTGGACCTGACCCTGGACATCCTTCGGGATCGGAATCTCTCCGCGGACCTGGCCGGATTTGAGAAAGAGATGGAGCTCCAGCGCCAGCGCGGCAAGGAGGGGCAGGATCAATTCGCGGGAGCCGAAGAAACCGAGCGGATCGCCCGCCTGGTGGACGAGACGGGGGTGGTTTCCTTTGTGGGTTATGAAACCCTGCAGGCGGAGTCGAAAATAGAAAAAATCCTACGGGGCCAGGAAGAGATTGACGCGGCCGGTCCCGGGGATGGTGAAGTGACGGTCCTGACCCGGGAGACCCCGTTTTACGGGGAAGTGGGCGGGCAGGCGGGTGACTCCGGCATTCTGTCCGGCGGCGGGGGTCTCCAGGCCGAGGTGGTTTACACCAAAAGGCCTCATGTAGATCTCATTATCCACCAGGTTAAGGTCAAGTCCGGGGAAATCCGGAAAGGGATGCCGGTGACCCTCTCCGTCGACGCGAAGCGGCGGGCGGCGGTCGCCCGGAATCATACCGCCACCCATCTTCTCCAGGCGGCCCTCCGCAAGGTCAGGGGGGATGAAATCCGCCAGGCCGGGAGCCTGGTGGCGCCGGACCGGCTCCGGTTTGACTTCAGCTGTTTCTCTCCGCTGGCCCCGGCCGAGCGGGAGAAGGTCGAAGATCTGGTGAACGAGGCCATTCTCAAAAACCTGCCCGTCGTGACCCGGGTCATGAGCTACGAGGAGGGGCTGAAAAGCGGGGCGATCGCGATTTTCGAGGAAAAATACGGGAGCTCGGTCCGGGTGGTGGAGGTCGAGGGGATCAGCCGGGAGCTCTGCGGGGGAACCCACGTGCGCCGGACCGGAGATATCGGGCTTTTAAAAATCCTGGGTGAATCCTCGGTGGCCGCCGGGGTCCGGCGGATTGAGGCTCTGACCGGGAAAGGGACTTTCCGCTACCTCCGGAGCCTGGAGGATACGGTCCGGGAGTCCGGAGAGATCCTCAAGGTCGAGCCCGCCACGCTGCCGCGGCGGATCCAGGAGCTCCGGGATGAGCTCAAGGCCAAGGACAAGGAGATCGAACGTTTGCAGATGAAAAACCAGGCCCAGACCGCCGATGAGATTCTCGATCAAGTAAAAAAGATAAATGGTGTTTCCTGCCTGGCAGTCGAAATCCCGGGGCTGTCTCCCGCCGCCCTGCGGGAAGTGGCCGAAAAAATCCGCGGCAAGATTAAATCCGGGATCGTGGTTCTGGGCAGCCGGACGCCGGAGAAGGCCGCCCTGGTGGCGATGGTGACCAAGGATCTTACCGCGAAATTTGACGCGGTGAAGATAATTCGTGGCATCTCGGGAGAGGTTGGGGGCGGCGGGGGAGGAAGAGCCGATATGGCCCAGGCGGGAGGCAACCAGCCGGACGGCCTGCCCCGGGCCCTGGCCCGGGTGGAAACAGTCATTAAGGAAATGATCGAAAAGTAAAATCCTGGCCCCGCGATAAAAAACTTCTTTTTTGAGTAGAACCAGTATAAGTAGAATATCCGGAAAATATTTCCCACCTTTTTACGAAATCCTGATTATTCAGAATCTATTTCCCGGTAATTAAGGGTAATAATTTAGTAATTTCAGGGGGAAAATCTATTGCCACTTTTCATCCCCGGGGGTAACCTTTATTAGAGAAAAAAAGACCAGAAGGGAAGAATTCCCCTCTGGCCTTTTATGAGGATGGAGGCCTCACGGAACTTAAGATCGGGAGTGCCTTTCTTGTTTGGAGGGGTTAAGGAAGGGACATCCCCGATCAAGGATAAGGTCCGTTCAGCCCAATGACAAAAATTTATTATAGCTTTTCCTGTTTGTCAAGTGTTTTTTTAATAAACATCGGGTAGTAACTGTATTTTTGGGTGGAGAAAATTTCTTAATAAATTAAAATACTTAACCAAAGGAGTGGAATATGGCTCATGACCCGGATAGCGAAAAAGTGACCGAGCCGGATCTTTTGATCAAATCTCTGGGTGACAAAGTCAGGACCATCAGGAGGGAGAAAAACCTGACCCAGCAGGAGCTCGGGAATCTTTCCGATCTCTCCTATAAGTATGTCGGCGAGATTGAAAGGGCGGAAAAAAATCCCTCGATCAAGGTTTTATCCCGGATTGCCAACGCCTTGAACGTGGACCTGATCGAGCTGATCAGTTTTGACCTGCCTTCCTCGCTCTGGGAAGGGGCGGACCAGGCGGCCAGGAAGAAACTTCTGGACCGGATCAACCGTCTTCTCCGGGAGCAGGGAGTTTCCGAGCTCGAGAAAGCCAACAAGATTCTCAAAGTAGTACTGGAGAAATAGTTTTCCCGGACCAGGGTTCGATATACCGACTCGGTATTTAATTCCCTTTGCCGGGAAGTTTCCGGCAAAGGGAATTTTTTGTCGAGGGAAGAGGGTTGAAAATTTATTTATTCCAGTAATACTATTGAGGCCATTTGAATTCTGAAGTGGTGATTCTAAAACAGGAGGAAGGAACTTGACCAAGCACAAGGAACTGGCCAAATGGGTTAATGAATGCGCCAAGCTCTGTCATCCCGATAAAGTGGCCTGGTGTGACGGCTCGGAAGAGGAAAGAGAGCGCCTGGAAAAGGAAACCATCAAATCCGGTGAGCTTATCCCGCTCAACCAGAGGGAGCTCCCCGGATGTATGTACCACCGCACCGCCAAGAACGATGTCGCCCGCACCGAGCATCTGACCTACATCTGCACCCCGAAAAAGCGGGACGCCGGGCCGACCAACAATTGGATGACCCCGGAGGAAGGTTACCGGCGCGCCGGGGAGATCCTGAAAAATTCCATGCGCGGCCGGACCATGTACGTGATTCCCTTTTCCATGGGGCCGCTGGGTTCTCCGTTCAGCAAGGTCGGCGTGGAGCTGACCGACAGCATCTACGTGGTTCTGAACATGAGGATTATGACCCGGATGGGAAAAGCGGTACTCGATTACCTGGAAAGAAACAATGGGGAATTTACCCGGTGCCTCCACGGGAAGGCCGAACTCGACGTCAACCGCCGGCTGATCCTGCATTTCCCCGAGGATAACACCATCTGGAGCGTCGGTTCCGGCTACGGCGGAAACGTGCTCCTGGGGAAAAAATGCCTCTCCCTCCGCATCGGCAGTTACCTGGGACAGCAGGAGGGCTGGCTGGCCGAGCATATGCTCATCATGGGGGTTGAGAATCCCTCCGGTTATATCGGCTACATCGCCGCCGCTTTCCCGAGCGCCTGCGGCAAGACCAACCTAGCTATGCTCCTGCCCCCGGACGGACTGAAACGAAAGGGTTACCGGATCTGGACGGTCGGGGATGATATCGCCTGGATGCGGATTGACACCGATGGCAAACTTTGGGCGGTCAACCCGGAGTATGGTCTTTTCGGGGTGGCCCCCGGGACCAGCTCCAAGACCAACCCGAATTTTATCAAGGCGATCCAGAGGAACACCATTTATACCAACGTGCTGTTAAAGAAAGACAAAACCGTATGGTGGGAGGGCGGTGATCCCCCAGTTCCCGCGGAGGGGATTGACTGGCAGGGAAGGCCCTGGAAACCCGGGCAGATTGAAGAAAGCGGGGAGCCGAAGCTGGGCGCCCACCCCAATGCCCGATTCACGGTTCCGATTCTCCAGTGCCCCTCGGTCAGCAACCGGCTGGAGCACCACCACGGGGTTCCGATTTCCGCGATCATTTTCGGCGGCCGCCGGGCCCAGGTGGCCCCCCTGATTTACGAGGCTTTCAACTGGCAGCACGGGGTTTTCATGGGCGCGACCATGGCCTCGGAACGCACCGCCGCCCAGGTCGGGAAGCTGGGGGAAGTGCGCCGCGACCCGATGGCCATGCTGCCTTTCTGCGGCTATAACATGGGTGATTACTTCGCCCACTGGCTCAAGCTGGGGAGAAAGATGACCGCGACCCCGAAGATCTTCAACGTGAACTGGTTCCGCCGGGACGAGAAAGGGGAATTCCTCTGGCCGGGTTTCGGTGAGAACCTGCGGGTCCTGGAGTGGATTATCAGCCGCTGCCGGGGAGAGGTGGACGCGGTGGAGACCCCGATCGGGAATGTTCCCCACGAGAACGATATTGATATGACCGGGCTCCGGATTCCCCGGGAGAATCTGAAAAAGCTTTTCGCGATTAGCAAGAAGGACTGGCAGCAGGAACTCGATGGGGTCCAGAAATTTTTCAATGGTTTCGGCAAGGACCTGCCCCCGGAATTGTGGAAGGAATTCCGGGCGTTGAAAAAGCGATTAGGAATCTAAATGATAGGATCGTTGTTCGTGAATGATGATTGCCGAATGCGGATTGCGGAATAAAGAAAAAAGTTAAAGATCAATTTAAATTAAAAGATCCCGATGAAGCATTTCCGATGCCCATCGGGATCTTTTAATGGTCAGCAAGCGTCCTGGCTTCCCGGCTTCCCAGCGTATCTTAGATTTTTTTCATCAGCCAGTACTTGATAAAGAACCAGACGTCCTGAAGATAACGCCCGGTGAAAAGCTTGACCCCGGCCGTTTTCAGGAAGTAAATGATGAATTCCGGGAGCATTTTGGGATCGGTGTAGGGGGTGGGGATCCCGGTCTGCAGCCCGAAGATCAGCATCATGTCGGTGGCGGTGGTAAAGCACTTGTCGATCCGGGTGATCTTTCCGGGATTTTTCAGCCGGGCCTGGCTGCAGGAGCCCAGGAAGATGACGGGATGGCCCTGGCAGTCGATCTCCCCGGGCTTGCCGATGATCAGGTTCAGGGGCTTGGCCTTTCGGAAGGCTTCGCTGCCGGCGTAGAGTTCCAGGGAGGCGCAGACCATCTTGATTCCCATCACGCATCCGTAAGGGCAGTCTACGCGGGGCTGGCCCTCGCGGGGGAGATGAACCGGCCCCTGGAAAAGCTTGACCGGCGATTTTAGCCGTTCCAGCTCGCGGGGGACGTTGTCCCACCGATACCAGTCGTCGTCGTAGGGTTTGAGGCGCTCGCCCAGCCGGTCCAGGTCGGCGAGGGAATAGTAGTCTCCAGTGATCTTGATTTCTTCCAGGGTGGCGGGCCGGTAGCCGCGCTCGACCGCCCGCTTTAAATACCCGATATCGTCCCGATGGTAGCCCATGATCCGGCTGCCGACGAGATCCACCGCGACCGGGTTCACCCCCAGGATTAGGACCCCGAGCTGGCGGGGGGTGGGAACTGCTTCATTCCCGGCTCCCATGGTGACGGCGTCCATCACGATGAAATCCGGGTAACCCACCGAGAGGAGATCCACGATCTTTTCATCCAGGAGGAAATCGTGCCGGATGGAACGGTCGTCGTCGCAGACGATCCCGATATTCAATTTCACCGCCCCGGTCATGTTGCTGACGCAGTGTCGCTTGAGCTTGGGCAGGTAAACCCGGAAATCACTTTCGGCCATTTTCCGGGAAAGCCTGACCGTGGAGTGGGCGGCGCCCCCGACGAATTTGACGGTCCGCAGATCCTCCTCGAAAGGAAAGAGATCGGTTTTCCCGGCCTTTCCTTCCGAGCGCAGTTTCTTCATCACGTCATAGTAGCCGGCATACTTATAACAGAGGCGGGTCGGAAGCCCGACCGCGCTTTTCTCTCCGATGGAGATTTTTGAGACCTTTCTTTCGGCGTCGAGGACCCGCAGGGTGGCCTCGAGGACGGAAGGCGCGGTGAAGGAAACATTCCCGTAAACCTTCTGGTCGTGAGCGAAGACAACATTGGGTTTGACGAAGACCCGGCCGGCCGGTTTCAGGCCGAACTCGGCCAGGCCTTTCTGAATGCATTCCTGGATCCTGGCCGGGGAATAATCCGCGTTCAGGATGAGTACCTTGAAAGGCTTATCTTGACTGATTTTTTCCATCTTCATCCCCCCATCTAAACTCGAAAACAGAAACTAAAATCAGTGTACTGCGCCGTAAATTCCTTTGTCCTGATTGTCATTCCGGGCTTGACCCGGAATCCAGGTTTTTTATCATGGATTCCCGCTTTCGCGGGAATGACGGTTAAGACATCCGTGTAAAGAAGCGTTAGAAGCACTACATTAGAAACTACAAACAATATATTAATAGTTACCTGAATAGATCCCGGTGCCGGGGCACCAGCTTTTCAAAGGCGGCCTCGGCCTCCGGGGCTGGGTGGACGGATAACGAGCCATCGGGATTCTGAATGACGCAGCCCGAGGTGTGCAGGAGTTTCAGGCGGGCGGCGGTGGTTTTTTTCTCCCCGGTGCAGACCAGCTGGCAGTTCCCACAGGTGAGATAAATCCGGTTCTCCGGGTGGGCGGGGTGGGTGTAACCGCCGGGCAGGGGAGGGCGGTCGTTATACAGCGAGACGGCCCGCAGGAATTCGTTCAGGAGCTCCGGCTCGTCCTCCGGGATCCGAAAACGCCCCGGTGACCAGCTCGACCATCGGCCCGATCGGTGCAGGCCGGTGAAACCCCCGCAGCAGAACTGGCACAAAAGGTAACTCTTGCGGGCCGCGTGGGTGAAGGTTGCCCCGCCGATGGTAACGGACATTTCTTTCTTTTTCTCGATCATCTCCATCGGGCAGGCAGAGGCGCAGAGTTTGCATTTGTTGCAGAAGCTCTCGCCTTCGGGAATAGGCCCGGTCGGCTCAAGCTCGGCGGTGGTGACCGTGGTGCCCAGGAGGATCGCGGTACCCGGCCCTTTAATCCCCGCGTTTCCCGACCAGCCGAAGGAGGCCACGCCGGAACGCACGGCGACATAACGGTGAGAAATATCCGGGAGGAGATTGATCTGCCAGTTGGGGGTATCCTGGCGGTATTTCAAATTGGCCGCCGTGCCCTTGGACATGATCCCCCGGCTTTTCAGCAGGCCGGCGACTTCCCAGGAAAGGTCCTTGATGCGGAGGTTGAGGGAAAGATTATCCTCCTCGTGATGGGAGCGATCCTTTTTAGCCAGGAAAGGCTCGATGTATTCCTGTTTCAGGGGCAGGGCGAAGCTCACCGCGGAGCGCGCCCCGGGAAGGATGTATTCGAGTTCGGTGCTCGGCGGTCCCCCGGCCAGGGTCTCCCGGGTGGCAAACCCGACCCGGAGAACGCCTTTCGAGAGCAGAAACTCTGATATTTCCTGATTGAGGGACATTGAGGAAATTATAGGTAAATAGCCGGGCCCGGCCAAGTATTTTTTGTGACTTTTCCTGTATTAAATAAATGATGCTACCCCGCCGATTTTTCGAGAAGTGCGGAGAGTTTTCGGCCGAGCGGGGAACTGCTCACGGTGGAGAGGCCGTTCTTCTGGGCGAGGGCGAGGTATTTTTCAAAATCCGCGCGGGAAATATGGGAGGGCGGCTCGACAATCAGCAGGCGGCCGCCGGGAGCCAGGGCGCGGGCGATCTCGGAAAGGAGCCGTTCGGGATCGGGCACCTCGTGGATCACGTAGCAGGCGAGAGCGAAGTTTACCCGTCCTGCGAGGTCCGCGAGGTTGAGGGACTTCTCGGAGGCCAGGCGGCACTCGATCCGCTCGGAGAGACCGGCGCGTTTCGCCCGCCGCTGGAGTCCGCTCAACATTTTTTCCTGGAGATCCACGGCGATGACCCGCCCGGAGGGACCGGCGATTTTCGCGAGGGGGAGGGTGAAATAACCCATCCCCGGGCCCACGTCGAGCGCGGTCATTCCCGCCCGGACATGGGGGGAGAGAATCTTTTCCGGGTTGTCCAAAAGTTTCCGGAGGGGGGAGACGAGAAAATATCCGAGCCACCAGGGACAGATTTTAGACGAACAAATATTTTTTGACATTGTCGTTCACCTCACCTTGTTGGCTACGATAAATGTAACTACTTGGGTTTACCGTTCAGGGTTCACGGTTCAGGGTTAAAGACGGAAGATGCCGAAAGTGCCAAAATTATCGAACCCGTTTTAATATTTTCTGAAGTTCCTAAACCTTGAACGTTGAACCTTGAACCTAACAACTTGAGTAATTACCGATAAATAATAGCAGAAGCCTTTGGAGGATTAAACTAAAATTTAATACCTTCTCCCTAGGGGGGAGAAGGCTTGTCCCGAGGCTCACCCCGAGGGGCAGGGTGAGGTCAGGGCCTGGAACTGAATTCAAAATCGTTGAAGCCGCTGTTCCAGGCCGCGGCCTGCGCGGGGTCGAGATAGGATCCGTATTTCCCCGCGTCTTTCAGGTAGTAACCGAAGAAAGAGAGCGTGTAGCGGCGGATCAGGTCCTGCATCCGCTCCGTGGGTAGGGAACCCTCGTCGGTGAAATCGGCGAAGGCCAGGTGGCCGCCGTCAATGAGCTTGAGCAGGTAAGCGGGACCTCCCAGGTTCTGATAGCACTTCAGGATCTCGTTGTCGAAGTTGAAATACATGTCCATGGTCCCGCCCGCCTCCAGGGCGGGGATGGTGATCGCCCGGGCGCCCGCGCAGTCCGGTCCGAAATAAGTCTGGGCGCCGTCGTGGGCGAAGCTCGCGACGGCCTTGACGCGTGGGTCAGGGAAATCCCGGTCCAGGGACTCACGCTGGTCGTACAAGGGGCAGACATAGGGGTCAAAGTTGGGTTCGTTCAGACAGCGGGCGTGAAAATAATCGTAGCTGTGCCGCGCACCCGCGACCGCGAGCGCGGTATTGGCTCCCCAGGAATGGCCGGCCAGGCCGACCCGGTCGGGATCCCCGAGTTCAAAAAAGTCGTTCCCCGGGGCGGAGAACATCTCCAGCACCTTGGTGATAACGAAGGAAATGTCGTAATAACGGGTGATGGAGAAAGAGAGGTCGGCGGGGAGGTATTCGCCCAGGGTGGCGTTGCCGGTATGGTCCGCGATGACGCAGACGAAGCCGTGCGAGGCCAGGTATTCGAGGAGATACTTGTAAGCCTTTTTCCCCGCCCCGCTGCCGTGGGAAAAGAAAATGAGAGGATAGGGGGCCCGGGAAAAATCCGGCTCGGCGTTGAGGACTGCGTTGATTCGATTCAGGGCGACCGTGCCTTCGTAGTTACCGCCGGTAGGGGGCGGGGTTTTGGCCGGGTAGTAAATCAGGGTCGGGAGCGGCCGGTTGTTCCGGTCCGGATCGACCAACTGGTATTCGCGAACACCCACGCCGAAAGAACCCCACTGGTCGGGCGGGGAAAACGCCGGCGGCTTCGAACCGGAACCGCCGCAAGCCGGGGTCGAAAGAACCAGGAAAGCCGTCAGGATGATCCGGCGAATATCCGCTTTGCGATTTTTCCCCCTGGGGATCATTTGCGGACAAAAGATGTCATTGCGAGTCCCGCTCTCGGCGGGACGTGGCAATCCATATTAGTCGAGACGGATTATTTTTGTTCCTTCCGGCGTTCCCGGAGGAGCAAGGAGGTGGAACCCTAGAGCCGGCCGCGAAAAGCCCGGATCGGATCGTCGGGTGCCGGCATTACCAACCTGCGATTTCCTTCCCAATGAATTTGATCCAGTTTGACCTCGTTCTTTAGCAAGGGCTTCTTCCTGGTTTGAGCAGGAGCATTTGAATGTTTTTTGATATTTTTAGTCATTTCTGGATCAAAGGATCGGAGAAAAAAGTCTCCCGGCCTCCGGTCGTGTAATTCAAGATCCTGTCGCTGCGCTCAAGTATTTGGGCCAGGTAAACCCTTGGATCTTTGGTCATATCGGTCTTGCCTCTTTTAGTATGCGCCTTCGCAGGAGCCAATAAAGACCTGAATCAGTCAACACATCCACTCTTCGACCCAAAAGTTCCTGCAAGTTTATCGTCAATCCGCAGATATCGAGAAAGCTGCGATTCGGCTCCGTCTCCACCAGGAAATCCACATCGCTATCAATCCTGGCTTGGCCCCTGGCCACCGAACCGAAGATACGCACGTTGCGCATGCCGTGTTTGGCGGCCAGACGCAGAATCTCATCTCGTTTTTCGTCAATCAGTTCTCGGAGTTCCATAATTTATTCTCTGATTCTTTCTGACTCGAGATTGGTGATCTCAAGGGTTTTCATAATTATAATAAAATTAGTTAGTTTCTCATATCGAATTGTTCATATAATGTCTGCCAGTGAATAAATTATAAGACAGTAGCTTTGTAATTCCTATAAAGGTTTGGAGAAGGCTGGAACAAATAAAATGCCGAGCCGGGAAGACATCCTAAAGGAAATAATCCGCGAAGAGGAAAGGCTTGCGGAGCAGAAAACCGAAATTGAGAAAACCGAGGCTCGGATTCATGCTTTCCGGGAGGAATTGGCGTCATATGTTCGTGAAACGGCGCGGACGATGCCAGGCGATTCTTCGGATCGGACAAAACATTCACCTGAGACCAATCAAGAGAAAGTCGCTCTTTTCCGTTCGCTTTTCCGGGGCCGGATGGACGTTTTTCCGAAACGTTGGGATAACCCTAGATCGGGAAAATCTGGTTATTCCCCGGCTTGCACCAACGAGTGGATCGCGGGACTCTGCGCGAAAAAAGGTTCGGTTGGGGCCAGGAAAGGCAAGACGACCTGCGGGGACTGTGAGAATCAGGCATTCATTCCCGTGAGCGATGAAGAGGTTCTGACCTTTCAGCAGGAAAAGGGCGGGATGAAAAAAGGGAGGCTGGGGTGAATGATAAACTTCAATCGTGGATTGACGCGAGGAAAAGGCATCATCTAACACACGCGCAAGTCCAAATGGCCCGCGAACTCGGCCTGAACCCTAACAAGCTGGGGAAGCTGGACAACTCAAATCAGGAACAATGGAAAATGCCATTACCGGAATATATCGAGAGTCTGTACTTGAGGAGTTTTAACAAGGAGAAGCCGGATGTCGTGCTTTCGATCGAGGATCGGGCCCGCCTTCAGAAACAAAAAAAGGACGACCGGCGCGAGGAGAAAAAAATGAAGAAAACTATGACAATCGGGGGTGCATGGTATTTACCGGAGCAGTGGAACAAGCTCAAAGAGATTTCCGTTGACCGGGATGACCTTGAGGATACTTACGAGGAGTGGCTGGCGAATGCCGAACAAAACGTGGCCAAAATGAGCGCTGCCGGTGTTACGGTGAAAAAAGTTTTGGTGGAGATTGCCGAACTGGAAGCCTGGTGCCGAGCCAAGAGCCTGGAGGTTGATGGTAATTCACGGGCCGAGTTCGTCGCGAACAAAATGAGAGAAAAAGATCAAAAAAGTTCGTAATAAAAAAAGGTAGTCGAAAATCAAATTTCACCCCCGTAACGGAGTGAATTAATGTCCATTATTAATAATTTCAGCAAGAATTCTATCAGCTTCTTTTAAAAGTGGTTTCTTCTTATCGAAGTAGAATATCCCGGATCCTTTTATCGGCATAGGTTTTATACTAATGGCGGTAGCCGACACCTCTGCCTTCGATCCCCAATAGTAGAAAAAAAAGAAATTGGTACAAACAGGCGTCTTATATTCTGCCCACTCGAATATCCACCTAACATTGGCTAAAGCATTACCGTCTCTTGCCTTTGCAATTTCGAGGGCATTAGCTAACGCTTTTCGAGCGGCATTGCCACAGAATCCAACATAATGCGACCAACCAGTTGCCGAAATGGGGCCTATTTCATCGTATGCTTCATTAGGAAATAAGGAATATGCTTTAAAGGTATTGTAATTTAACCTATCGGCCTTCCCCATAGTGCAAGCCGCTGAAATCAGGCAAGCAACGAAAACAACTTCCCACCCTGATTTAGTTAGGTTCATTTTCATTTCCTCCTCCTTTCTTTTTTGCTCTTCTCCTTTGGATCTTTAGGTTCAATAAATACTACTTATATATAGTAATGTTAATCAATAATACTATATTTAATTGGGTGTCTGACGTCCAGTTCCCTCCCTAACATAAATCCGTTAGAGAGGTGGCTATGGCCGACATTCAGAAAGCCTTCGGGGAAAGACTGCGGGCGATCAGAAAATCAAAAGGACTCACCCAAGAGGAACTGGCGGAAAAAGGCGAAATCAATTTCAAATACTATGGGGCCATCGAAAGAGGAGAGGTAAATATCACCCTGAAAACCATCGCCGGTTTAGCGAAAATTCTGGACGTAAAAATCAACGAACTTTTCGCCTTCGATCTGTTACTTCAGCAAAAGGAAAAAACGGAAATCATCGCTCGAATCACCCAAATTTTGAAAAGAGGGGATAAAGACCAGATAAAGAGACTGAAAATTTTTCTGGATGAAGTATTTGAGTGATTGGAAAATTCGATATTTTTATATGATTCGATGAAACCGAATGAAACCGAGCAGGAAAAAAAGCAAAGCAGTAAAAGGCGGGAAAAAACCTGTTGTGGGGTTTGAACTCGAAGGGGATACGGTTAGGATCAAACCGTTTTCCTCCCGACTTTTAGCCGGTTTTGGGGTGGTTAAGCCTCACCGGCGGCCCGAAGACTTCTCCCGGGTCCGGGCGCAATTCGAAAAAGCCGTGGCCGAGAAAATTTCCCTCGATTTCGCTCGCCGGTGGTGATCCCGGAAGGAGGATTATTTAAGAGAAAGTTTCTTGCCGATGTGCTGGATCAGGGAATCCGCGAGCCCGATCGCGGAAAGGGCGTCGTCCCGGGAAAAAGCATCGGACGGGATCCCGCCTGGAAGCCCGTTGGGATAACGGGTGGGAATGTAATATTTATCCAAAGGCGCCACTTGGGGCTGGAGTTCGGCAAACGTTGGATCTATCTGGGCCGCGTTCCGGCAAAGCTCGGCCACCGAATGACCCCAGGGCTCCTCTTCGCCGAAAACGATCAGAAAAGCTTTTAAAGCTTTTTCCGCGGCCTGCTGAGCGACAAAACAGGCAAGGTTGTGGCGTCCGCCGGCAAGATTATAGCCGGCGTCGTCAATGTCACGGACGGCCTGGTCGTACCAGCGTTTGCCTTCTTTCTTCGGATCAAACTGCATGGATGGCGATTCCTTCCTTCACCGCGGTCCCGACAAAACGGCTGGTTTCTTTCAGCTCGTTAAACTCCTCGGGGGTATAAACCAGGATATCGCAGGCAATCTCCGGAACCAGCAGCCGGTACATTTCATCTAACCTGTCTAAAAACCTCTTTGCGGTTTTCTGGACGATGATCAGGTCCAGATCACTTTGCCTCCCGACTTTTCCCCTGGCTACCGAACCGAAAACAATCACCTTCTCAATATCCGGGCGGCCGGCGAGGATTCGCGAGAAGCGTCCGAGCTCCGCGTCTAGCCTTTCCTTTCTGGCCGCGGCGGAAAGTTTGTAGGTATTTCTTGTCCGCATAATTAACCGAGAATATTTTTAAAGTATAAGATTGGCGGCTCAAAATATCTTCTTCATAATTATAACGGAATTTAACTAACTTCTCATAGGAATTATTTACCCCAGGCATTCTTTCAGAAAATTGCCCTCGATTTCGCTCACCTGTTCAAATGGTTCGCCGATATAGACGGCGAAATGATTGACCGGAAGTTTGACGATTTTGACCTTCGGGATCCTGGCCGCGGCTTTTTCGATCTCGCGGGCGGGGATCAGGGAATCTTTCTGGGCAATCACAATGAGCGCCGGGCAGGTGATCTTGTCGGCGTGGAGGGCGGGGCGATAGCGGGGAAGCGTAAGAAGAATCCGCGCCGGGGCCTCGTTTTTCCATTTCGATCCGGGCGGGACCAGAGCCAGGTAGCCCGGCTTGGATTCCGGCGTGCTCATCAGGGCGAACTCGCCCGGCTCGGCCACCACCGGAACGCAGTAAGGTTTTCGGAAGGTGAGGGCCCGGGCCAGGTCGCGGAGGCCCTTGAGCGTGGCCTGGACGATAAAGGAGCGAGGCGCGTAGCGGAGCATGACCGCTCCGTCAACGAAGGGGACCTGGGCGACCACCGCGGAAAGGCCGGGGATCTCAGAGGCGATCGCCAAAACGTGCCCGCCGCCAAAAGATGAGCCCCAGAGCGCGATCCGGTCCGGATTGATCTCCCGGATCCCGCGGACATGAGCGATCGCCCTGCGCCAATCCTCGAGGTGACGGGCGGGGCTCACCAGGTTGCGGGGTTCCCCCTCGCTGTCGCCGAAGTTGCGGTAGTCAAAGACAAAACAGGCCAGGCCCCGGGCCGTGAATTTTTCCGCGAAGGCGGGCAGGCGGAAGGTCCGCTCGGCCGCGATTCCGTGAGCCATAATGACCACGGGCGGTTTGCCCGCGCCTTCCGGCAGGAAGAGCCACCCGGCGCATTTCAAACCGTGGCTCTGAAAATTGCGATCAAGCCTTTTCATCGTTCCCCATGTCCTTTCGCAGAAGCAGATAGGTTTCCCGGTAGATATTTTCCCGGGGTCCGATCGCGACGATCTCGATTTCCTTCCCCGCCGCGATCCGGTAAATGATCCGGAAGCGGCCGACCCGGAAACTTCTCAGCCCGGAAAGCTCTTCTCTCAGGGCTTTTCCGGAATGGGGGTCGGCCAGGATCATTTTCAACGATATCCTGACTTTCTTCTTGATCTGGGGGTGGAGGTTCCGAAGGGTACCGGCGACCTGATCAGTAACCCGCAGCCGAGGGGAAGCGGTTTTCAAGGGTGAAAAGGGTTAGCCCAGAAGCTCGTCGAGGGTGTAGAGACGGGATCGCCTGGCCTTCAGGGCCTTGAGCCCCTTCCTGATTTCCTTCATCAGGCTCGAGTCGCCCCGGACCGCCAGGGTCTCCTTCCAGCTCTCGTACTCCTCCGGGCTCACCAGGACCGCCGCCGGGGAGCCGTTCCGAGTGATCACGATTTCTTCGTCGGTGTCGGCCACTACCTTGACCAGCCCGCTGAGCTTGGCCTTTGCTTCGGAGAGTGACAGGGTTTTCAAAATGGTCCTCCTTCTTATCTGACCAGAATTCAGACCAATCATAAATGGGGAGGGAGCCGATTGTCAAACGGTGTTTTTATCAGGAGGGATAAACAGGCTCCGGTTGACCTTCATGAGGGTCGAGTTCCAGGACAGGTAGGTGTTCCACATCGTGCCCGGGAAAGAGAAGAAAAATTTGAAGAACTGGATCTGGGCCGGGAGGCCGATTTTGGTGAAGAATTCGCCCCCGCTCTTGTGGATTTTTCTCATCCGAAGAATCTCGGGGGGCCAGAGGAGCTTATAGGTCTGATCCGCGATGGAATCCGGCGGTTGCCCCGCCCGGATACCTTCCGCGATCGAGCGGGCGGCCGGTCCGGCCTGCGCGAGCGAGCGGGCCACGCTCCAGCCCGTGGCCGCGTGGACAAATCCGCCGGCCAGGCCGTAGCCGATGACCCGTTGCTTGAGATCGGGCACGACCGGGTTCATGGCCAGGGCGCCCTCCTCGTTCTTCTCGACCTTGAGGATCTTGATCTTCATGTGCTCGAGGCGCTGGTGCAGGCGCTCCCGGAGCAGGTCGAAGGGGACGCCGGGGTTGTCGGCCAGGGAGGTTTCCTCGAAAAAGGCCAGGTCGGGGGCGAAGGGCATGGCGTAGAGGAAGGTGGGGGGATGATTCTTTTTCCCCAGGAAGCCCGAGCGGAAGTCCATCAGGATCATGTGCTCCAGGTTGTAAGGATGCTTTTCCACCCGGGCCAGGATCCCGAGCACGTTCTGGAAGGAATCGGCCTCCTTTGTGGGTTTTTCCATCAGGCGGTGGGCGTGGCCGGTGGCGTCCACGACTATAATCGCCCTGAGCTTATCACCGTTTTTCAGGGTGACGGTGCTTGCTTTGGCGTCGTGCGCCACCGCGATGGTTTCCTGCGCGATGGTTTCCTCGATGTCCTTCCGCAGGGCGTTCCGGAGCTTGCCGTTGTCGAAATGGGCGTAAGCCCCGACCAGGACCTTGCGGGAGTTTTCCGCGAAGATGATCTCGATCTTCGGCCAGATCCGGTCGCAGTATTTGTCCAGGCCGAGGGGCCTGATCTCATCAGCCCAGGCGCAGGTGTTGTTCTCCCAGGGCTGGTTTGCCTTGGAATCGACACAGACAATGCTCAAGCCCTCCCGGCCAAGGGCGGAGGCGATGGCCAGCCCCGCCGGCCCCGCGCCGGCCACGATCACGTCGTAATGTTTATGCATAATGCTTTTTATTATATTTCATTCTTTTCAGGATATAAAAGCCGTTTTTAATAATATTTAAAGGAGGCGTTGGTCTGACCTGAAAACATTCGATTCAGGGAAAGTTGACATTTTCCGGTATAATCTAGTAAAAGGTTCCCAAAGAAAAGGAGGTGGAAAACACCATGGCAGATGAAATCAAGAAGGAATCAGCGGAGGACAAATTCAGAAGGTTGGCTGAGACCCGGGTGAACGCGGTCCTGCAGAAAATCCGGATCCTTTCCAATCTTTCCAAGCCCCCCTACAAGTTCGGCGATGAGCAGGTGGAGAAGATATTCCAGGCCATCCGCTCCGAGCTCAGCGAGGTGGAGGAGAAGTTCAAAAAGAGGGGCAGCAAAAAGACCTCGGGCTTTTCGCTGTAGATTCGAAATATTTTACCGAGTCCATTTTGGCCGGAAGCGCAGCTCGTCCAGCGCGCTTTGAACCCCGGCCAGATGCTATTCAGGAAAGCATTTTCCCACCGGTTCGCAAAGAAATAGATCCATTCCGGAAATCGGAATCCAGGATTTCGGCGCATTCGATCGCGCTCTGGGCGGCCAGCTCGGTCCCGATGCCCCTGGCGCCCGCACCGTCGCCGGCAAAATAGAGTCCCGGGATCGGGCTCCGGATGGCCGGGCGATCCTCGTCCACCTGGCCGGGGATCTGGACGGTGGAAATCAGCGGTCCCCCGGGCTTGCCGATCCAGCTTTCAATCGCCTGGGCTCCGATCACCTCCTTCCAGAGGATATGCGGCTCGATTTCGGGCACGGCTTTCAGCAGGGTTTTCATCAT
>Ga0315289_10006305_pt1 | contig 17447 bp, 20 predicted proteins | sample YL17G11_40_MG_FD_203452 | JGI IMG/M metagenome (GOLD analysis project Ga0315289, IMG submission 203452) | Sediment microbial communities from Yellowstone Lake, YNP, Wyoming, USA - YL17G11_40 | ecosystem: Environmental > Aquatic > Freshwater > Lake > Sediment | place: USA: Wyoming | collected... | reverse complement strand
CCGCCACCCGGGCCTTGAACGCACCGCCATGGTGCCGACGCTGTGCCATGATAACCTCCTGTGGGACGCTACCATACCACAGCCACACTACCTTATCCACTGGTCCAGAAAAGCGGGACTATCATAGAGGCTCGTGTCTTGAGATGGGTTTGACCACATGATAGACGCAGCCTAGGGAAGGGAACTGGTATGAACAATGGAATGATAGAGATAGGCGTGTCGTGCGTGATGCTGTTGGGGCCAACCTTGTGTGTGGCGGCAGGAAGTGAGAGGTCTGTTCCCGAGGCAGTAATGCCGCTGGATAAGCTCGCTGCTGGGATGGTGAATGCCAAGGACCATGGTGTTGTGGGGAATGGCGAAGCTGATGATACTCAGGCTTTGCAGGCTGCACTGAATGCGGCTGAGAAGAAGGGGCCCGTATGCTATCTGCCGGCGGGCCAGTATAGGATCAATGGCTCTCTGATTGTACCGCCGGGTGTGACATTGTGCGGGGCATCTGGGGGAGTGCCTCATTCCGAGCATCCGATTGGATCGGTGCTGCTGGCCTATGGCGGCAAAGGCAAAGCAGACGGCGAGCCTCTTGTGACGCTCAGGCCCAATGCCGTGATTCGAAATCTCATCATTCATTATCCTGAGCAAACCCTGCCTGATGTCGTGCCGTATCCATGGACGATCCGGGGCGATGGAGAGATGTGCCAGGTGCTCGATATTACAATCACCAATCCATATCAGGCCCTGGATTTCGGCACCAAGTGGAATGAACTGCACCTGATCCGAAATGTGTTTGCCTGCCCTCTGAAGGTCGGGTTGTTCATCGATCAGTGTACGGATATTGGCAGAGTCGAGAACGTGCATTTCAATCCGAACTTCTGGACCAGGATGACATTGAAGCCTGGATATCCAGGAGGAGATATCAAAGCCTATTTGGAGAAGAATCTTGTGGGTTTCAAGATCGGTAAGACTGATTGGGAGTACATAACGAACTGCTTTGTGATCTTCCCCAGGATCGGGTTCCATTTCGATGATTTCGGGCACGGGCCAGGTAATGCGGTCATCACTCAGTCAGGGTCTGATATCTGCCCTGTGGCGGTTCAAGTGGATAGGACTCAGGACCATGCCGGTGTGCAGTTCGTCAATGGTCAGTTCATGGCGACTATCATTGTGGGGGAGAAGAACAAGGGACCGGTGAAGCTGACGAACTGCGGGTTCTGGGGAGTGCCGCAGACCGCCGAGCAGGTTGTCAAGCACGGGCCCAGTTCCCTGATCCTGAATGGATGCCATTTCACAGGCTGGGATGCCGGCGGGAAAGGTGATCCGTGTGTCCGGGCTGATGGTGGTCGGCTGGCAGTCAGTGGCTGCGAGTTCATGGATGACCAGAAGAAGGCTGTCGTGCTGGAGAAGGGTTTGAAGGCAGCCACGGTTATGGGGTGTCTGCTCCGAGGTGAGAATGGGATTGTGAATGAGTCTGGGGCTGATGTTCAGGTGGGAATGAACACGACTCATTGAGGGATGCCTGCCACGAGACTCAGGGTTCGGTAGGCAGGATAGGGGGTGGACAAGGTCCGGGGGGTGAGTGCCGGCCGCCTATAGTACTGAGCCGCTGCTGCGGCTATTTCTCCATTCATGTGCGGCCGGTCGCGTGTGCGTGTTGGGGGGCACGTAGGTGTGCCTGAGGGTTGTCCTAACCCGCAGGGGCATTGCCGTGCCTGTTAGGCCTGGGCATGGTGTATTTTGCCTGGGGTCGGGTTTGCTTGGTGTGCCTTGCAGGCGCGGTGGTCGAGATGCATGTGGTTTGTGCTGGATGGCGGATAGCCTCCCGGTTGGCTTGCTTCGGGTCGGCTCTTGGTTGCCCTGCGGGGCATGTTTCGAGGTCTTCTGGCCCTCGGTTCTGATGGTTGTCCGGGTGAGTGGGTCAGTTTGATCACGACGTATGGGTTGATACAACAAGGTTGTGGCAATAAGGCACTGCGGCCATGTGTAGAAGGCCGCCGAGATACTATTGCGGCGCGGAATATTTTACGGCGGCCTTCGGCGGTTGGCGGGATCGCGCGGGTGGCTTGATGATATTAGATGGATTTATCCAAAGTCTGGCAGTGGGTGCTAGCGGTTATATTTAGCTGGCGGCCGAGATGGAATCTCGGCACGGAGTACGTTTCTATTTTTGCGGCGGTCTTTGACCTTGGTGTTTTTTGGTATCTTAGTGTTTTCTTGATTCTCGCTGTTGTTCCGGTGGAATGGTAGTGAATACCCCTGGAACGGGAACAACAGATAGAGCTGTAAGCCACGCAAAAGAAAGAACTTAGCTTCTCAAATTGCCGATGTTAATATTCTGGAGCGGAACAGCAGCAATGACGCCCGGAAATGGCATGGAGGAACCCGATAGGTTAGTTGTATTCTGCTTCATCGGAGGAGGGCAAGGCTTAAAAGGGCCCATCACTTGGCCCATGCATGGACAACGGAGAAGCCCCTGAGATTGTAAGACCTACTTATCGGAGCAAGGCCGAGGTTCAGATAGCGAGGCTGCTTGACCGCGAGGACATCGGGTTCAGGTACGAGCACCCAATGGCCGTTGTTGACCATGGCAAGACGAAGATCTGGTACCCGGATTTCTACCTGCCTGAGTATGGCATGACCATCGAGTACTTTGGTAGGAACGGCGATCCGGGGTACGAGAAGCGGGCGGAACACAAGATGGATGTTTACCGGGAGACCGGCATTGAAGGGGTGTTCCTGACTGAGGAGTCCTGACGGGGAGACTGGCCCAGCAGGATCATGGGGCAGATTGAGGGTATCCTCCAAGAGAGGATGGATAGATTCTACAGGTCTCGGAGAAAGCCGGATGGCAAGACTACCTGGGCCGGGAAGCGATATCCTCGGCGAAGGTTTCTGCAGGACGGCGTACCTGGCAGAGGTTAGTTGCCTTGTGCCGGCGTCATCTCCCATGCAAGAACGCTTCGAGCGGCGAGTTCCAACTCAGGCTGATCAGATGCTGGGATCGTAGATCTGTTTTGCATGCCGTCAGGCCCAATCGGGGTCACTGCCCACGACATGCCGGCGAGGTTGTATTCCTTCGGGTCAAATTCCAGATGGGAAGCAAATGCACTATCCGAGACGTTGGCAAACAGCAGCACGACTTTGCCATCTTTTTGAATCTGCCATGCTCCCGTCATGACTGCCTCGGTAGTGACGGGCCATTCACCGTGCCACTGCCAATCTGCAGTGATCGTCGGGATCTGCCCCACCAGTTTCGGCGGGCGGGCCATATGACCTTTATAGAAGTATTGTTTCAGCCGCCAGCGAAGCTGAACGCAGTCGCGAAGGAACTTGCCGGAATCAGCACGGTCCATGACCTCTGGTCCAAACCAGGCAATCTGTTCTCCGAATACCAGTTGCTGTCCGGCTTTCATGCGATTGGCGAGATCCTGACTCGGCCCGCCACGGTATGCCCGCCCGAACATCTGGATAGCGCCTCCGTATACGGCGGAGAAAGCGGGAACCATGTCCTGCTCTTGCCAATGCCAAGTCAGGTATCCGTCAAACCATTTGATGTATGGCTCGGCGTTGCATTCGGTGGTGATCATGCAGTCTGCGGGCTTGGCAGAACGAATCTCGCTGAGCATTTTCCAGTATCCTTCTGTCCACCAGTGGCCGCCGCCGAGCTCGTGACCGTGAGAGGCATCGAAACACAGTCGCGGCTGAGCCGCCGCAACCTGATCAATGTACACGCCGCTGACGCCATATTCGTTGAAAAGGCGAAGTACAATGTCGCGGACCTGGTTTTGCCACAGGGAAGTAGCGGGACACATCGCTGCCAGCTTAACGCTGTTGCCGTCGGTCTCCTTGCTGCCATAGCTCTCGGTGTACGGATTGCCCTGTTCGTCTTTGGTCGCAGCTGCCAGTGCCAGTTGGGTGAACTGCCAATCCTCAGCGCCTTTGTCGTGTGTATCCCACAGTCGCCCATTTATGTAAGGCATGGGGAAGACGCCTGCCATCTTGAGTTCTGCGACACCTTCGCGGAATCCATCCTTGGGCGGGAAGTAGTGAGGGTAGTCATTGTCGAAGGGGATCTGGTGCCAGTTATACCAGTGAAAGCCAGCAGGTGTGCCGAGTGCCTGTGCGAAGGTCTTGACTCGCGGAACACAGTCGGAGGCAGGGCCTCCCGTCATTCCCCAAACCGGTAACTCTCGCATCCATTTCGGGGTATCCTCACGACCATCAGGTCTCATAGTGGGCCACCATTTTGCCTCTCGGCTGACCCAGGTGCGGTAGATCAGGGCCGCATCGAACCAATCTCCACGCAATAGTTGCCACCTTGCTTCACCGGGCAGATCAAAACTCGTGCCTGCCTTGCCCATATTGGGGACAGGGTACTCGAATCGGAGGATCACTGCATGCTTAGTCGGCTGGCCTTCGCAGAAGATGTCCTTCGTCGAGCCAAAGGGGTCATGCATGCCCACGTAGAGCCCGGCCCGCATCGTCTTATTGTAGGCCGCCATGTACTGCATGCATGTCCAGCCACTTGGATAGGTCCCGCCTCTCTTGTCGGCTTTGTTCCACATCTTGGCAAGCTCAACGCCTGCGGTGACCGGTACAAATACTCTGCTACCTTCACCCAAGTCCCTCACGGAGACGGCGGGGAATACAACGCGCCAGAGGCCCCATTGGCCGTTATCGTTGGTGACGTGCAGATCCCATGTCAGGGCATTCTCGGTTCTCTCGGCGGCAAGGGCGACTTCGACCTGGATTCCTTTGAGGCGGTCGTCAGCCGAGGCGGCGAAGATGAGCTTGTAGTCTGCCGCGGCATTGTCGTGAGCTATATCCACCTGCTGCCAACCAGAGTCGGCAGTCACAGTCCGCAATTCCTTCGTCTTCACGTCCCGCAGGGTCATAGAGAACAACGGAGACGCTTGCTCAGCAAGCAGCTCCTGACCTGCTGCTTTGTCGGTAAGGCTAAGTAGGTGCAAGCCCTGCTGCGTTTTCTCCAGGACCATTTGTAGGTCACCTGCTTCCACAACAATCCGGTTGGGAGAGGAGTTACCCTGCGCAGTCTCAACCGCCGGCTGGGCGCACACCTCGCCTGCAACAAATGACCACCACCCGATGGACGTCAGGGAAGCGGCTAACAGAAGGTATCGATACGTGCTCTTGTGCTCGTGCATGCTGGTGCCTCCATATCATTACATTTGGAATTGTAGCCGCTTCGATAGATCGACAGCAATATAAATGGATCTGCCGGTCGTAAAAGATATTGATGAGCATTGTCTCGGGGGTCCATAAGGCAATCATAGGCGGTCCGTAGGACGAGATGATGTGGTCGCAATGGTACTGCCACTCGATGGATTGGGCCTCGCCGTCAGAAGAGGCCGTGGTTACCGGCTGCGCGTGTCTCGATCTCGATTCGTTCGGGACAATCGGCTCGCGAGATATCACAGTAGCGGCATTCGCCCCGACTGGGGACTTTGCGGGCAGGCTCTTGGCCGCCAATCATAAGGACGGTCTTACGGAACAGTTCCTTGAGATCGGCGTCAATCTTCGATGAGGGGACATCCACGACTTTATCGCCATATATGATACGGCCATCGAGCTTTAGCCCTTTCCAGGGACCTTCGACGTAGGGTAGCGATAGCATGTATAGGGTAGCGATAGCATGTATACGAGGACCTGGAAGTGATCGGAATGCCGCGGAGTCCCTGTCTTACAGTCTTCCACGTAAGCCTCTGTTGCCCGGATGGCGACGATGTCCGGCTTGCCTGATACTTCGATTCCAGTGGCGCCCCTGAGCGTAAAGGAGTTCTGGTCTTCGGCGTACATGGTGAATCCCTGAGCTTCAAGGGAAGCTCTACGGGCACGAAGCAATTGGGCATGGTCTGCCGTCCACTTGGCCAAATCGAGGCCGCTGGGGAGCTTCTCCCATACATAATGAGAACGGAACCAGGAAGCCCATTCACATTGCTTTTCGCCGGCCATGAGCTTGGAGAGCCAGCTAACCCAGATGAAGGGATTCGAACGCTCAACGAAGGAGCTTTGGTTGGGGACAGAGTCCAATTCCGAGGGCAGGCTCTCGGTTCCGTCGACAGGCTCCGCAGATGGATCTTTTTCATGGTTCATGCTGATTCCAATGTGGAATCGCCATGTTATAAACCTTCCTATCGCGGCATTCCCCGTGTCTACAGCGGGTGGCAAAGAGCATGTGCAGTTTATGCGTGGGCGGGATCTGGAGAACTGCGGTGCCCCGAGAAAAGCGTTCTCACTTGAAAGTGGTGGGAAAAGCTTATAAAGAGTTCATGTCTTGAATAGCCGGACCAAAGCGTGAACGATCGAGGTAGCTGGCAGTACGTTACATCAAAGACGATAATCAATATGATAGCCCATACCGATCGACCTGACGCGTAAACCCTACTCTCTCTTTGCTTGTGCGAACCTTTGGATAACCACGGGTCATTGGGCTTGAAGGTCGCGGCTGGTGGCGTAGACGTGGACCCCGAGGCCGCGAATGCCATCGCGAAAGCCGCCATTCCTTACGACCTGAGTCTCCTCTGAATAGAGCCTGCAGAGCGTTTTGCCTTCCATCTCTCTCGGCAGTTGATTCACGTTGAAGGAGATCCCCTGAGCGTATTCATTAACAGCTATCAGAACCCAGTCATCGCCTGTCCTGCGCAACATCAGTTGAGGGCCCTGGTTGTCCACCGAGCCGTAGGTTTCGTCTGCGAGGGCGACAGGCTCCCTGCTCACACGATCCCCCACGATGGCAGGCTCGAGTGCTCGAAGTTCCCTGGCCACCTTCATCAAGTCCCGCCACAGCGTGCTGTCTTTCTCAATGTAGTCTGTTCCCCAGTACAGGATGGCATTGGCTCCGTGTACGATAGCATCGTAGGCCATGAACCTCGTCTCGGGAAAATGTGGCCGTCGACCCTTAGCCTGATCTGGATCATCCTTCCCTTCCTGGCTGAGGTCCCGCCAGCCAAATCCCTGAAGGACCATCCAAATTGACTTGCCAGGTGCCGCGGCTCGCATGCGATCCGTGTAGGCGCCGACAGAAGTAAGCTGTGTATCCTTCAGATCGCTGTGTCCAACCCCGTAGTTGAACGGTACTGGGTAGATATCACAACCTGCAGCCTCAACCATCCCATTATACTTCCGTAGGCTGCCTATGGAGTTGCGTGGCGCGTGGTTCTGCCAGATAGGATGCCTGGAATCAAGCTGTCGCACAAGGTTGCAGCCATGGGCAATGGCTTCAATGAGCCGATCGGACTCTGCGGGACAGCGGGACATCTTCCAGGTTGGATGAGGATTTTCTGCCTTGAGCTCTGCCCACAGGGTATCATAAAGTTCCTCAGCCTGTTTCCAGAGCCCGCGTTCATCATAGTCGTCAGCTCTATCCATGAGGGAGCGCCATCTTGCGATGGTGGTCTCCGGGGCATTGGCTCGGGCTTTTTCGATCTGCGTACGGAGTTCTCTCTGCTGTCCTCCGAAGATCCATGGGAAACGCCCCCACCAGACGTTCCAGAGTGCTTCGTCCGGCAGTTCCCAAACCAATAGGGCTGGATGTTCCCTGAAGTCATTGATCATTTTCGTCAGCTTCTGCTTGCCGTCAGCATCGTCTGTGCCGAGTTGCGCCGCAGAGCCAAGGCAGATCCATGCGTGGAGTTCTTGACCATGCACCTTGTCCAGGACACGTGTGTCTTGAGGAACCCGAACCAGATTGAAGCCGTTTTCGGCTATTTCCCTGAGCTTCGCATCCTCCTGGGGCAGCTCGTACAGGCCGATAATCAACCGCGGGGTACCATCGATCTTCAGAAAGCCATCTTTGTTGAGGTGACTTTTAGTTTGTGTGCTGTTGCGGTCACTACCAGTCTCTGTAGCTGATGCCGTCTGCATGGACAGCATAGTGAAGAATGAGAATGCCACGGAGAACAGGACCATCTTGTACGTGACGGTGTGCATAATGTGATCCTCTATTGATAACGGTAGACGTTCCTTGCCCATACAGTCTATCAGGTGAGCCGTGAAACGACAGAGGAATGTTTGGCGATGAGCCACCTGTGAAGGGCAGAGCGAGAGTGCAGGGCTATGCTGTCTGCGCTGCCTGGGAGAGGAGTTGCCTTCCTCTTTCAGTAAGCCGAATAGTCATCAGTCTGCCAGCCTGCGTGCTCCCAAGCTGTTCCTCAATCAGGCCTTGTTCCAGAAGCCTCGTTTTCAGTTTCTGCCCCCTGCCTGCCGGATAGCCCGAGGTGCTTGTACCGGGCCGCAACCCCGCTGTCAGGGTAGTCTACCACATCCTGCAGGAAGGCGATTTCCAGGCCGTTCAAAAGACTGCCAGGGCCATTCTCAATGAATCCCCCTTCTTCTCCGGCCGTATTCTCCGATGTCTGATCCTCGGTGCCCAACTGCGATACCTTATCCTTCATATATTCCCGGATCTGTTCATCTGTCACCCGGCCCTTTTGAATCGTGAATTCCGGGATGGAAATGAGAAAGGGCTTCTGGATCCTGCCCTGAAGTTTGACCACTGCCTGACCTACGTCCAGAGTGCCAAGAACGTCCTTGCTGCTATCCAGCAAAAGGCTCTGGGACATCGCGTTGATACCCTACGTTGAGGTATTTCTCAATTCGCAGGCCCTCTTTGAGCCTGAAGCGGTTTCTGCTCTCATCACCTACGGTTCTGTCAAACAGGTCTGCTTTGAGTCTCATCTGTCGTATCTGGTTCTTGATTGTGTGAGGGGACTTGCTCAGGGCCCGCGCAACATCAATGTAAGAAAGAGCCATACCCTGGTTCTGGAAGAATATCGCCAGAATTTTCTTTTCCTGTTCCGAAAAGCAGTTCACATCTAGTTTCTGGGAGGATGGCTGCGATATCACTACCGCTATTGGTCCCGGACCACTCGCTTGATCTGATCGACTGGCCTGATCGGTCCCGTTTGGTCCAAGATTAGGCGGCCGCCAGCTTATCACTTGTTCCAGCGACGACAGCCTTAAGGAGTGTTCCTCGATTAGGCGCCTATGGTCAGAGAGTTCCTGGGACTGCTGGTCGAGTGCCTCACCCATTGTCCGTGTCTGCGTTTGCAGTTGGTCGATATGGTTCCGTACCTTTTCAATAGCCTCTTTGAGCTTGACGCGGGTACTTCTGGCGAAGCGGGCTCCATTTCTGTGACGATTCTTCCTTTTTCTAAAGAGATCGAAAAGTCCCATCTTCGTTCTCAGCAGATGCACCGCCTGCGATTGAGGTCAAGACGGCAAAGCTGCTGCTCGATCCTGGCCAGTTGGCGCCCAATGCGCTCGCGCTGCTCCCGCGGGATGGCCGAGGAGCTGTCACTGAGAAGGCCGCGGATCTGCATGGACGTGGCCGCAAAGAAGGAGTATTCATTGCGGAGGTCTGTCTCTACGGAGTCAGCCATTCCAAAACTCAATGATTGGTCTGGCCCTGATTCTGCGCTTCTCAGCTCATCCCAGGCTAATAATGCCTTGATCTGCTGAAGGCTCTTTCGCAAGCTGCTTAACCCTGCTTCCAGATCTGCGTTTTCCATGAATTCGCCAAGCTTCTTCAATATAAAAGCTTTGCGGTGGCGGCTGCTCAATAATACATATCATCATGATTGTCCAGATCGTCCCAGTCGATAGTATCTGGGTCGTAATCCTTGTCATCATCTTTGCCGCCGTACTCGTGCAGATGGTCCAGGACGCGGTTGACTACCCGGCGGATGGCACGGGTGTTCTCACAGATCTCCTCCAGGGTCTGAATTGTTTTTTCGTCTTCAGATGGATTTTCTTTCGGCGTCATTTTGAAATGATAACGCAGAAGAAGTATTTAAGATTTACTGTGCCTGAAAATAATGGAAGTAAAGCATATGTTGGAATGAACAGAACGACAATAGGGAGCCAATCGTGAGAGACCGCAAGCCCAAGCTGTCTCGACTCCCGGGTCACATCCTGTAGCCTGCAGGCGAATAGATTCAACTGGCGCATGCATTCCAGGTAGCGGCCCTTTCGTAAATTCCTAAGAGCCTCCTGGATCAGGCACGCAACGCGCACCAATTCCTTATCATTCATGGGGGTGATCCTTTCAAAAAGCAAAGGGCACCTGCCCACGCGATGCAGACAGATGCCCTTGCTGACAGTGGGAGCCTGCACTGCGGCTATGCCCCTTCGATTTTCGTGGGCGTCAGTGTCACGCGGTCGTTCTCCTGCAGGACGTAATCGCGCGGGACGGGTTGGCGGTTCACCCGGATCAGGTAGTCCTCGGGCTTGCGGCCCGGCATTTGCTCTTTGAAGAACTGCTCGACCGTCAGGCCCTCATGCACGTTGACATAATCTGCGAATCCGCCGCCATCGTTGTTAATGTAGAGTAGTTTCATCGGTAATCCCTTTCCATTGTGGGGTTCTTGTTTCTCGTATCTTCTGGTCAATAGTATCCTGGCATGACCCGTCAGGCGGGCCACGCGCAGACTGTCTCTTGTAGTGCATACCGTCTTCCTTTCACTGGGGTTACTAAGGCGGGTCAGTTGGGTGCGTGATGCATCACGAGGGTATTGCGAGACCGGATATCAACGCTGTCAACCGAGGCCGAAATTGGCGATGAACTGCAACAGCTTAGCGAGGTCACAGCTCTCGAAAGACACATCCACCGTTGCGTCTTCGAAGGTGCCATCCAGCCATTGGTTGACAGGCAGAGTTGGCCGGTCCACGGCAATGCCTTTTACCTGGAGCGCCAGTCGCTCCAGCGTCCTGGAGATCTGGCAGCGCCGTAAGGTCTCGTCGAGTGCATCGGTGCCGGGCTTGGGATAGCCGAGTACCTCTTTGAGAGTGGTGATCTCCTCCGCGAATTCCCGTGACTGTTCACCGCCGGCATCGAGGCTTTCCAGAACTTCCTCGATGGCATCGTACACCTGATTTAGCATGAGTATCTCCTTTCGTCATTTCTCTATCGTTCTCTCGATCCGTCTTGACGGGATCAATTTGCCTCAAGCGGTGCCGCAAAGATATCGAACCCCAGGCGTTCATCGTGCCCGGTCAGCCAGGCAAGGACGTTGCCCATATCGGCAGGACCGGGGTAACCTTCCCGGACCCGTCGATATTTCACGAGACCTTGCAGGACTCGGCGCCTCCTGCGAAACGCTCTGGCATGAACGATCGTGCCCTTGTAGGTCACGGCCAATACCCAGACCTTCTTTGGCAGGGAGATCATCCGGCCCTGCTGCAGACCCCACGTGTACGCTTGCTCGCAGGCTCCACAGAGGGCTCGTTGGCGGTCGGGTGGCTTGCTCACCGAGACAGGCACCTCCTTGACTGCTTCGTTCTCACAGAGTGGATTCTGGCAGTATCTGTCCATATATCAACCCTCCACCTGGTTGGCCTGTGATGCGAACATCTCTGGGACGATCTCTTCCAGCGTCTTCGGCTGCCAATAAGAATCCCGCTCCACCGGCAATCCCGTGGGGCCGCGAATGGTCTCAAGCTCTGATAGCCAGAAGTAATCGAGCTTCCTGGGTTGGCCTTCGATCAGGCCAAAGAGAAGATAATTCACGGCCACGCCATCAGGGTTCCGGCGGGCGGAGCCCTCGGTAATGTACCAGGCGCGTGTGCCATCGGGCGTGAAACACTTCGCCAGGACTTTTGCTTTGCCGCCCCGGCTTTGCTGCGAGCCCAAGATGGGTAAGTTCTCGCGAATAGCGTAGGGCAGCAGCTTCAGACCACGATGCCCCGGACATTGGGCCGCTGCCAAGTCCACCACTGTCTCACTGCCCTTGCGGTCCAGAACATGCAGCACGGGCCGCATCGACACCGGATCGCTCATGATCCGGTAAGCATTCTCGGCCGCTTTCTGCGCATTGGGAGCGTTGACATCGATCACGTAGACCACGCGATACAGCGGCTCTAGTCCCCTTTCCTTGGGGGGTGGCTCAATCCGCAGTCCCTTGGATGACATCCGGCGGTGCTGCACGCCCCACATGTACGCTTCTTGGCAGGTCGCACAAAGCGCCCGCTTTTGATCGGCCAGCTTGTCCACAGACACCGCTACCACCTTGACAGCCTCGCTCTCACAGAGCGGATTTTGGCAGTATCTCTTCATGGGTCAGCCCTCCGCCTCTTTCTCTTCGGACTGGAACATCTCTGGTGCGATTTCCTCCAAGGTCTTCGGCTGCCACCAGAGATCCCGCTCGACGGGCAGGCCCATCGGGCCGCGCACGCTCTCAAGTTCGGAGAGGGCCACATAGCCCAGTTCCCGGAATTGGCCGTCTACCAGGCCGAAGAAGTGAAAGTCCACCTCTTTGCCGCTTTCATCTGTGATGGGCGAGCCTTCGGTGATGTACCAAGTGAACGAGCTATCGGGTGTGAACAGCTTCAGATGCACAACAGCCTTGCCGCCCTTGCTCTCTTGGGCATACAATGGCGGCAGCTTCTTGCGGATCTCCTTGGTCAAAAGCTTCATGCCTCGTATCTTGCCGTTGGCAGGCTGTTTGTCGGCTTGGATTACTGCGCTGCCGCTGATACAGATCGCCCGGTCTTGCGGCAGGTTCATCTCTGCCGCGATATCACCCAGGAACTCGGCCATATTACGGTCCTGCTGCTCGCGGGAGATCGGATAGGACTCCCGTGCGGGGATCGGCTCACCAAGCACTTGCATCTGTGCCCGCTCCAGTTCGATGACGACACGGCCGTTGTCATCAGAATACCATTCAAGGTAGGGATAGTTGACGTAGTCAGTCGGCGGCAGTCCCGCCGTGATATCACCTACCTTTCCGGTTTGCTGCGTGGCAAAACCGCCCATGTAGCATTCCGCGTCTGCCGGCGGGTCTGTTTCGGATGCATCTCCTGTGAAATGAATCTTTGCCCCTCGGATATCCCGGTGGAAGTCTCCTTTCAGATCGAAGGTCACCTTTTCCTTCATGCCGGCGAACTGCATCCATCCGGTGACCTAGCCGAGATGGGTGTTATCCAGTTCGCCTTCAATCAAATATGCTGATACTCTCCATGCCATACTCTTTGCCTCCAAAATGGGCAATGGGACGCCTCGTGGCGTCAGTGTGCCATACTGAGTTGATGATGAGCTTGATGTGCGATTGCGCTACGGCTCGGCCGAGAGTTCCGACGGCTGGAGCATCTGGGCCGTGCCATCCTTGAATGAGATCCAGACTTTGCCACTTGCCTCGATACTGATACTCTGCCAGTTGAGGTTGAATTCCCGAAGACAATCAAGTAGTCGCGAACGCAGATACTCGCCCGGCCCGATCACGTCCGTCCAGAACAATTGAAGCTGCTCCTCAAAGCTCGCCAGTTGCGTATCGTAGGTATCACCTTCATCCGACCAGCCGCCCAGGTGATACCAGATGTCTGTAGCTTCAAGCTGCTCTCGGGCAGCGAGAGTGACCAGCACGTCGACGGTAGTCCAACGATGTCGGCCTTCTCCCTGCGGCTGTGCCCGAATGCCCATTGGCGCAACAGAACTGAAGACCTGGCTATCACTCGTGTAGGCAGTGATCTGAAGATTCTCGACTGCCACAAGGGTTTCACACAACATGTACTGTCTGGCCAATTCCTTGCCGGCTTTCACTTCGACTCGCTCCACCACAGGCAGCTTGGCCCAGCTATAGCCGTCATAGTCCGACGAGATATCGACTACGATGAACGGGTTTTCACATTTGCCCAGGGCGGACAGAAGATGGGCATTAGCCTCATTCTGTTCGTCCGCGTCCTGACATTGCTGGACTCAAACGGTAACACTTCGCCAGCGGCCAATCCGCTGGTTTCACAACGGCTGCCGGCTCAACCGGCTCCCCCGTCAGCAGGCCAATGGTGAATGCAGGCTCAGCCTCCGGAAGCTCTATCCCGAGTTCCTTGGCCCGGCAGTATTCACTGAACTTGAGCTTATGGGAGCCGCGCTTTTGAATGTACCGGTATGCCTCGACCTCAATGGCGGCTTTGAGTGTTCCGAACGCGTCGTTTTCCACCAATCGCGTGCGGGCCGGAAGCATCAGCCGTATTCCAGTAGGCTCACCAGTGAGGTCCACCAGAAACTGCAGGTGCTCGCTCACTGGTGTATAGGTGAATGGCACGACTTGGCCATGGAAGTTGACCAGCACGTTATCGGCGTAATAGCTCTGTTTCCAGATCGTGTGCAGGTGACTGAGCGCTGTGCGCTCTCGTACTTCGATCCTGCCGCCCAGCTCTGGATGATGGACCGCTTGCGGCGAGACGAACGGCTCACTTATGCACTCTCTGTCATCGACAATTACTTTTAGCCCCGTAAAGGCGGCCAACTTGTCAACCAGTTCAAATACCCACGGCTCATCAGGAAACACGAGCCTTGTGCCTTCCATGACCTCCTCCGTTGTCTGCACGGGGACCGGTTCACCGGTCCAAGCCTTCTCCGTAATGACTACCTTCTTGCGGCCGGAGCAAATGGAGAGCTCTCGACGTGCCAGGCAGAACACACCTACGCCAGCAGGATCTTCCGCCATTTCGGTGGTCCGGTCCCAGTCAGACCGGCCCAGATCCAGCAAGGCAGAGAAATCCGTAATCCCCCGGCCATTGTCCTGAACTATGACACGTCCATCCTTATTTGTAATATGAGCGACCGTTGCACCTGCCCGCCTGGCATTTTGCAGGAGTTCGATAATCCGGCCTTCCAGGGTGCCGGTAAAGAGTCTCTCTGCCTTCGATAGCAATCGTGGACTGACTTGTGCCTGTATGACTTCCATTGGAATTACCTCCATAAATGGCGACAGCACGCCTCCTTCTGCCGGCGTGCTATCTGGTTAGCGCAGGAAAACAGCCCCTGGAACGACCAAGGGCTCGCCAAGGACTTCGCGGATGTGTGCTCAGAGAATATGCGTGAGCGTCAAGCAGATGAGCTTGGCACTGAAACAATCGGTTCAGACCTCCAAATAGAAAGGTTTAGAATCAGGGTGCGTGACGGTTTGCGGGAACTGGGCCTGTGAGCCTATTGGGGGCCTATGCCGGCGTCTTCTTGAGTTCCTGGCTCTTTGTGCTGGGTCAGGTACTCAAAGGCTTTCTGAAGGGCCAGAATCGCTTTGGGGATATCATTTAGACTGAGGCTGTTGGTGCCATTCCACTGGCCGGTCTTGTCCTTGTACCGGACTTCAATGACGACCTTGGGCAGGGGGACCATTTTGCCATTGTTGGCCACCAGGTTCCTGAATATAGAGGCTCTGACAGCGCCTACTTTGAAGGAGATTTCGGGTTTGGACATGTTCCGGGTATTCCTGATCGATTGGATGTAACCAATCAGTACGATTGTACAAGACGATAGGGCTTTATAAATCTTTCGGCTGATGCTGGGAAACTCAAGGCCGAGAGAGGTCGCCAATAGAGCGACCTTTTGGAAGGAGCGATCTTGCCGGCAGACCGGTTTCGAGGCCGCGGTGCAATAACCAGCATCAGCAGCAAGGCAGCGATGGGCGGGGCATGTTCTTGAGGGGCGAAAAGGAGACGCGGGAGGCGACGTGACGTAGGGAGACGGGATGCGATAGGGGCGGAGATTAGAACGAGCCGCTGGAGCGGTGGCGGTCAACAGAGACTTGTCGCTCTTCGGGTATTCCGGGGTATTTCAGGGTCTTTCGGCTCGGAATACTACAAATCCAAGATGATGGAACCACACGCGGCAAGACACGAGGCGTGGGGATAAGGGGAAAGAAGGCCCAAAAAAAACAGGTAGGTATAGCTTCGGCTATGACGGATTGTTGCCTGTTCTTGCCATATCGAGATATTCCGGGTCTTATCGGCCGGAAAGCCCAAAGTGGGAAGGTGCGCTGAGATCCTGAAGGCATGCAGACCTGTCATTTCCTACGTCAGCTTCGTGTGAGATGAGCTTCTGTGCGGTCGTGATAGGCGTGATGCTCTTGGGTCTCTCTGAACCTTCAATAGTTATTACGACTCTGGAGTTTATATACTTTTCGGTCCCGCTGTGTCGACATGTCGGTTGCTCAGCACAAGGTTTTTATACCCATGCGATTTCGCATTTGCATGGAACCAGTACAGCCTGTTGAACCCGCCTGCGTGAGGCAGGACTCGTACAGGAAGCCACGACGAGCAAAGCGATACGAGCGTTTCGGCGAGGTCATCCGCTATCTGACTCTCGATGAGCTCCAGCAGCTTTTCGACAACATGGACAGTTACACTCACAAGCTGATGTTTGAAGTAATCTATGAGTTGGGCTGCCGCGTGGGTGAATTCGTGAAGATTCAGGTCAGGCACGTCAGTTTCAGCCGAAGCACGGTGTTCTTCCCGGCTGAGAACACCAAGACCAAGTCTGGGAGAACAAGCTCCCTGCCCCCGGGGCTGACGAATGAGCTCAAGAGCGCACTCCGCCAACAGGGAATCATCGGCAAACGTGAGGACCGAATCATCAAGGCCGATGCCTACGTGTTTCACCCTGGAAGACGCTGGAATACCCCATATACCGAGAACCGGATCCGCCAGATCTTCCAGCACTATGTAGACAAGGCAGGCTTACAGCAGGTCTACGGCAAGGACACCCGCGGCAGGAGCTTGAGGATGTTCACAGTTCATTCACTGCGGCACTCCCACATCATGCACTATGTAGTGGACCGGGGGCTACCGCTGCCGATTGTTCAGAAGCAGGTGGGACATCGGAGCCTCAAGACCACATCCGTCTATCTGTCTGCCTCAACCGAGAAGATGGCCAGGGCTTATCGGGTAGCTCGACAGCGGGGCGATGGCGGACTGCGGCGGCCTCATTCACAGCTACCCGCGCCGTTGAGTAGGTGAAGGTGTGAAATCGGGCTGACCTGCGACAACTTGTGAAAATTCACCATCCCTGGATTTCGGCCCAAGAGGGGCGATTTCATGTACAACGTCTTCAATGGTCGATTGACTTTCATTCCCTATAATAGACACAAGTCGCGGTTTCTGAATGAGTTATGGACGGTGGCATGGTCTGCTTGCCAGCAGATGACAACCATTCCTACAACCAATTCGGGATTATCTGGTTAACCTTACTACTGTTTTCTAAAGGAGCAGGACGATGAAGGCCAAAGAAGAAAGACACGTTCGGACAAGTTCCCCCTGACTCTGCATCCCACAGGACAGTACTGCAAGAAGATCAAGGGGAAGATTCACTACTTCGGCACGGACAAGAAACAGGCACTCGAGAGATACCTTGATCAGGCGGCATATCTTCATGGAGGTCAGAACGCAACGATAGCCGGGTCCAGCGGCACGACATCGATCAAAGAACTCTGCGACCTCTACCTGCGGTATCAACATTCGAAGGTCCTCGCTGGCGAGCTTACTCCAAGGCACTACAGCGATCAGACCAGGAGCCTGGGCCAACTGGTCTCCTTCCTAGGAGCCTGTCCGACTAATTGATTCCGACGAAGTCTTTCCTTATCTGTCTCCGCTGTCGCTCTTGACTTGAGTGTCCCGCTCCCAGTTGGAGCCTGCGGTCGCCTGTTCGCTGCAAGGTCTCG
>Ga0315289_10006304_pt1 | contig 17449 bp, 20 predicted proteins | sample YL17G11_40_MG_FD_203452 | JGI IMG/M metagenome (GOLD analysis project Ga0315289, IMG submission 203452) | Sediment microbial communities from Yellowstone Lake, YNP, Wyoming, USA - YL17G11_40 | ecosystem: Environmental > Aquatic > Freshwater > Lake > Sediment | place: USA: Wyoming | collected... | reverse complement strand
AATTAGGTAAGATACATCTTACCATGACAAGCATTAATGTAACAAGGCTGAGTTCAAAAGGACAAGTAGTAATACCTGCAGAAATGAGAACTGATTTGAATGAAGGTGACGAGCTTATAATAATCCGCGATGAAAACAGGATAATTCTAAAAAAAGTGGAAAAGCTGACTGAAGAGATGAAAGAAGACTTAGAATTTGCGAAAAGGACTGAAAAGGCTTATCAAATGCATGAAAGAGGAGAATGCACCAAAATGGGAGCCAAGGACTTCATAAAAGAAATGAAGAAATGGTAACTGTAAAATTCGATAAAAATTTACAAAAAACAATTTCAAAAATCAAGGATAACTCTGTCAAGTCAAGCATTCAAAATAAAATTCAAAAAATCATTGAAAATTCTGAGATTGGCAAACCTATGAGATATGCCAGAAAAGGCACGGGAGAAGTTTATCTTGGTTCTTTTAGGCTTTCTTACAGATACTATCCGAATGAAGAATTACTGGAATTCTTAGACCTTTATCATAAAGACGAGCAATAAGGATTATCCAGTCATTTACCTGTAGTCGGCAATCTTTGTTTAATTGTAAGGAATATAGTCCTGTTTTGTTATGGTAACAGATGTAATCCCGCTGTAAGGAATTATAACTTTGCCCTCGCTGTTTGTTGGCGCGTTATATGTACTTGTGCCGTTGCTCAAAGACACATTTGCTCCTGCTAAAGGATTTCCTCCGGAATCAGCAGTAACTTCTGTAAAATTGCTTCCGGGATTTACAATCGCTGTGATGCTTCCTAAACAATCAGTCCATACAGGCATTTCAGGGTCTCCCAATAAATTCAGGCAGTATTGTATCCATCTTCTGTCATTATTTGTTTTAGAAACTTCAGCATAATCTTCTTTAGAATCAGCAAAGGCTTTTCCCAAATTGATTTTTCCTTCAGAAAATAAAGATTTAAAAAATTCTTTATCATAATCCCAAGAAATTCCGCTACCGGTTGTAAGGGAAGTTGTATATAATCCAATTCTGCTCTCACCAATAGAAGCTACAGCCCCGCCATTAGGATTTAAAACAAAATACTCTCCAATGCAGTCTCCAGTTGGAAATAAAGTTGTATTATCAAAAGCATTAGTCATGCAACCCAAACTGTACAAAATAAATGGCCTTGTCGAGTTAGTTAAATTTCTTATATCTTTTTCAGCAGGAGCACCATCTCTGCTGTGAATGTAATTAGTTAATCCAGCACCTACTTGTAATATATCCTCTCCACCATGCCCATAAATATTAACAATATGATGTCCTGCATTCAAAGCATTCATAACACTTACACTATCTTCTAATTCACCGCCATTATATAGTGTTTCGTACAATCTTTTCAATCCAAAGCCGTTTAAAATAAAATCATAAACATTTGGATTAATCCAGTCTTTAGCAATAGCAGAATCAGTAGTTGCGCTTAATTTTTCAGCGCAAAACAAAACATTATTTCCGCCTTTTGTTATATAATCTGCACTTAAGCCAGCACCAGTCTCATATTTTAAAACCTTTCCGACAAAATTATCAGCCTCGGCAGAAGTATTTACAGGCGCTCTTCCGACAAACAAGTCAGGGTGCATGTCTATATTATCACTTGGAACTTCGCCAAATATAGAATCTCCATCAGCATCCCAAGTTCCGTCCAAGTCAGAGAAATATAAGTCGCATGGAATGTTAAAGTCTTCAGGAAATCCTGTTGCTTGTCCATAAGCCCCTCTGTGAGGTACAACTTCAGTATCGCCTCCGAGCAAAACATATTCAAGTTCAGAATGTTCAGTTTTCTTGGCTTTTAAGAAATTTCTTATCTTTTCCTGTGTATCTCTTCCAGCATAACTGGATTCAACATCACTGACTAAATGAACTTCAGTCATAACTCCTTTTCTTGTTTTCCAATCAGCCAAGGTTTGAAAACTTCCAGCTAAAGAACTGTCAGTTATAATAATATAATTTAATTTTCCAGTCAAATCCTGGGTTTGTGAATGCACCAGCAAATTAAAGCCCTGTGTATCAATCCCGCCTTTTCCATCACTAACCTCAACACTGACACTATGGCTTCCTAAATCAGCAGACGCAGTATTCCAGCTTATGACGCCGGTGCCGGAGTTAATAGCCATCCCCGCAGGAGAAGTTGCTAAAGAATAACTTAAAATGTCTCCGTCAACGTCTGAAGCATTGACATCATAAGTATAAGCATTGCCTCCGACTATTCTTTCAAGAGGTGAAGAAGTTATTGCAGGAGCATTATTTGAAGGGCCACTGTCTTTGCCGCATCCTATTGCACTTGAAGCTCCAATGCCCAGAGCAAACAAATAAGGCAGAGTTTTCCTAATTACTCGCCTAATTATGCCTGTTTTTCCAGTCCTGTAAGTTTTCATCTTATTTAGCTATGCCTTTGAATAATAACTATTTATCCTTTATAAGTTTTGCTGCTTTAGTTATTTTAGGATAGTAACAAATCCTTAATCAGCAATCTTCTAAAACCCCTTTCACCGATGAGAATCAACACAAAACGAAAGATACCTTTAGGATAACAAAACCCCCGATAGTCCGGTGGGGGCATCCCTATATTTTGGAACTTGCAAGGGACTCCAAAAGGGCAAAAAGCACTTCTTATGGACTTATACAGAAAGCATACGGGTTGTTTAAAATTACAATCTGCGTATATAAAATATGAAACTAAACCCGTACAAGCACAAAGAAAAGTACCTTGATTGGAAGGAAGAGAACAAAGATGCTACAGGACATTGCTTTCTCTTGCTCTTGAGTATGAAAACGGCAAAATTGATAAAAGCGAGTTTGAAGGTTTTGTTAAAGACCTTAAAGCAACAGTTTCCTATGACATGGCAAAATTCTGCATGTAAGTTTTACTAACTATAACACAAACATAATTTTCTCAATATAAAACTCTTTGGTTAAAATAAGGGGTTATTTATATATTATCTAAAGCAGATTTATCATCATTTACAGATTAATAGAAAGATTTATATATTATCTAAAGCACATTTAACTATTCCTAAAGGCAAAAGAGGGTTTTAGCTAATATGACAATACAAGAAATCAAAAACTCCTTGAGTTCACCACGCCTTAAAAGGCGTAGTTTGTGTAGGAGTTTTGGATGCTCAGAAATGCAGCGCCCTAAAGGGCGCGGTTTTAACCACATTTCTGACATAATGAATAAAATAAGCGGGATACAAACAATCAAATCCATCAAAAGTGCATTAAATATAAACAGGGCTAAAGCAATCTACTTGGTTCATAAGCTTAGAAAGAGAGGTTATGTCATAACAAAACAAGGCTCTGACAATGTTAGAGTTTATTACATCGCCACAGAAAATGCTTTGGGAGGAACAAGCTATATTGATATCATAAACAGATATTCTCCTATTAAATTAACCTCTGCTGAAGTTTACAAGATTTACGGCAGGGAAATATCAATAGAAGAAACAATTATATATGCTGTAAAAACAAAAAAATTCAGGTATATTCTTTCTGCATTGGCTTTATTTAGAAAAATAAAAAATTGGCCGGAATTATACAGGTTGGCAAAAAAGAATAATTTAGTAAGAGAGATTGGGGTATTATATAATTTAGTTGAAATTATTTTGCCAAAAGTCAAAAAAATGCCAAAACTCTATCTTGCCTACGGGTTGCCTAAAAAAAATGAAGATTTTAAGTATATCATTCCAGTTCTCAATTCGGCAGATTTTAAAGAAATAGAGAAGAAATGGAGGGTTTATCTTCCTTTCAATAAGTCAGATTTAATGGAGTATAAACTATGATTTCGGTAAATGGCCAAAAAAATTTACTCGTAGAAATAGGCAACAGGCTGCCAAAAGAAATGATAGCCTATGCAATCGGAGGCACTGCTATGATGTTCTTGGGGTTCAAAGAAGCTACAAAAGATATAGACTTGGTTTTTACCAGCGAAGAAGACAGAAAAAGATTTAAGGACATTGCCCAATCTTTGGGATATAAAGAAATGGATTCTGTAATTGTATATGGTGTAAAAAACAATAGGCCTATTATGATTAGTTTAGGGGACTCCAGGCTGGATTTATTTTTTATTGACGTCATTGATTTTACATTTTCTGAAAATATGCAAAAAAGAGCGGCTAATATTCACCAATTTGGCAAAAATTTAATCTTAAAAATAGCAGACAAGCATGATATAATTTTAATGAAATGTGCTACTAATCGGATAAGAGATGAAGATGACATAGTCAATATTGTAAAAAATTCAGAAATTGATTGGAATATATTAATAGAGGAAGCAAAAAATCAGGTAAAACTGGGAAGGGAACAGGCTTTTCTAGATATGGGCAGCCTTGCAGAAAAATTAATCAATAAGCATAAGCTTAATGTTCCTAAACAAATAGGAGATACCCTCTTTGATTTATTAAAAAAACAAGCTGATGAAAAAAAGAAGGCATATGACAGAAAAACAAAATAAAAAAATAAGCCCATTTAATGCGCCAGAAATGCCATAAAAAACCTTATAAACTCCAAGCATCTCTTATCATTAATTTAATTAACTTAACAGGAGGCAATGAAAATGTGCGGAACTTGCGGTTGCGAGAAGAAAAAGCCTAAGAAATAAATAAATATTTTTTCTTTTGTTTATTTTTTTCTTTTGATTGATGTTTTTATATCCTGCCAAGTTTTTTAAACTTCTGTTTCATTAATTGTTCATGCAAAAAGAGGGCTGGAAAAAGCTGGGGATTTTAGGAGTGTTTGCAGTAGCAATGGCTTTTCTTGAGGCTGTTGTTGTTATCTACTTAAGAAAGATATTTTATCCGATGGGATTTGATTTTCCATTAAAGGGATTTCTCAACCCGTTTATATGGCATATTGAATGGCTCAGAGAGATTGCCACGATAATAATACTCGCCTGTATCGCGATGCTTGCAGGCAAAAAGGTTCATGAAAAACTTGCTTATTTTATATTCAGCTTTGCTGTCTGGGACATTTTTTATTATATCTGGCTTAAGGCTGCATTAGGCTGGCCTTCTTCATTAATGGCATGGGACTTGCTTTTCCTGATTCCGTGGAGCTGGGTCAGCCCTGTTCTTGCGCCTTTAATCATTTCACTCACTTTTATTGCCTTAAGCCTGCTTATGCTTGAAGCAAATGCAAAACTAAACACTAAAGAATTGCTGTTGTTTATTTTCGGGTCTTTGGCTGTAATTTACACATTCTTGTATGATTACGGAAAGATAATAATCTCAGGCGGTTTTGCAAAAGACTTTTTCAGCCTTGCAGCAAACCCGGAGTTTGGCGTTGCAGTTTCCAATTATGCCCCCACTTCTTACAACTGGGTTATTTTTGCCCTGGGAGAAGCATTAATCCTGCTTTCCTGCGGCTTATTTTTCCTGAGAAACTTCGGAAAGAAGAAATGAGTTTTTAAAACTTGCCTACAATATACCCAAAAATGAAAGTTATAATTAAAATGAGAAAATCAGTTATAACTGGCTTAGTCGCATCAAGCAAGAATTCTTTCATCTTTGCCCATCTCGTTTTTTCCAAGCCTGTATCTTTATTTATGTCTATTTTATAGATTTTTTTAAGATTAAATGCCACGGAACCAAATGAATTAGGGTCACCTATCCATTTGTTTACCATCATTGAATTTATACATTTAATATATTTTTTATCAATTAATTTTTTACATTTGTCACATATAAAACCTAAGCACATACCTGATTTTTTGTCCAACTTATTATATGTGTAGTCAAAAAGGCATCCACTTGTTTCCCAGTGAGATCCTAATCCATTTGTAAGCCCATAAAAAGTTGATTGAATTATACAGGATGTTAAATATTCAAGTACAGTGGGCGGATAAAAACTCTTTTTCCAATCTTTAACAGTTATTATTGCTTTTTTATTATCATATGCAAAATATAAATTGTTCTCAAGTGTTGAATCTATTATTCCGATATTAATATCTGCAGTTTCTATATCTCTTCCTTTTATTTTTTTTATTTGTTCATGATTTTTATCTATAAATTTATTAAATTTTTCTAATAAATCTTCAAAACTATACACCTCATTTTTCTTTAATAGATATCCTTTTGTTTCAATAAAATGATATTCAAAATAGGATTGTACTTTATTTAAGTTAAGAATAAAATATTTTGCCGCATCTTCATTTACTTCGGATTTGGACAGAAAATAAATATGAATTTTAATAACCATATGAACAACAAAATAAGAAGATATAAATATCTTACTATAAAATATATTATTAATTTTAATTTTGGAGTGCTTAATAAAAAAGGCGGAAATAAGATAAAAATAGAAAAAGGATGTTTGAAAAAAGGATGTTTGGAGTTATTTAGATAATTTAAAATTGCCTTCCAAGACAACGTTTAAATATCTCTTTTCCATTAATAGTCTATGCAAAAGGAGGGGACTAGAGGTAAGCGTTTGAATGTTGCCTCGTTTTTTTCAGGATGTGGCGGTTTTGATCTTGGATTTGAAAAAGCGGGCTTTAATATAGTCCTAGCCAATGATTTTTGGCTTCCTGCAGCGAATACCTTTAAAAATAATTTTCCAAACACTGAATTTCTTTTAAAAAATATAAAAGATATAACCAAAAATCAACTGATGGAAGTGCTAAAGAAAAAAAATGTTGATAAGATGAATGTAGTAATTGGTGGTCCACCTTGCCAATGTTTTACCAGATTGAACAACAACAATCTCAGAAGGGATGACGAAAGGAATCATCTTTTTAAAGACTATCTTAAAATGATAGAATTTCTCAAACCGGAGTTTGTAGTTATGGAAAATGTGGCTGATCTATTAGTCAGAAAGGATACCAAAGGCAGATATTTTAAAGATTTGATACTGGATTCTTTTAAAGAAATTGGCTATTCTATATCTTTCAAAGTTTTTGAAACTGAGAAATATGGAGTCCCCCAAAAAAGAAGAAGAGTGATATTCTTAGCAACAAATAAAGACTTGGAATTAAGTTTCCCGAAAGAATCAAACAATATAGCAACCTCCGGGGAATTTCTTAAAAAACTCAAAAACAAAAAAAATTTGAAAAACCATGAAATTACCGAGAATGGACCTGATATGCTAAACAGAATTAGACACATTCCTCTAGGAGGATATTATGAAAGCCTTCCAGAGAATTTAAAAGTTAAAAAAGTGAGGCAGGGAAAATTGGTTACTGTAAAAAGATATGGGAGTTATCTAAGAAGAATCAAAAACGATAAGCCGGCGATTACCATTACCACCAATTATATAATTCACCCAGATGAAGATAGATTTTTAACTAATCGCGAAAAAGCAGTCTTGCATACATTTCCTCAAAATTTCATATTCTGGGGTGGAAGAGGCAGCGTTTCACAACAAATTGCCAATGCAGTTCCTCCGAAACTTGCTGAAAAGATTGCCAAGCATATTCTGAAAACTTATTATTAAAAGTAGCCAACCTTAGAGATTCTTTAATCTCTTTAAGGCATTCATAGGGCTCTTTTTTAATTCATGCTCCCAGATTCTTAGTACCTTCCATCCAGAATTTTTGTAAGCTATTGTGACTTCTTTGTCTCGGAGTTTGTTTCTTAGCAGTTTAGGGTTCCAATACTCTTTATTATTTTTTGGTTTTTTGGAATGAATTGGACACTGATGCCAAAAACATCCGTCAACAAAAATAACAATTTTTTTATTGCGATTAATAAAATCTGGACTTCCAAAATTAGTCGATTGATACTTATAGTTAGGCAGCAATTTTTTAAGAATAAGCTCTGGTTGAGTATTACAAGAACGAATTCTAGACATAATTTCACTTCTGCTCAAAGTTGTGGGGGTCATTATTATTCAAAATCAGCTTTTCAGTAAATCTTCTATAAGGTTTGTTATAAATTCTGACGGGTTGCTCATCATATCTTTTAAAATATCAATTCCGGAATTGGCATATTCTTCGCATACTTTAAATGCCATTCTAGCTCCTTCTTTGCTTTCAAAAATCCCGATATCATTAAGCTCAGAGTACCCCACTGATAAAGTTATCCATACATTATTTCCAAGCTCATTAATTCTAAATAAATTCGAACTGTCCACTATTTTTATTCGTTTTCCAAGCTTCAACCCCAAAACTAGACTGAGCAAAAAGAGTTCAGGATTTCCCATTTCTTTAAATATTATTGAATTTTTCAATTTATTATAGATCTCTCTCTTACTTTTTTCTATATTCAAATAATTTATTTTGCTTATGAACTCATCAATCGCTGCCATTGCTGATGTCTATCCCCCCTGTTTTTTTATTGTAACTCAAAGTTATTATTGTTGATATCTTGCCTTCAAGGAATCTTTTGAAGACTGAAGTATACTCTGAATTTGTTACCAAAAAAATAACTTGATCATTGTCTAGCTGATCTGGAAGGTTTTTTGCAATTTTCTCCCTATTTCCTTCATCAATTTTTCCAACCGGAGAGTCTATAATTATAGGAACATCATAACCAGAATAATTTCTCAATGCAGTCATAAAAGCCAATCCAAAGCAAAGGGCTGCACCTTGTGACAACTCATTTATTATCTCGCCCCGGTACTTGTCTTTAATAGACAAGGAGAAATCGTCTGAAATAGCAACTCTTTCATAATCTTCTGCTTTCCAATGAAGATCAACAAAATTCTTGGCAGTAGTCTGTTCAATTTGGTCTTTGATGTTTTTCATGATAGCCTCTTTTATTCTTTTAGCATAATCAATTAATTGGCTACATTTTTCAGATTTTTTAATGATCAACTGGTCTTTCAAATCTTTTGCCTTTACTTCATTCAGATCCCTCTCGCTTTGTTTTTTTAGACTATCTAAATCTCGCAAGTCTACTTCCAAGCTAGTCATCTCTTTTTCATTCTTGAACATTGCCCTTTCTATCATTTCTTTTTCCTCGGCTTTTCCCTTTATTTCTTCAACATCAGAATCTTTAAGATTCTGAGCAATTTCTTCCAAGTCTTTTTTGTTTTTTTCAAGTCTTTTCTCATTGGATGAAATCTCTTTTTTTATTTTAGCAATTAGACTCATCTTTTCAGACAAAGAGCCAATCATTTCTGGCAGTCTAGATGCCCCTTCAGAAATAATCCGGACATATTCCTTGTAGCTTTGTGCATTTGCTAATTTCAGCAGCTTTTCTTCTTCTTCAGAGCCCTTTTTGATCTTAGTTCCACAAATACATTCCTTTCTTTTTAAAAGTGGGAGAACATGTGCGGGGTCAATTGCTGGAGGAAAATTGCCGCCTTCAGCAATTTCCTCAAATTTTTTTAAGGTTATATTCAAAGGATGTTTAGAGTTTTTTAAGAAAAATGCCTGAACTACCAGCTTGTTCAATTCGTCTTCTTTAGCCTTTCTTTCTTCATTAATCTGTTCATTTTCCTCCAATATTTTCTTTTCTCTTAAGCTGGACTCTCTGATTATTGCCTCATTATGATTCTGAAGAAAGTCGCTTAATTCATTTAACTGCTTTCTCAGATTCTCGTTTAATTTCAAGATTTCCTTCATTCTTTTATTTTTCTCATCAATCTGCAAATCGCAATCGTCAATATCTTTCTGTATTGCTCCAAAATTTGGATCAATTCCAGATTTCATTCCAGAATATTTCTTGTTAAGTTTGTGGAGATTTTCAATCATTCCAACTATTGATCCTATGTTGGCAACCCGTTCTATTGAATCTTTAATTTTGTAATTTATATCTGAAGTGAAAATTGCCTTCAATTGTTCTCCATCTAAAAGGAAAAAAGAACTAATTCCCTTAGGAATTATTGAATTAACCAAATATTCAATGTTATCAATATTTTCAAATCCCGTCCCGTTGGGATTTACTTCCAATCCAAAAATTTTTTCATCCTGAAGTATTATCTTTAAATCATTTTCGTCGTCTTGAGCCCGTTTGAATATTGTTTCCCTAGTTATTTCATATTTTGGTCCTTTTTCATCGCTGAAAACCAAAGAAACTGAAAGCTTCATTTTTCCATCGATTGGCGTTTCTATGATCTTTTTATTGGACATTATTCTTTTGTTGCTATTCTTGGTACTATAAAATTGCTCTTCCCCATACAGGCACCAATATATCGCATTGAGAAACGTAGTTTTGCCCGTATCATTGCGTGCAATTACCAGATTAATGTTCTTGCTTTTTTTGTTTACATCAAATTCTATAACATTCTTTCCATAAAATCCCCGATAATTTTCTATTGTTATTTTGGTTAATTTCATTTGATTAGCCCTTCTATTATTTTTTCATATTTGTCCAAAAGATCCACGGATTTGCTGCTCCCAAATCGTTCTTGTAGTTGGATTGCCTGATAAACTGCTTCTCTCTCTTTTGAAGTCAAAACTATTTCAGAAATCACTTTTTCGATCAATTCTGCTAGTTTTGTCATATCCCTAATTTAGTTTTTATATCTTTTAATTGTTTCGATAGTTCTAGCTCATTTTTTGCAGATTTCGAAAACTCTGCAATTCTTGATAGCTCCTTAAAAATTTGATTTTTATACATCTCTGAAGATTCTATGCTTTCTCTTGGGGGGGTTACAAAAAAATCATATATCTCTGCATATTTTTTTGAAGGAGCCTTTCTCAACAGCCTCCCCCTTCTTTGAATGAACTCTCTAGGATTGCCCGAGCTTGACATTATCACTCCTACATTAGCCCAGGGGACATCCAACCCTTCATCTAGGCATTTTATTGCTATAATACATTTTATTGTTCCTTTCTTAAAATTTTCTAGAACTTCCGCCCTTATATCTGTTTTTTCTGAAAAAGTATACTGATGATATCGGATTTTAGGCTTTACAATGGCTATTACTTCTGGTCTCTGCCTTGGCGAAACAAAAATCAAAGATCTTTCATCTTTGATCTTATCTATTATGCTGGCAAGCACGTCTATTTTAGCGCGGCAATCTTTTATAATATTAGCTCTCTTCTCTGCTAGCCTTTGTATTTCAGAGTCTATGACCTTATTATAAGGATCCTTTTTCTTTAATGCCATCTTTTGGATAATTCTTTTGGTAAACATCTCATATTTTTCTAGCTCTTCTCCGCTTAATGTGACATGTATCAGGTGATAATTGTATTCACATAGAGCCCCCAGTTCATAGATCGCATCAAAAAGTGTGATCTTGTCAAAAACAACCCCCTTAAAATATTCAAATACTTTTTCAGTTCCTTCTTCATCAAGCCATCTTTTTGGAGTGGCGCTTAAACCAAGACGGTAATTATAATCTTCTATCAACCCCCCAGATATTTTTTCTGCTCCGGTTGAATGAACTTCATCAGCAATTAAAAACTTGCTAATCCTCCCCAATAATTTTAATTGTTCAATTAAATGGCTTGAGCCAATTAAAGCATATGTCCCGATGATTAATAATTGGTTATTTGTCCCCAACTTTAAGTCAAGGATGCTTTCTTTTAGGTTGGCTTTCCACTTAGGATTATCATATATCTTACAAATTTTGCAAGGCTCATCTTCGAACTCTTTTGCCCATTGGTCACATATAGCCCTTGTTGGGGCGAATATCAAAGTCATTAAAGGACCCTTTTTATCAATTTTCCTATAACAGAAAAGGGCAGTTTTTGTTTTCCCACATCCAGTTGGCATTTCAATTATCCCATTATAGCCATTTTTGATCCAAGAATTAATAGCCTCTTCTTGGTATGGTCGCGGAGAAATAACTTCTTTTTCGGGATGGCTTTTTGAAATGACCTTTATTGCCTGCTTCAATTCCGAGGCTGATTTTGGTCTTATGTGTATCAAACCCCCCTCAATTGCTTTTGCAATGCTATAAGTTCTTGCTTCAGTTCCATAATTCATCCAAAAATGATTAAATCTAAACAAAAATTCATCCACATATTCTTCTTGACCTTCTTCCCAATTCTTGAAAAATGTTACCTGTTCTATGTTTTTTTCATATGCCGAATAGGTTTCATTTGCTGAGCCAGTGAATACTACTTTATTTCCAAACTCATCCTCAATAATTCCTTGTTTGATGTGCATCAATTTATCTGATTCCCCAGTAACCACTCTTATTTCTAGCCTTTTTTCAGATAAAAGCCACCCCAAGACTTTGGCAGAGTTTAGGGCAATTTCTGATTTTAAGTTTTTTAAGTCAATACTTATTTTTTCGCCTATTTTTTCAAAATCGATTGATTTTTTAATTTCGTCATAGTCCTCTTTTTCCAGTTCATAATTTATGATCAATCTCATTTTTCCATCCTTTGAAATAAACTCGCTCAAACCCTCGGCTAATGATATAAAAGATTTTGATGTAAAGTAGCTCCCTATCCTGCTATACTTCGTTGCTTTTCCCAAAAGCAAGTTTAGAATCTGAGAAATGTCTTCGGAATCAGAATCATACACTTTCTTAATTTCATTTGACAAATCCTTAAGCCCACTCATCGAAGAAGCCTCCTAGCTTTAATCTTCTTTAACTTTTCTTCAATTCCGAGCATTTTATCTACGTTGCTTTTTGCAGTAACAAATTCCTTGTCAGATTTTGATAATAACTCCAATTTTTTGTCGAACTCCAAAAATTCTTCTGTTCCAAAAAATGTATCCTCAAATTCTTTTTTTGCATTTTTGATTCCTTCAAAGGGTCTATTAAATATCAAATAGAATAAATAATGGATTTTTCTTTGAAGATCCCGAATTTTTTGCTCAGAATATTTGCTAGGATTGGTTTTTAATTTGATGATGTCTGCAATATAACCAATTCCAGAATAGGACAGAATTTCGGATATTTTTTTGGGTTCAATTATTTTTGTTAGAACATAATATTTTTTAGGAATGTAGTCCTCATATTCCTCTTTTAACTTCCAATGCTTGCTGATAAGATATTCTCCAAGTTTCTTGTCATATTCCATTAATTCTCGCAAAGCGCATATACATACATAAAAATCGTCTAAATATCCCCTAATTCCCAACTCTTTTTCAGAGGCTACATCTGTTGGGAGGACAAAATAGCATATGGCACTATTCATAATCATTTTTGTAACCCCATCAGCACTCTTGTCAGACACTATTCCTACTATGGTAGAAAAAATGTCTGGGTAGTCTTTTATTAAACTATAATCCTTGCTATCTTTATGGAATTCAATCAGTTTCCTGAACTTTTCTTCAAAATCAATATAATCTTTCATTTTTGCTTTTTGGATATTTAATTTCTTCAAGCCCCTTTATTTATTTAAAATATTAATCCAAGGTTTCTATAAAAACTTATTCCTCCTCCACATCCTTCCTCTTGCTCAGGGCAATCCTCCAGTCTTTTTCAATCTTTACTTTGCTCTTAATTTCATCTTCTACTTCTCCCTTTAGCACTTTGCTGTTTTAGCGGAGATACTGATTAATTACGTAGATTTATAAATTCAATTATTTCATTAGTTTTATGGAAGACAAATATTTATTCAAGGTCGTTATTGCAGCTATTATTTTTAATTCTGATAAAAAGGTTTTACTCGCTAAAAGAAATATGAAAGAAGATGTTCTTCCAGGATATTGGGGAATACCTGGCGGAAAAGTAGAATCTCGGGGAAATATATCTAATATACTCGAAAGCGAGATAAAAAGGGAAGTTAATGAAGAAGTTGGAATTGAGATTAAAAATCTGAAATATATTGAAAGCCATCTAAATGAAAGCGGGAAATTAAATATCTGTTTTATTTCAGATATATACAAAGGAGAACCCAAACCCCTTGACGAAACTGAGGAAGTTGGATGGTTCACTTTGAAAGAAGCTGAGAAAATGACTCTAACTCCGCATACCCTTGAAAGATTAAAATTAGCTTATAATCTTTGATTCCTTTTTTATTAGAATTTACTATTTAACAATTTTTTCTATTTTTTCCCATTACCTAAACTTATAAAAACTCGTTTTCTATTGCTTTCTGTATTCAATATAAAAGAGGCTGAAAAGGCAAATGTGATAAAATGTGGAGCTTATACAGGCAGAGGCAAAAAGGGAATTTTCTTGGAGAGTTTTCAGGCGAATACCTTAAGCCTCTGGTTTTTTCAAACGGCAAAAGCCAGGAAGACATTGTTCAGGAAGTTGTGAGTTCTGTAAGAAACGGAGTGAGGGTTGTTTTTATCAAAGGTGTCTGTGGCTCAGGAAAATCGGCGGTTGCCTTGAACATTGCCAAAGAATTAGGAAGGGCAAGCATTGTTGTTCCAATAAAAAGCCTTCAGAAGCAGTATGAAGAAGATTACACTGACAAAAAATATGTCCTTGGAAACGACAAAAGAAAGTTAAAAATCAAGGTTATAACAGGCAGGCAGAACCATAAATGCCCTTTTGAAGGCTGCCAGGCAGATAACAAAGAACTGCCTTGCACAATAGAGATAAAAAAGAGCAACATAGAAAAGATAAAAGAATATCTTGAGCAGAATGAGTTTATAGACATAAAGAATTTTAAGAGCATGCAGGATATCAAAAGGATTTCCATTGCAAGCATTTGCCCTTACTGGTGCCCGATTGTGCCTGCTTACCGCGAAATAGGAATTTTTGAAGGCGTTGAAAAAATAAGATATAATGCCATACGCAACGCAAAATACTCAATATACAAAAGGCAGCCAGGATGTTCTTACTGCAGGCAGTTTGAGAGCTATGCTGATGCTGATGTCCTGATTTTCAACAGCAAAAAATACCTGCTTGAGACTTTCCTTGAAAGAAAGCCTGCGACAGACGTTGAGATTATTGATGAATGCGATGAATTTTTGGACAGCTTTTCAAATGAAAGAAATGTAAATCTCCAGTTCTTGAAGACAAGCATAGAAAACCTTGACGAAAATATAAAAAGAAGGTTTGAAAAGCTTGCAGGAATTTTGGACGAAATTCTTGAAGCAGACGAAACAGGCAATTTGGCGCAGGCAGAAGATGTTTTCAAGCTTGAAAATACTAATATGCATGACTTATTTTCTGAAATGCTTAATATAGATATAGAAGAGCTTGTTGACGAGGAAAATTACATTTTCAAAGCCTGGGAAACCGCAAAAATGTTTGAAAAATTTCTTGGCGAGGCTTATTTCTCTTTTTTTGAGTATAATGGCAGGATTTGGGCAAGAATAATATGCTTAAACCTCGGAAAAATCTTTCAGGAGCTATTGGATAGGAATAAAGCTTTTGTGCTGATGTCAGGCACAATTCATTCTGAAAAAGTTTTGAAAGAGGTTTTTGGATTGCAGAGCTTTAAGATTATAGAAGCAGAGGCAAAACTGCCCGGAAAAGTGTTCAAGCAGATGACAGGCAGGGAAATTGACTGCAATTACAAAAAAATGAAAAGCAATGAGGAAAACAGGGAAAAATACCTCAAAGCTTTGTCCAACTGCCTTAGCATTGCAGAAAGGCCTGTTGTCATTAATATTACAAGCTTCTGGGATTTGCCTAATGAAAAAGAAATAGAAAAGTTTGATATTGACAATTTAATGACCAGAGAAAAGCTTTCAACCCTGCAGGATAACGACAAGACAGGCGAAATTGTAAAGCGGTTTAAGAACAAGGAAATGAATGTTCTTTTTACTACAAAATGCAACCGCGGAATAGACTTTCCAGGGGATGTGTGCAAAAGCATTATCATGACAAAATATCCTTTTCCGGATATAAGCTCAATTTTCTGGAAAGTTCTCAAGAAAGAAAAGCCTGAAATTTACAACGAGTTTTACATAGACAAGGCAAAAAGAGAGTTTTTGCAGAGAGTTTATCGCGCAGTAAGATTCAAGGAAGACAAAGTTACTCTTCTCTCGCCGGACATAAGGGTGTTTCAGAACTCCGGCTTGTTTGCCTAGCAGGCTTTTTAGCATATTCTTCCTGTTTAGCCTTAACGATACCTAAAAGATATTCTCTTAATCCTGCCATTTCAGGCGCAGAAAAAACTCTTGCCCCTGATTTTTCAGCAGTTTCTCTCATGCCGGAAGTATAGCCATCAAGAACAATAACATCACTCCCTTTTTCTTTTCCTTTTGCAATTAATTCCTCGCTTTCTGAATAATAGCCTGAAAGAACCACAACATCATAATACTTCTCATTTAGTTTTCTCCTTGCTTCTCTGGCATTTCGCGTGCTCGACATTCTTGTCCCAGCAGGCATGTCGTCGCTTATAATTTCCAATAGCCTGCTTGTTTCATCTGGTGTTGCCAAGCTCAATATTTTTATCATTTTAATTCAGCAAGATTTTAAGATAAAAAACAGATTTATAAACCTTTTGGAAAAACTACACTGTTAAGTTAATTGGTCTTATCTTTTAGGGTGCCGATAAATTTATAAACTTCGGGTTCCTAATTGTTTTATGAAAATTATGAAAGTTCTTGACAAAAAAATTGGCGATGTTACTTATTATAAATATCGGATTAATCTGCCTGTTAAAATTATTGAAGAAACAATGCTTTTAGGCAAAGAATTAAAAGTAAGAACAGAAAAAGGGAAGATTATTATAGAGAAAGAAAATCAATAGATATAATTAGGGCAATCAGAGGACTATTACCAAAACAAAAGGCGATAGTCCTTCTGACGGGTTGGGCTTTCTCCAAGCTTACAATGGGAGTTTAGCCCATCCCTTCACCTTGCAAAGTGATTATGAAATTAAAATTCTTCAAGCTGTGTTCTATATAATTCTAAACAATAAGTTATAAATTGTTTAATATCTCCACTCTTGGTATACCTAAGATAAGAATAATACTTTTGTTTGTCATCATTATGAAATATAATAGGAAAAAAACTATATTTTATTAAGATGAAATTAAAAAGCAATCTTGCTACTCTCCCATTACCATCATTAAATGGATGAATAAAAACAAATTGATTATGAACGATTGATGCCAAAACCAAAGGATTTAATTTATTTTTATTATCATTATACCATTTTATTAAAAGATTCATTCTTTGTTCAACAAACTGGGCAGGAGTAGTTGTGTCTATTAAAGTATTCTGATTGTCAGTAATACAATTCTCCTTTTTTTTGTATTGCCCTGCTTCTGCGTCTATTCCAAATTGGGTAGCAATATGTAATTTTTTAATAAAATCTATTGTTAATTCATTTGTTGTATCAAAAATATTATCAAGTGCCGTTCTTGAATTAATAGTCTCTAAAACGGCTTTTTTATCTTTTTCAGCTAATATTCCACCCGTAGTTAAAATTGTTTTTACATCCTGCATACTTAATGGATTACCTTCAATTCTATCAGTATTATAAATATATTTTAATTTCCATTCATTTATTTTTGCCGTTATTTCAAAAGGATTTTTTGAGTATTCCGCTTTCTTTTTATCGGTTAAAATTTTAGCTACAATCAAAAAAGAAAAATCTGTATCTTTTAATTTATCTAAAATATAATCCTTATTGGCTAAATAGGCTTCCATATTTAAAAGTCTTAATTGTTTTTGACTTTCATCATCAGAAGGAATATTCACATTAGGAATAGAAGAATAATATTTAG
>Ga0315289_10006303_pt1 | contig 17450 bp, 20 predicted proteins | sample YL17G11_40_MG_FD_203452 | JGI IMG/M metagenome (GOLD analysis project Ga0315289, IMG submission 203452) | Sediment microbial communities from Yellowstone Lake, YNP, Wyoming, USA - YL17G11_40 | ecosystem: Environmental > Aquatic > Freshwater > Lake > Sediment | place: USA: Wyoming | collected... | reverse complement strand
CGTTACACGTTCTCCTGGGGCAGAGAATCGGTTCGAATGCACGGTATTACGAGTGAACAGATGGGAAGGGGAGGGCCAGGCCAGTATCCCTACGAAGTCTATGAAGCGATGTCGCGGAAACGGATAAGCAAGATCGAAGGGGAACTCCGTGACATTAGATCGAAGAGCAGTCGTCTTCGTGAACATCGAGGAAAGGCTGGCTTCCGAATCGTGGCGTTGACAGGCTACACTCAAAGCGGTAAGACCACACTGTTCAACAGGCTCGCGTCGGAATCGAAGGAAATAGGTTTGGGCCCCTTTACGACGCTCTCCACATTTGCACGGAAAGTCTCCACACAAGCGACAGGGGATTCTTCGGATTCCTTCATCATGATTGATTCTATTGGGTTCATTGAGGACCTTAGCCCTCTGCTGCTAAGCGCTTTCCACACCACCTTGAATGAACTGGCAAATTCTGACCTTGTTCTCCTCTTTGTGGATGGTAGCGATGACATGGAGACAGTTACTCGAAAGATCGCGGCCTCTCACGAGATCATGAATAAGGAGATCCATGGCGTCCCCGTTCTGATTTGCATCAACAAAGTGGACCTTGCGACCCGTGAACATTTAGACAAGGTGTTCGCGGAGACTCGCAAGATATTCGAGGGAGATGAAATACTCGAAATAAGCTCGAAGACAGGAGCTAACCTACCAAAGCTCCTGCGGAGGATCTCTGAGAAGCTAGTGCCTGCGGTTTCAGAAAGCGTTGTACAGGCGTTGTAGTTCTGGTAGCAACGTTACGTATGCCTGCATCTCTTTCTGATACGAGGTCCCGGTAGGGTGACCTGCGCGCCCTGTAGTTGAACCACAGTGATAATCCGTCTATGGTCGATCGAGGAATGGGAGAGAAGAATGGTTGACGCCTTCACACGTGCGCTTGCGCCGGAAACGCCGCACTCGCTTTGGGCACTAGTCACTACTTGCCTTTTGAAAGAGGATAGCTTGTTGTCACTTTAGTCCTGGACTTCGTTTCTCTCAGTTCATTGCTTCTCTTCCGAATGGCTGCACTGATCCGTCTGTGCGCGTCTTTGACTTTGCGAGACCACATGGTGTTAATCAGTCTCTCGAAGAGGAAATTGTTCGCCTCCTTAACTTCATCCAGCTCGCTTTTGTTTCTGGCGTTCTTGGCACATGTGTTCAGATAACCATAGGCTGTTTCAACCTGCTTTCCTGTCGGGCGCCCAGACTGCATGACCACTGAAACAGGATCGACTCTTTGTCGCGCTTGACGGCTTTGAGAATGCTCTGCAAGCCTGTATTCAGGGGATCGACGTTTCCTTGACATATTCTAATTCCAACTGATGAATGCGGTCAGGCGGGTAATAAGACCAACACGCAACACAGCGAGCGACGAGATGAAGACGGGGAGCGAGAGGGAAAGCAAGGAGAAGATTCAGATTATAAGCGCCGACACAGAAGCGTTGATCGAGAAGACTTGTCCGCACGCAAACGTGACCGCAAGTGGAAGGAGGAGTGGACTGGCATGAGAACAGGAGAGTCGAGGCCACGAACACACGGAGTCAAGGGAAGAGAGAGAAGAAAAGGGAAAGTTCCGACTCCGGGGGATGGGAAGCGGAGCAAAGAGTCGAAGTCGATGGAAGCCACGGCAGAACAGACAGAGGAGAACGAGTCACCAAAGGTAAGAGACGTAACAGAGGAGGAAGGCAATTGCCCAGACGCAGTGGTCGGCAAAGAAGAAAGCACATTCACTCACGAAGAAGACGTACACGAAGAGGAAAGCGCACACGCCTAGCGGAAAGGGAGCGGAAGCGGAAAGCCAAGACAGGACCTAAGAGATCCTAGCGAGGCCTACACTCAACGGTCAAACCCGACAGCATTAGTGTCTTTTCGGACGCAGAGTTCCTCTCCTTTCCCTCTGAAGGTGACCCCTTGCTCGTCTGCTCTTCTGCTGTTCTCTCCTAGCTCGTATTCTTCTCCTTCTTCTTGCTCTTCTTCTTGACATGACACATCACATGAACTCGATACGAGAACTAGTGAACCCTGCGTTACTTTCTCTTTCTCTCTCTTTTTCTTCTCTCAGATTTCCATGTTGTTGCTTTCTCTGTTTGGCGTCGCCCCTATGTTGATTTTCTGCCCTTCTGCGTCTCTCTTTGTAGTTTCTTCAATCTCCTTGTTCTCATTGACATGACGGAACCTCGTCTCCCTTACTTGAGGTCCCGTCGTCTCTGCCAAGAGTCAACCTCGTCTCCGTCATCTCCTTCCTCTCCGGCGTCATCTCCGTTGTCTCCGCCATCTTGATCGCGCCCGTGTTCGCCTTCCTTCATCGTGTTCATGTTCCCCTTACCCTCCCTTCCGTGTATCTCGTATCCGCACCGAGAGCATTTGTAATAGTTCTCGTAGTGGCTGAACTGTTTGTCTGTTTTCTCTCCAGACTTGAAACTGGGTCGAGCAAAAGCGAGCATGAGACCCTCGCCACATTTCGGACAAGGGACGGGGCCTGTCATCTCTATCTTGTGTTCGGACATGACCCTGCACCTTACACGGTAATTCTGGTTCAGGACCTCGATATAACAGGGTACGATTCCCCCGGCGCTCATCAGGTACTGTGCGAAGTGCACAAGTCGGCGGCACCAGTCACCAGTCAAATGCTTAACTCGATATGGGCAACGCTGAAATATGCTCAAGCGGATGGTTCATCGTCTCAGAATGCAAGGGCGAAGGAGCAAATGCGAACCCAATCTGAGATTGGAGACGCCCCTCCCGCACTCACCACTAGCGATACTCTGAGGACCAGATAGACTTGCCGCCCGTTCCCAGAGTCGTGAGAAAGGGGACTCGGAGAAGGTTTTTGGCGGGCCCGGTGGGATTCGAACCCACGGCCCCCGGCTTACCCCGCTCGATTGCAGGCCTAGAGGGCCGATGCTTTGGACACCCGGGGTTTCAGATTTGCGGGTGCTGTCCAGGCTGAGCTACGGGCCCGTTATGCGCACACTGGACTGTTCCTCATATCTACTTTCTTGTCAAGTACACAATGGCACTGGTTGGGCGCTATTCGACATAGATCGCAGGCCGGAAGGGTTGCGCCATTTGGGCTCTTCCTTTCGGGTCGTACCTCTTGTCATCCGATTCATCTAGGACGACGACATCACACTTGAACTCCTTGCCAATGAATCCTGCCGCGTCTCCGAGCGCGTCTCGCTCGTTGATCTTTCCCAGTCTGCGTCTCTTCTCTTGCATGTCTGGGGCCGTCGATTGCATATCCTTGGTGAGCTTCGGGGCGAGTTTCGATATCTCCTTCATCTTCTGCTTGAGTGCGGGATCCCCTGACGCAGCTTTCATCAGTTCGGGGACTCCCACTGGACCTTTCGAGGATATCTCAAGCGCCTTCAGGTAGAGCTGCCATTTCCACTCCGCTGCGGTGTAAAGGTAGAGCTTCTTCGCGCTCATCCCGATCGTCTTCAGAATGCTGGCGACGTCTTCAGCTGTTGTTCGGATGAGATCTTCGACTTCTTCCGCCCTCTCGTCCATCATGCTCTTGTCGGGTTGCGGCCACGGTGCGGTTGAGACGAATCCCTTCTTTCTCATCATGCTCCAGATAGTCTCAGATATGAAAGGCGTGAAAGGCGCCATCAGTCGGACACGCACGTCAAGCACCTGCTTCACAACTTCGGGGTTCACACCCGGCCCAGCGGCGGCTCTTCGCATGTACCATGAGAGGTCTTGCTCAAGCTCGTACAGCGCATGGTGCACCGCCTCACGTGCCCGCAACTTGTCCAGCGCGGATGTCGTGTCTCGAATGTGGCTCTGAAGTCGACTGAGCATCCACTTCTCCTCGTTGCCGCTACGGACTGATGATCGTGTCTTTCGTTTCCGTCTTGGTTTTGTCTTGACAACCGATCGTGCAGAAGCGTACATCCGTTCGATCCTTTCACGCAATGACTCTGCGGATTGATGACTGAACTCCACGTCCTGGATGAGCTCGGCTGCCGAAACCGTCGAAAGCCTAACAGCGTCGGCGCCATGTCGAGAGATAGCGTCGCGGAGTGGTATGATGTTGCCGTATGATTTCGACATCTTCGCGTGCTCCATGAGAACGCTTCCGTTCGTGACGATCTGGCGAGGCCACTTCTCACGTGGGAATATGGCGGCATGGTTGAAGATGTAGAACGTCAAGTGATTCGGTATCAGATCTCTACCCGAGTGCCTAGAGTCAACTGGGTAGAAGTACGCAAACTCGTCCCGAATCTTTTTCAGATTCGAACTCTTCAGGGAAGCGATTTTCGCGATCTGGTCCGGATCGCCTTGTCCGAGCAATAGATAGTCAAGAACCTCATCCAACAGCTGTGTGGGTTTCAGCTTGAGTTTCTTGAAATGTTTGACGAGCGTGTAGTAGACCATGTAGATTACCGAGTCGGAGAGGCTTTCGATGATCCACTCCGGGTCCCATGGCAGTCGTGTGCCGAGGCCGGACTTTCGTGCGCACGCTTTCTCCTTCAACCATCCGATCGCGTAGTCGATCTCTGTCCGAAATTCTTCGGGTAGAATGCTCATGGACTTGAGGCATTCGCGTGCCAGCTCCTTCCACGCCTCATCGCCGTAGTTGATGAACCACTGGTTCTCGAACATCTTCACGACGCATTGCGTGCCGCATCTGCAGGTCACGGGCCTGTTGATGATCTCGTACATGACATCGGCCCCTCCCTGTGCGACCAAGTCATCCCGAACTTTGTCTCTTGCCTCAGAGATGGACAAACCGGCGTAGCCGACGAGGTCGCCTCGCATACGTCCCGAGTGGAACTCCTTGCTGTAGACTTCCGTGGTAGCTTCTTCGAGCTTGGGATCGCTCTGTTCATTTATCCCGAGTCGCTTCACGATATCGACCGCTGGCGCATCCGAATATCCTTCAAGCTTGACCACGCCGATCGGCGTGAGTTTCGTCACTTCTTCTTTCGAAACTCCATAGCGTTGCAGAACGTCTGGGTTCCGTTCGAGATCAACAAGAGCCTGATAGTCGTACGGTGCATGAGCCGGAACGGACATCACTACGCCGGTCGCGCTCTCAGGGTCCACAAATTCGGCGGGTAGGACAATCACCCGCATGCCGTTCATGGGGTTTGTTACCCATTTTCCTATCAGCTTCGACCCCTGAACCCGTTCAACGATGGTCGCTTTGCGGTTCTGGTGTTGCAGTTTCTGTAGACACTGCTCGCTAATTATCCAGTCTTCACCGTCGACCTTTGCCCTCACATAGACAACTTCGGGCTTAACCCAGATGTTCGTGACGCCGAAGATCGTTTCAGGCCTAAGAGTCGCGGTCGGAAGAAACACGTCTACCATCTTGAATTTCAGTAGGACGTATTGCCCGATCTCAGGCTCCACATCGCCAATCGTGTCGTGCTGACCGACCGGGTTGCCGTCATTTGGACACCATCCCACGGGATGGCTGCCCTTGGTGATCAGACCTTTCTCCTGCAGCTTGTGGAATTGCCACTCGATAAAGCGGCTGTATGTTGGATCGATTGTTGTGAATTCGCGTCGCCAGTCGATGGAGAAGCCCATGTCCTTCATGCCGTGCTTGATTTCTTGGTGGAAGTATCGGGCGATCTGGATCGGTTCAGCGAAGTCCTTCAGCTTCGTCTTCGGGACATGGTAGATGCGGAGGAAGTCGTCGACGAGTTCCGGGTCTCCCTTCGCGATCCGTTCAGCCATCGCCAAGATCGGCGTTCCAGTGTAGTGGAACGCCATTGGGAAGAGTACGTTGTACCCTTTCATTCGCAAGTATCGAGCGTGCACGTCCGTGATCGTGTACGTTCTAGCGTGGCCGATGTGCTGCGGGGAATTCGGGTAGGGATATGCGACAGTGATGAAGAACTTCTCTTTCGACGGATCCTGGTCGGCTTCGAAGATCCCTGCCTGCTCCCACTTTCTTATCCATTTTTTCTGAATTGCCTTCCAGTTCACGACCACTGCACGTCACTTCTTCAGAAATGACTGGACGATCTTCTTTGCGCTCGTGAGGGCCAGCTCAGCGTTGCTGAGTTTTGTTCCGCCGCCCTGGCCGAAGTACTCTTTTCCGCCGCCTCCTCCTCCCACGAGCTTCGCTAGCTCTCCGGCGATCTTGCCGGCGTGCACGCCTGCCTTAATCGCGTCTTTGCCAGCCGCGACGAAGATCCTGGCACTGTCTTTGACCAGCATCGCAACTAGCACTACGGTCGGATCAGCTTCCACGACTTGGTTTGACAAAGCCACGATGTCCTCTTCCTCGCCCACTTTCTTCAGCGCGATTGCGAGTTTGATCTTGCCAACTTTCTCGGCGCGTGAGATGAGATCCTTGGATTCGATCGCTGCCAGTTGAGTTCGAACATCTTGAAGTCGTTTGCTGAGGCGATCCTTCTCTTCAGCGACAGATTTCGCGTATTCATCGACTTTTTCAAGTGGCGCGTCGAGAGCCGTGGCGCTCCTTTCCAGTATTGCCTGCCTGTTCTGGATTGCTTTCAGTGCAGCTGTTCCGGCTGCGAATATGAGGCGTTCAACGCCGTCTTGGACGCGCTCGGTCTTTAGGACCTTGATGAAGCCGATCTGGCCTGTGTTGGTCACGTGGGTTCCGCCGCAGGCTTCCACGTCCCAGTCACCCGTTTTGATCACGCGGATCTCTCTTCCAGGAACCACACCGCCCTGATACAGGATGAAACCGTACGTCTGCTCCGCTTTCTCACGCGGCATCCATGTTGCCTCCACAGGAACGCATTTCATGATCAATTCGCCGGCGAGCCGCTCGATCTCCGAAACTTGCTTGTCAGTGATCCGCTCGTAATGAGAGATATCCAACCTCACGCTGTCGACGCCCTTCTGAGCGCCCGCCTGCCACGCGTGCTGTCCGAGGACTCTCCTGGCTGCACCCAAGACGACATGCGTGCCCGTGTGATGGCGCATCAATGCGATCCGGCGATCCCAGTCGATCTTGCCTTTCACGACGCCACCGACCTTCGGCATCGGGCCGTCGACAACGTGCAACGAGACTTTGCCAACACGTTGGACATCGACTATCTTCGCTGACCCGAGCGCGGACGCTATCTCTCCCTGGTCAGCGACCTGTCCGCCGCCTTCCGCGTAGAAGCACGTCTGGTCAAGCACGAGGTACTTGCCATCGACGACTCCCAGCACCTTAGCCTCGAACTCTTGCTGGTAGACATCCTTGTAATACAACGGCGTCGTTTCAGGAAATCCGGCGACCTTCTCCTTGAGCAGTTTCTCTGATTCCTCCTCAGCTTTGCTGGCCGCCGACAGATGTTTCTGAGCGACCATTCCGAAGAAGTTGCCGGGAACATCGACCCGGATTCCTTCCTTCTCCGCTTCATCTCGCACGATGTCTGGGACGAGGCCGTGCGAGTCATACAGCTGAACGAGCGTCTCTGCGGGTATGCTGTCTTGATGATTCGCTTTCAGCTCGACTGAGATGCGTTTGACCATCTCGCTTCCCCGCTCCAAGGTCTTCTTGAACTTCTCTTCCTCAACCCTCAGAGCCTCCAGTATCTCGCTCTGCATCTCGATCAGATGTGGAAAGTCGACTCCCCAATGCGAGATCTGCATCTCAGTAATCTCGCCCATCCGATCCTCAATGCCGAGCAAACGTAGCATGCGGTAAGTTCTTCGAATCAGCAGTCGCGCCAAGTAGCCAACGGCCACATTGGATGGAACGACGCCTTCGGCTAGGAGGAACGATATTGCTTTCGTGTGGTCGGCTACTGCAGACGCCCTTTCGATGGGAGCGATTATCTTCTCGAGTTCACGCCAGTCCATTCCAAGTCTTTCCGCAACCTTCTTGCGTGCCTCGACTCTGTCTGAGGTCTTCTCGATGTTCATTATGCCTGAGACTTTCGTGTTCTCGATCATGATCTTCGAGTCTATGCTAGCTCCCGCAAGCGTGAGTATACGATCTAGTATAGGACCATAGATGACTGAGAAACAGCTCGGCGACGCCTGCGTAAGCCACGCCCATCGCTCAATCCCGTATCCCGTGTCTACGGTCTTAATCGGAAGCGGTGTCAACTGATCTCCCATGACTTTGTACTGCATGAAGACGAGCGTGGATATCTCAAGACCGTTGACGCAGGCTTCGAGGTCAGGCCCTGCGTTTCCTCCGCCCGACCAGAAATGTTCCTTGTAAGTGACTAGGTCGGATTTCACGCCGAGTCTGTCTGTCAGCAGTTCATGATGGTATCGAATCGTCTCGTCCTTCCAGTAGACTTGCTTGTCGGGATAGTTGAAGGCGTGATGTCCGCCCATCTCGAAGATGAGAAGATGCCTCCCCGCAGTTGGGCCAACGTTGTCCAAGTCCGTGAATCGCAGGCAGGGTTGGCTGACGACGAGCGGGTTCGCCGGCGGTGGAATGACCCCATCGGTCACGAGCGGCTGGAAATCATAGATGGACGCGCCGACCAAGTAGACATCGTCACGCCATCGAGCCACAACCGGATACGGCCTGATTATCTTGTGACCTTTGCTCTCAAAGAACGACAGAAACGTCTGGCGGGCTTCCCGGACTGAAAGGCTCTTGCGGGCAGGCGAATTCCCGATGAATGTGTACTCTTCGCAGGGGACGTCGCCGCAAGTCTCGCGGTCGGGCACCTGTGTCCAAAAGTGGCTCCCGCATCCTACACATCGCCGTCTGACGAATCCGGACTCCTTGAAGAAAGGAACCGCGAACTCTTTCTCGTCAATGTCCATTATGGCGTCCCTTCGAGCCAACAAGGCAGAAGACGCGGTGAATACAAAGAACTTTCTTGCTCTGCCCTGTCAGCTACGGGGTTAGAGCAAGAAGAAATGGTTGAACGGAAGGAGACCTCAAGACAAGCACGCAGGAATCAGCCGAACAGGGCTCCGAGGCCCGCCAAGGCCTCTTCTTCCTTCTTCTTGTCGTCTTCGGGTTTCTTCTCTTCCTTTCCTGCGACTGGTGCAGCTACTGGCGCCGCGACAGCAACGGGTGCCGCCTTCGCTGCCTTCAGAGCCTCATCAATCTTGACTTCAGAGAGGGCTGCTACGAGAGCCTTGATTCTGGCTTCTTCTGGCTTCACACCGGCTGCCGTTAGGACTTTCTTCACACCTTCTTCGTCGACTTTCTGCGCTGCTGAGTGGAGCAGCAATGCGGCGTACATATACTTCATGACTCGCACCTTGTACTAGACTTCGCCAGCTACCGCTTACCCTTCTTTTCAACCTTTTCCTGCCGTTTCTTCTCTACCGGTTTCTTTACTGCCGCTTTCTTTTCGGGCGCTTTGGGTGCAGGAGCTTTCTCCGGTGGTTTCGCCTCTGGGGCTTTCGCTGCCGGCGGTTTCTCCTTTGGCTTTGCCTCGACTGGTTTGGCTTCGGGTGGTTTGACTTCAGGTGGCTTGGCTGTTGGCGGCTTCTGTTCAGGCGGCTTCGCTTCGGGTGGTTTCGCTTCTGGCGGTTTGACTTCAGCTGGTTTCTGTTCTGGAGCCACTGTTGGAACGATTGGTTCCTCCAGTGCCGCTGCTTCGCTGTTGATCTGTCCGGCTGCGTCAGCGAGGAGTCTCATCTCTGAATAGGCTTGTTTGACGAGGTCCTCGATGTTTTCTGATGTTGGGAACTCAACCTCGTTCGCCAGATAGATCGCCTCACGGTATGCGTTGCCTATTATCATCGGTGCAGTTTCGGGCTGGACGTATTCTGTTTCGACCGCCAATGCAAAAGCGCCTCTACACGCCTCCGCGAGATTGCTCTTGTATGATTCGAGGTCAAAGACGAGATCTTCAAGTTTGAGAACCATGCCTCCGTCGAAAGCACGGACTATCGATAGCCCAGCTTCCATGGGTTTCATGCCGAGCTTTGATAGCAGAGATGCAAGCTTCGCCGATATCGTGTCACTCACCGACGCCACAATAGTATCCCTAGCAACATAGATGCTGCCACTTTCAATTCTTGTCTGGACCTTCACTTCTCCAAATTCGCTGATGACAGGTCCGGGCTGCAAGCCGGTGTTGCCAGCTGGGATCATGATTTCACTTGTTGCTATGTCGCCAGCCTTGGCGGGAACACGAACTTTATTCTTGTTCAGAAAGACAATCAGCGCATATGGGTTCATACCCGTAAACAGCAGAAGACTCGAACCAGCCAGACCGTCCGCAAATTCGTTGATGTGGGGTTTCTTCTCTGCCATGGTGTCAGCGGCTTTCTTGAATATCGTGTTCTTTGCGACGAGCACTTCAGCTTGGCCGCGAAGCTTCTTTCGGATCTCTTGGAGCTGCGATGATCTGACCTTCTGAAGGTCGGCGATCGCTACGACTGGGTGCTTCTCAATCAGCTCCGCTAGTCTTTGGAGCATTTCCTTCTTCCAAGGCGCAACGTGTGTGACTTGTCTTGTGAGCATCAGCTAACCCTTCGCAGTCTGGATCTTCACGGGCTCGCCCATTGTTGTCTTGACGAGCACTTGTCGTATGTTCTTGGCACCGCGCTCTAGCTTCGCCTCGATCCGACTGAAAACGGCCTGAGCGTTCTCGGCGATCTTCTCATCAGGCATCTTCTCTGTACCGATTCGACACTGAACTACAGGCTGTTCACGGACCCGAATTCGGACAAGCTTCCTGTGACTTTGAACAATCTGATCAATCGGAGCGGTAGGCGGGACAGGTGTAGGCATCTTTCCCTTCGGGCCTAAGATCGGACCGATTGTCTTTCCGACCAGAGGCATAAGGGGTGCCTCTGCGATGAAGAAGTCATATTCGGAGGCGATCTTCCGGGTCGCCTTCTTGTCCTTCCCCAGCTTGTCTAGGTCCTCTCTTCCCATTACTAGGTCAGCTTGCCCGGCCCTTGCTCTAGTCGCCAAGTCCCCGCCTGCGATGACACATATTTTTGTCTCCTTGTCGAGAGAGTTGGGAAGCTCGACAGACTCATTCAGTCTGTTCTCAGGCTTCTTCAGGTCGATCTCTCTGAGTTTGACAATGAGCTCCACTGAGTGAGTGAAACCGTGCTTGGCGTCTGGTTTCCTAAGCCCTGCTAAGGCTGTGAGAAGTTGTTCCTTGGCGAGGGGCAATCGCGTTTTCCTTCTGGGAAGTTCCGCACGCTGATGTTCGGAGGTTCATAAAAACGTTTGGAGAACTCGAACGGGACGCTGCCACGGTGAGACGGAGTGTTGAGTCCGGACGTTCGAGACTTGGATACTGGGCTCCCTTGTTCTGAGGCTATGTGGTGCAATGCCGTCGCAGACTTTGGGCTCAGCTTTATAGTGGAGACTAGGTTCCATAGAACCTCCGTCCTGTTCAAGTGATGTTCATTGACTGGGGTCAGAACCTTCAGAATTACGGGCGAAGTGAAGAAACCGCGTACATCAATTCCGTTCGTACTGGAAATGCGAGCCATGAAAGAGCAAGAGGCGATCGAACGAGTCTATGCTGAAATGGGAAGCAGACACAAAGCCAGGAGGCTCGAGATCAAGTTCAAGAATGTTGAGGAACTGAAGACCACCGAGACGGAGACCAAGGAAAGTGGCAATTGAAAGAACTGCAAGTGATGATGAAGATTTCCAGAAGAGCCTAGTGCAACTGAGAATCTACGAGGGATCCGCCCGAGCACTTCAATCACGACTTGAGATCGTCAATGCCGCCATGAATGAGTTCGCAGTAGCATCGGCCACCCTTGAGGGTGTGAAGACACAGAAACCCGACGAAGATTCTCTGATTCCCGTCGGAGGCGGCTCGTACGTTAGGGCGAAACTCTCCGACATCTCAAAGATCGTAATGGGAATCGGCGCCGGAGTCGCCATCGAGAAGCCGATCGACGACTCCATCAACGAGATCAAGGTCCGAATAGCCGACTTGGACAAAGCTCGGACCACACTTCAGGAACAGCTCGGCCAAGCATTGACCAGGGTTGAAGAGAACCGGGAGAAACTCGGCGAGCTCGTGAAGAGACACGGCGGCGACTCTCTCACAGTTCTTTAGAGCTCTTCGTAGAAGACAGTGCGTCAGCTGTGCGCTGCGCCGAGGTGTTCTAGGTTGTTCGAGAAGCTCAGGACAGGCCTAGGCTTAGTTGTGGAGAAAATCTCAAAGACCGAGCTCGCCGGCAAGAACCTCGAACAACTGCTGCAGGAACTCAAGACAGCGCTTGCTGAGAACGATGTCGCCTATGACATAGCGGAGCGCATTTGCGACGGGATAAGGCAGAGAGCCGCCAGCGTTCAGGTCTCGCGTCTGGGCGACCGTCGTCAACCAGTAGCAGCGATCGTTCGTGAGGTTCTCCTCGACGTACTCAAAGGGAGCGGTGAAGCCAGCTTCTTCGAGAAGATCGACGCAAAGAAACAGGCACATGAACCGGCCATCATAGTTTTCGTCGGAATAAACGGAACGGGCAAGACGACAACGATCGCGAAGATCGCGTATCTGCTCAAGAAACGTGGCTACTCTATTGTGATTGCCTGTGCAGACACATACCGGACGGGATCCATCGAGCAGCTCGAGGAACACGCTAGACGTCTTGACGTGAGGACGATAAAGCATACGTACGGTGCTGATGCCGCGGCTGTTGCATTCGATTCGATCAATCACGCTCGAGCGAATGGAATAAACACGGTACTAATTGATACGGCGGGTAGGATGCAGACTAAGCGGAACCTGCTTGAAGAGATGAAGAAGATCGTTCGTGTGGCATCTCCTGATTTCGTGATGCTCGTCGTCGACTCCTTGACTGGAAACGATGCGGTTGAACAGGGACGATCATTCAGCGAAACGGTGAGGATAGACGGCATAACCCTGACCAAACTCGACGCTGACGCAAGGGGCGGAGGTGCAATCTCGCTTGCGGCAGAGATAGGCAAGCCCGTGATTTTCGCTGGCACGGGGCAAAGTTACGAGGACCTGATCTCCTTTGACCCGGCCACGATCGTCAACAAGATCATCGGTTAACGCGACATCCCAAGACCCGAGACGTACCATTCAATGACTGTCCTCATAGTTGCTTCAGAGAAGGATCGTGCGGGGCTCAACATAGCGGCATGTCTCGTCCGTGACTACGGTTTTGACAAGTCAGCGGACTATTCAGACTCCCGTGTCCTTCAGAAAGATGATATTCTCCTCACTCGAACGAAGGACGAGACTATCCACATGGAATCAATGGACCAGTTCACAGACATAACTTCCGTGATCTTTGCCTCAAGGCACACGAGTGAGAAAGGCGGCCCTTGTCTAACGGTTCACTGCCCCGGAAACGTTCTGAGCGAAGCACCGTATGGAGGCCGACCGAGAAGCCTTGCATTAGTCGAGCCGAACAGGATGAGAGCAGCACTTCTATCCCTGTCTGAAATCCGCGAAGAACTCGGACTTTCCTATCTCGTGTCTCTTGAAGCCACACACCACGGGCCGACAGAACTTCCGGTGCCATGCATGTTTGTGGAGATCGGCAGCTCTGCCAAACAGTGGGAAGACCCGGTAGCAGGGGAGGCTGTGGCGCACGCGATCTGGACTGCCACGACCTCCCCAGCCAACGGAACACCGGCGGTTGGCTTCGGAGGAGGCCACTACTCATGGAAGCACACGGACGCTGTCTTGAAACGTGAATTCGCGTTCGGACACATCCTCTCAAAATACTTCTTCGACAGCTACGACCCGGATATCGTGGAACTTGCCTTCCGCAGAACAATGGGAGACTGCTCCCATGGGATCATTGATAAGAAGGGAGTTCGCGGACCCGAACGGAGCACTTTGGTCGAGTTCCTGAAGAAATCAGGCCGCGAAGTGGTTATGATCTGAACAGCAGACGGAAAGGAAGTTCGATACCCTAAGCAACCCGAAACCACACGTGGACGGTTTTCTTATCAAGGATACGACAACATGAAACCGAGTTGCATTCGATCAATCGGCATGCGATTAGGTCGGTGGCCGTCCCTCTGCTGAGGTTTTGCAGCTGTCACAGATCCACATCTTCTTGCTGAAACTGTAGCGCATATCTTCGCTGCATTTCGCGCACGGCAGATCAGTGGACACGATTCACTCTTCTCCTCTAGCCTCATGGTGCATGTACTTCGTGGCTCTTGAGGATGCCTATGCAAGTCACTGTAGTCAGCAGACTTGTGCACGCATATGGCGAATATCCAGACAGAATCTACATGGTCAGCAACCGCACAAGTAGATCAGCCAAATATCCGAACAAAACCAGAAAGCTACCTTAAATAAGGCTCCAAAACATTAGGCGGCAACGCGTTCAGAAGAAAACTAACAGTCAGAAGGAGGAAGCGAATTGTCCGCCCGAAACTTCTTGACATCGACGAGAAGACTACTCCATGTGACTACGCGGCCTACATGGACTGAGATCTCACTCATGATCAAGATCAGCTTTCTCGGAATTGCCATAGTTGGCGGACTCGGCTACGTAGTGCGCATACTCTTCCTCTTCGTCGGGTTACTTCCCCAAGGACCTTGAGGCAACCTCCCTTGGCCGATCAGAACCAGCAGAGACAGAGCGTCATCTTCGCTGTCAGAACAACCAGCGGACAAGAGAGAACCGCGACTGAACTGATAGCTTCGAAAGCAGGAATCAAGAAAGCTCCAGTGTTCTGCATAATCGCGCCTGAAGTGATCAAAGGATACATATTCATTGAGGCCGCGGGAGCCCACATCGTAGATGATGTGATCTCAGGAGTCCGCCACGCAAGAGCTCGAACGAAAGGCGTGGTCTCTCCCCAAGCCATGGAACGGTTCATCGTCACAAAGCCCGTCATCGAAGACCTTACTGTAGGAGACTCGGTGGAAGTCGTCGGGGGTCCATTCAGAGGCCTAAGGGCTAGGGTTACTCACGTCGATAAGATGAAGGAGGAAGTGACGATCGAGTTGCTTGAGGAAGGATTCGCCACGCTTCCGATCACTGTACATGCCGACTACGTGAAACTGGTTACTCGAGGAGGTGGAACAACTGGGAGAGAAGAAACAAGTTGAGGCTCTCCTGAGTGGTGGCGAGGTCACTGCGGGTCCACCTCTTGGACCAGCCCTCGGGCCGCTCGGAGTCAACGTGCTTCAGATCGTGAACCGAATCAACGAACTCACAAGCGCCTACGCAGGCATGAAAGTCCCCGTTAGAGTAGTCGTGGATCTTGAGACGAAAGCTTTCGAGGTCGAAATCGGTACCCCCACCACGTCCGCTCTGATCGTGAAAGAACTTGGCATAGAGAAAGGTTCAGGCAATCCCAAGGCCGAGAAAGCCGGCAACCTCACACTCGAGCAGGTCGCGAAGATAGCGAAAATGAAACTTCCAGGGAGCTACGCATTGTCAGACAGCAGTGCTGCGAAGGAAGTGCTCGGAACATGCATCAGCATGGGCATCACGGTTGACAGCAGAGACCCCAGAGAGATCCAGAAGGAGATCTCCGAGGGGAAGTGGGACAAGCTCTTCAAGACGTAGGGATGAAGTCGCGCAGGCCCGTTGGCGCTACTTGATTCCAAGCGATCTTGTGATCGCCATCAATTCAGGTCCACCTGTTAGTGGGCCGACAACCGCACCTTTCGTGTTCGCAAGAAGACCCGCCCGAATGTATGGCGTCCCACCATTGATCGTTCCCGCTTCCACCGGCACCTTCAATATGCTTTCGATTACTGATCGCTCGCGATCTGTTATGGCGTGATGGGCCAGCACTCCCTTGTTCGTCGCAACGGCCAGCGACCCAACGTATGGAAGCCCTGCGATTGTTGCGGTGACTATGTTGACGTTCAGTGTTTCTGCAACTGTTTTTGCGAGGGATTCCGAGGCGCCGGGATGTATGACCGCGCCATTGTCGTTCGCCAGTACGATATTCCCGAGCGCGGTCCACCGTTCCTGAGCAACTGCAACTCTGACTTCGAGTACTTCTCGAATCCTCTTCAGTTCATGATCCTGAATGATGTGCGGGAGGACGATTCCGCTCGAATTGCCAACGACCAGCACACCCACAAGCCCGCATCCTCCAACATTCGTCACGCAAGGGCGAACATCCAAGTACTGTCGGAAGTTTTCGACCTTCCTCTTTGTCAGGCCAGGTGGGAGGATGGCGGTCGTCTCGTTCGAGTGGCAGTATACTCCGATGTAAGAGCTTCCATAAACGTCAGCGCGGAGAATCCCCAACTAGGAGACCACCGGCGTCAACAAATGAAATCGCATCTTCGGCTTCCCTGAGCTGACCCAAGAAATCGTCAGGCTAGGCTCGCGGAAGGTCAGGCTGTGGTTGCAGGATATACTATGACCCTGCCTTCCTTGTCTTTGACCACGCGCACCGTGATCTGTCTGGGCGGTTTCCTTATGCCCCTGGCCCAAAGCGCCTCGTTCACCTCGTTGCTGATTTCGACATTCTCAGCTTTCATGTGACGCTTTACGAAGGCACGGAGCATTCTCGACGCTCGAGGGGTTCGCTTACCTCTTGGCGTGGCCCACACCTTTCGGAAGGGGATTGTGTACATTCGTTCCTCAACAATCTCTATCCCCTCTCCCTCTTCCTCTCCTTCAGCTTCCTCCTTTTCCGCCTCTTTCTCCTCAGCCTTCTCAGCAGTGACCTCTTCCTCAGCTGAAGCCTGCTCCTCCGCCGCCTCTTCTTCAACTTGTTCGGCAGGCTCTTTGCTCTCTTCTTGCAGGGTCTCGGAGACGTCTTCTTCCTTGGCGGCGACTTTTTCAGGGGTCGGTTCTGTCTTGCTCAATCTCTGTTGCCTTCTATGCTTTCAGCCTGCTATCGCGCCAGTTCTTCTTCTTTGGGTGACTTCTCACGTGCCCTCTCGTCTTCGCAACCACCCATGTTGGAACCGCTCTTCTCATGCGGTGTCGCCTTGAAAGACGCCTCTTCTTGCCGGCGGGCTTGTGCGTTGCCATATTACATTCTCCTGATCTTGATGTCCTTTCTCTGGGGCTGAAGGCGAACAAGTGCCTCCTTTAGCTGCGCGTCGGATATCGGTAGCTTGACCCTACCTGATTGCGCAAGCTGAATTAGTTGGAGCTCAAGTTGATCTGCGAACTCAGGCTTGACCATCTTTATGTTCGTGAGTCTCTGCCTCGCTTCCGTTGTCAATATTCTCTTCAGGATTGCCTGCTTCTGATTCTGAACTTGCTGTTGGACCTCGGCGCGCCTATCTTCTTCGGCTGCTGCCCTTTGAAGTTCGGCTAGCCTTCGTCTCCGCAGCTGTTCTAGCTCTTCCTCGCCGATTCCATCTCCGCTCATTGCTTCGAGCCCTCTCCGGAGGAGCCCCCCTTGAATATCTCGGCTGAGATCCTATTGAGCAGGCTGACGCCTTCTCCTGAGAGTTTTCTACCTTTGGTACCTTCCTTAGCCACCAAGCCTGCTTTCTCCAGCTGCTGAAGTGGCTCTCGGATCGCTGATCCCCCGCTGTCCTTAACATGCTCTATGCTCGTTCCTTTCCTCTTCCTGCCGCCATACTCGACTCGGAGCCTTTGGGTTCCGACGGGTCCGTGAACGTAGAGTTTCCTCA
>Ga0315289_10006302_pt1 | contig 17450 bp, 11 predicted proteins | sample YL17G11_40_MG_FD_203452 | JGI IMG/M metagenome (GOLD analysis project Ga0315289, IMG submission 203452) | Sediment microbial communities from Yellowstone Lake, YNP, Wyoming, USA - YL17G11_40 | ecosystem: Environmental > Aquatic > Freshwater > Lake > Sediment | place: USA: Wyoming | collected... | reverse complement strand
CATGCTTCCGCCGCCGACTTCAACCCCAAGTTTCTTCAGTTCATAAAGACAGCCCAGTCTCTCGAAAAAACTCATCCCAGGATGAAGCTTCCCGTAGAGATTAGAATCCGCCGTATGATGCTTGAGGAGAAACTTGTCCGCGCCAGCCTCTTTGAAGGCGATGTATTCCTCTGGGGGTCTCTCTCCAATCGAGAGAGCTATTGCCAGACCGACACTTTTCCTTATCCTCTCGATCAGATTGCAGAGCACGTCACATTCGTATTTTGGATCCTCACCAGACTGCAAGAGAACGGTGTTTATGCCGAGACTCCGCATTTTTTCGCAGATTCGAAGTATCTCGTCACAAGAGATTCTGTATCTTTCTAGTCGGTCATTTTCCGCCCTTATCCCGCAGTACAGGCAATTGCGCCGGCAGAAGTTGGAAAACTCTATGAGTCCTCGCAGGTGTATTCCGTCGCCTACCGTGCGTCTGCGCACTTCGTCTGCCGCGGCGAAAAGGCTCTCGGCCTGTCCGGTGTTACCCCTCAGCAGGGTGATGATCTCGTCTCTCTCGAGTTTGGAGGTCGAGGCTGCCTTTTGGACCAACGCTCTTACGCGCGTCTCTTGAGCGGCGTCAAAGACATTGTCTACGAAACGGACCATGGTCTATTCCTCACGTGCCCTAGCGGAAGTCATATCAACGAGATGCTTCCGTCAGAAGAGTATGATCGGCTCGGGAGACAAATTCCAGCTCAAAATCCGGACAAGAAAATCCCCCGCGCTTCCTCTTGGGCAGGAGACCGCGGGGGAGTATGTGTGCTCCGCGATGAGGAATGTCTAGCGACTCCTGAGCAGGTTCGCCAGCTCACGCCCCACCTGGAGCAATGCCTAACGACTCCTCAGCACGTCCACTAGCTCACGCCTGTGGTTGTAAATTCTTACTTCAAGAAGCGTTCTGCCGGTGGCGTCATGAGTTGCACAGCCAAAGCACGGGTCATAGGCTCTGAAGGCCATCTCGACCTGGTTGAGTAGACCTTCTGACACGGCCGTGCCAGCCTTGATGAGCCCCTGCGCCGCCTTCTTGATTGACATGCAGATAGCGGCGTAGTTGTTCGTGGTCCCTACGATGAGATTGGCCTTCTTGACCATTCCCTTTTCATCAGTCTGGTAATGATGGTAGAGAATCCCTCGTGGAGCCTCAACAACGCCGACGCCTTCAGTAGGAGTCTCTTTGGGAATGACCCTTATATTGGGGCTTGTTATCTCCGGGTCCTGTGCAAGCTCGAGCGTCCTCTCGGCCGCGTACATAAGCTCGATTACTCTCGCCCAGTGAGTGGCAAGAGTCTGATGAACAGGTTTCCCCCCAAGGGTCTTGTACATCTTCTCGTACTCTGCCTGCGCCAGGGGCGTTGCCATCCCGTCAGAAACGTTCAGCCTTGCAAGCGGGGCAGCTCTATAAACACCGCTGTCCTTACCGTCCACGAGGCCCTTCCAGCCAACCTTCTTTAGGTACGGGAACTTTAGATAGGTCCACGGTTCGACATGCTCGGCAATATGGTCAAGGTAATCCGACCCATTGAACTTCGCGAATTCTTTACCCTCGGTGTCTACAACCCTGACCTGACCATCATAGAAATTGACCTTGTTATTCTTATCTACGAGACCCATGTAGTAAGTCTTGTGGGTGTACGCATCGCTCAGGATGAGGTCGACGTAGGCCTTGTTCTTGAGAACAATGTCCTCAAAAACTTTGAAGGTAAATTTCCCAAACTCAACAAAGCTCTTCCCGATTTCGATGCATCGCTTTTGCTCTTCTGCGTTGAGACCCTTGCTGACTCCGCCAGGGATTCCGCACACGGGATGGATGGCCTTACCGCCAAGCATTGCGACGATTTCGTGCCCCATTGCCCTGGCCTGGATCACCGTTTTTCCGGCCTCGATGCCGACCTTCGCGATCAGGCCCAAAATGTTCCTCTCGGCGGGAGGCGCCATCGGGCCGACCACAAAGTCGGGGCCTGCGAGGATGTAGAAGTGAGTGGAATGATCGGCTACATAGAACGCGCTGTATAGAAGCTCTCTGAGCTTCTTGGCAGGGCTGGGAGGGTCAACGTGAAAAACCGCGTCCAGCGTCTTTGTGGCTGCTATGTGGTGTGCCTCTGGGCAAACGCCACATATTCTGGGTGTAATTCGAGCAACCTCTTCGACTGGCCTTCCCTCGCAGAACTTCTCAAAGCCCCGGAGCTCCGGTATTTGGAGATAGGTGTTTGCCACGTTGCCCTTGTCGTCCAGAAAGATCTCTATTCTTCCGTGTCCTTCAAGCCTGGTTATCGGATCAATTGTCACGCGATTCATTTTGTCCTCGCTTGTCCCAACAATGAGTTTGCCAACCCGAATCTGTACAGGTAGCCGGCAGGATCGACGATCTCGTTAACGATTTTCTCAATCTCGTCTGGATCATTTGAGTCCACTATGGAACCCAGCGCGCTGAGGAGCTTCGCGCCCTGGTCAATGACACCCGGAGGAGGACCGTAGCAGCCCCTGCAGGGCATCTTGCCCTTGTTGACGCACACCGTGCCGCAGCCGCTTCTCGTGGCAGGCCCCGCGCATATTATTCCCTGCTCCAGGAGGCATTTTTCTCCGTCAGGGATTATCTCCCACGGCCTGTAGAACTTCTTTATCTTCTTTTCTTCTCTTTTTCTGTCGCATTCATCGCAGCACGTTTTGTCGCCAGCGCCAACTACAGAGCCCTTAGGAGGAAGCTTTCCGGTTACTATGGCTTCTAGAGCCGTCCATGTCTGGTCGGCAACAGGGGGGCAGCCAGGCACAAAGTAATCGACGTCCACCGTTTGAGCCAGGGTCTTAACTCTATCGTAAAAAGCAGGAAGGGTAAGCTCACCTTCTGGCACTTTGACTTTTAGCTGAGGTCTTACACCGTTTGTGTTATCCGTGGAGGGAGTCTCGCTGTAGACTCTATCGAGGAGGCTTTCTCTTGAATAGAGATTGGCGAGGCCAGGTATGCAGCCTTCGTTAGCGCAGGAGCCATACGCCACCAGGATCTTCGACTTCTGGCGCAGGAGCTTGGCCAGATGCTCGTTCTCGCTCGTGCGGATTGCCCCGTTAAAAAGACAGGCATCTATGTGCTTATCGGGCATGGCCTCGACGTCTTTGTACTTGAAATCAAGCGCTACAGGCCAGAAGAGAATATCGCATGCCGCCGCCACGTCCAGAATCTTTTCCTTGATATCCAGCACTGCAATCTCACATCCGCCGCAGCTTGCTGCCCAGTAAAGCGCTATTTTCAATTTACTCATTGCCCATCCTCCACGTTTGGTTATCTATGCTTGGCTAACCTTGGGCCGCTTTTGCTTCTTCTTGCACGGTCATCTCGGCATTCGACTTCCACGCCAGGGGTCCGAGTTTCCTGACCTTTTCGGCCATGTCCTTCACTACTTGAGCCCACCTGTCGCCCTCGGACGCCGAGACCCATTCAAGTCTCACGCGATCGTTCTCGATCCCGAGCTGATCGAGCAGCTTCTTCAGAAGCGTGAACCGCCCCAGGGTTCTGTAATTGCCGCTCGTATAATGGCAATCCCCAGGGTGACATCCTGCTATGAGGACCCCGTCAGCACCCTCGCTCAGGGCCTTTAACACAAAAGTGGGATCCACCCTTCCCGAACACATTACCCTTATGGGTAGTACATTGGGCGGATACTTTATCCGGCTTGTGCCAGCCAGATCCGCTCCCGTGTAACTGCACCATCGACAGAGAAAACCGACGATTTTTGGTTCGAAGTTCGCGCTGCTCACAGAACACTCCTTCTAAGTTCGATCGATTCGCGGGACCGGACTCTTACGTCCAGTCGACCGTGCAGCCGAAGTTTTGCGTTCGACTGCCTGTGCTACCCGGGAACAAACAGAAGTTAACGTTGACTCTTCCAAGGGCGGACAGACAAACGCTATTTTCCCTAATCGCCATGCGTTGAGTTTCGCAGACGAAAACAAGACCTCTTAGTATACACTCTCCTAGGGGACGCCGTCAAGTGGCCCGCAACGAAGTCGGACGTGTCGCTTCCGCTGGCTCTTCTGCCAGCTATCAAGTGCATCCAACCCTCACGAGGAAGCCAGGACGCCTTCGATCTCGGCGAAGATCTGCTCGTCCTCGAACCCGTGCTGAGTGGCCACCCCGGCAGGGCAGGCAGCCGCACAAGTGCCGCAGCCTTTACAAGCAGCCTCCTGGACAACAGAAACCTTCTTCTCCTCATCAAACTCGATTGCCGAAAACGGACAGAGGGCAACGCAAACCTTGCAGCCCGCGCAGAGCTCCTCGTCTATGTAAGACGTTATTGGTTCTAGCGTTACCTTACCAGGATCAATGAGCGCGAGGGCGTTTGCGGCGGCCGCTGCGCCCTGAGCGACCGAGTCAGGAATGTCTTTCGGACCCTGGCACGCGCCAGCAAGGTAGATTCCGTCAGAAGCGGTCTGAACAGGACCCAGCTTCGGGTGCTTTTCAAGGAAGAAGCCGTCTCGGCTTCTCGCGATGCTGAGTTTTCTCCCGAGGTCAGCCGTGTCTGAACGTGGCTGGAGGCCGTTGCCCAGGATAACCATGTCGACGGGGATTCTTCTCACCATGCCCAGGAGCGTGTCCTCGCAGCAGACAATAAGTTTCCCCTCTTCGTCCGGCCTCTCGGCCACTTTGGTCACCTCGGCGCCTTTCCCCCGCACAAAAATGACGTCTTCTTCGAGGACACGGTTGTAGAACTCTTCGTAACCTTTGCCGAATGCCCTTATGTCAATGTAAAGCTCGTACACCCTTGCCGCTGTTTTTTCGCGCACGAGATGCGCGAACTTCATCGCATACATGCAACAGACCCGAGAGCACCACTCGTTGTTGTTCTTGTCGCGGCTTCCAATGCAATGGAGAATTGCAACGCTCGCGGGTTTCTTGCCGTTCTTCAAGAAGATCTCGCCGCCAGTCGGTCCGCTGGCATGACAGAGGCGCTCGAATTCGAGACCGTTGTAAACGTTCTCATACCTGCCGTATCCGTACTGGTACAAGTGCGACGCATCAAAGATGTCGTAGCCGGTTGCGACGATAATGGCGCCGACGTCGATTTCCGCAATCTCCTCCTTCATGTCGTGGTCGATCGCCTGCTGCTCACAGGCCTTCACGCATTGCAGACAGTCGCAGCATGCCGCGCAGTTGAGGCAGCGAGCGGCCTCTTCCATGGCCGTTTTCTCATCAAACGAAAGCTCAACTTCAGCGAATGAGTTTCTCTTCCCCACCTCGAGCTCGCGCGGGATTGCCCTTGCTTTCCTCGTAACGCCAGTCTTGGATACGTCGGTAACCTTCTGCCGCGGTCTTGGCCGTCCCTCTTTGAGGTCAGCACCCACGATGTAACGATCGATCGAAATCGCTGCCTCCTTGCCTGCTGCGATAGCGCCAATCACGTCAGCCGGGCCAGAAACCACGTCGCCACCCGCGAACACGCCTTCGATGTTTGTCTCCATGGTGGTCGGGTCAACCACGACCGTTCCCCAGCGCGTGAACTCGAGCTCCTTCGGGAGAGCTTCCTTGTTAACGAGCTGGCCTATGGCGATGATGAGGTTGTCAACGTCAACCGTGAACTCAGAGCCCTTGACCGGCAGAGGACGCCGTCGACCGCTCGCATCGGGCTCTCCGAGCTCCATGCGAATGCACTCGACAGCAGAGAGCTTTCCGTCTCTTGCAAGGGCCTTGACCGGGGCCGCGAGAAAGTGAATCTTGACTCCCTCGTTTTCCATCTCGTTAACTTCGCTGGCCAGCGCGGGCATTTCAGCGCGAGAGCGCCGGTAAATGACCGTCACTTCCTTGGCGCCAAGCCTCCGCGCCACCCTTGCCGCGTCGACTGCTGCATTACCGCCGCCCACGACAGCGACTTTCTCTCCAATGTTGACTTTCTTTCCGGCATTGACGTCGTAGAGGAAATTGAGCGCGTGAATAACGCCCGGAGTTTCCTCGCCAGGGATTCCCATCTTCTGACTGACGGGGGCGCCGGTTGCGAGGAAGACTGCCTCATAGCCCCCGTCAAAGAGTTCCTTCAGACTCTTCACTGGCGAGTTGAGCCTTATGTCAACGCCAAGCTCCTGTACGTACGCGAGTTCGTTGTCAAGCACGTCCTTGGGTAGACGAAAATCAGGAATGCCCCAGCGCAAAAGTCCTCCGGCCTTGCCCTCGGCTTCAAAAACCGTAACAGGATAACCCTGCCGCACGAGGTCATAAGCACATGCAATACCGGCGGGGCCAGAGCCTACGATGGCAACCCTGTCTATTCTTGTCCTCTCGGCAGGAGTTGCCCTTTCTCTACCTTTTTTGACTTCGTAGTCGGCCATAAAGCGCTTGAGCATTCGGATAGCGATTGGCTGATCAACTTTTCCACGTTCGCATTCGCCTTCGCAAGGATGCGTGCAGATTCGTCCGCACACGCCCGCGAACGGCATCGTTCTCCGCAACACATCGAGCGCCTCCGCGAATTTGCCCTGTGCGATGAGCGCTACGTATCCGTGTGCCTGCACTCCGGCAGGGCAGGTGGTGGCGCATGGTGAGGTTCCCCTCTTGTCTATAACAAATGAGTTGGGAACGGCCTGGGGGAAAGACCGGTAGATTGCCTTTCTCATGATGAGCCCGGCGTCAAACTCGGCGGGCACTTCCACCGGGCACACGTTCACACATTCAGCGCAAGCGTTGCACTTAGAGAGGTCAACGTATCTCGGTTTCTTCCTCACTTTTACTTTGAAATTGCCGACATAGCCAGAAAGCGAATCTACCTCGCTGTAACTCAAGAGCTCTATGTTCGGATGAGCGCCTGCCTGAGCCATCTTGGGCGTGAGGATGCATGCGGCGCAGTCGAGCGTTGGGAAGGTTTTATCGAACTGTGCCATGTGTCCGCCGATTGATGGTTCTTTTTCGACGAGGTACACTTTTTTCCCGGCGTTTGCAATCTGGAGCGCCGCCTCGATGCCCGCGATTCCCGCTCCAACAACCATAACTGCGGGCTGCACAGGAACTTCCTTCACCTCCAGTGGCTTATGGTGAAGCACCCGATTTACTGCAGCCCGCACCAGTTTCTTGGCTTTCTCAGTGGCCTTTTTCTTGTCCTCAGTAACCCACGAGCACTGCTCCCTGATGTTTGCCATCTGGAAGAGGAATTGGTTGAGCCCTGCATCGGAACACGCCACCCTGAAAGTGAGCTCATGCATGAGAGGAGAGCAAGACGAGACAACGATTCTGGTGAGTTCGAGATCGCGTATGTCCTTCTTGATCAAGTCCTGGCCAGGGTCTGAACACATGTACTTATTTTCCCTGGCAATGACGACGTTGGGAAGAGCGGCGGCGAATCTGACGACTTCCTCGACATCCACGGTCTGTGCGATGTTTGTTCCGCACCGGCAGATGTAGACTCCGATCCGTTCTCCGCCGTTTGTGCCGGGTTCGAAAGTAGTGTGGGGTTGTGAAGTGGTTTCCTTGCCTGGGACTTCAGGACTGGGTTTCGCTCTCTCTATCATAGTTGGCCTCCAACATAGGACGAAAGCACTCTCTTCGCGGGGACGATCTCCTTACCAAGAAGAATTTCTTTTTCGCTAAGGCCTAGCGCTACTCCGACTATCTGGGTGAAATAAAGAACCGGTATGGAAAAATGGCTCCGGAACATGCTGTTTACTCTGTCCTGATATGCGTCAAGATTGAACTGGCAAAGCGGGCACGGCGTAACGACGCAATCGGCGTCACTCTTCGCAGAAAGATCAAGAAGATTCCTGACGAGCTTCAAGGCGACGGGCTCTGCCGTTGTCATTAGCATTCCGCCGCAGCACTTTGTCTTGAGCGAAAAGTCCACAACCTCGGCCCCCAGTGCCCCAAAGAGTCTGTCCATCGAGGTCGGAGACTCGGGGTCGTCAAAAGTCCCGAAGGGACGAGTGAGCTGGCATCCGTAGTAGGGAACGACTCTGAGCCCCTTCAGGCTGACCTTTGCCTTCGCGGCGATTGCTTCAATCCCGACGTCGTTGATAAGTACGTCGAGAAGATGCCTGACCCTGATTGTGCCGTCGTACTTGAGATCAGCTGTGGAAAGAGCATCGTTTATCTGCTCTTTGAGCTTACCGTTAGTCTCCATGTACCTGTGAGTCTTGTTGAGGGTTGTGTAACACGCACTGCACGCGGTCACGAGGTCTCTCTTCTGCTTTTCCGCGAGGGCGAGGTTGCGAGCGGATATGACAAACGAACGAAGCTCCCTCACCGACATATAATTCGTTGCGCCGCAGCAGTTCCAGTCCTCAAGCTCAACGAGATTAGCGTCTAGAGCCCTGGCGACATTGCGTGCAGAGACATCGTAAGCCTTGGCGGATATCTCCAAAGAGCAGCCAGGGTAATACGTGTACTCCATCACTTGGCCTCCTTGCTCTCCAGTCTTTTCATGATTCTTGTGATATCCTCATGTCCTTTGACCTTGCTCGGACGGAGCGGAAGTCTTCCCCGGGCGAAAAGCTTGAGACCCAGGGGCGCCATCCTGGCGAGGCCGAAAGGATTTGTTTTCATGTAAAAGTTTCCGAGAAGTAACAGCTCGTCGTTCTTTCCGTACTTGTCCACGATCTTCACGAACTCCTTGGAAAGCACGGGCGCCTTAGCACCCTTGGCATACAGGCCGTATTCAATGCCGAGCCTCTTTAGCTCGTACATGATGTCAGTGAGCTTTATCCCTCCCGGACATCTCACCGTGCAGGAGTAGCACGAGGCACACATCCACACTGTGTTGCTCCTCAGCACGCGGTCGAGCATGCCTGCTCTAAATGCGGCGATTATCTCGCGCGGGGTGTAGTCCATGGCGTAGCTCGTGGGACATGACGCGCTACAGGTACCGCACTGGAGGCACACCTTGATCTTTTCCCCTTCCGGAATCGAGTAAATATCTCGAAGAAACCTGTCGCTAAGTTCTGCCAGCGTACTGGCGGGCAAGGTTGGTGGTGCCACTGTTGTCCTCCTTCTGCTGAAAAAGGTGACCGGCTTTAGAAGTTCCCCGGGTGTTCCTAAACGGGTGTTTTCCCGCGTCCGGGCCAAAGAGCGTGCGACGAGAGCGAGCGGTTCTTCCAGATTGTTGTAGCGCCATACACTTTTTGAAAAATACTGAAGTTTTTCACCTGTTCCCGGCTCTGGAGATTTTGTTGCTAACCCCGAACTCTTGTAATCTTGGGGACCGAAATCGTTACTCTATGAATTTCAATAGATTACGACGGACTGGCAAATCTCGTCTACTGTACTTCAAACCCATACACTTTATCACGTGCCAGCCAGGGCTGTCAAGCTATTTTGAAAAGCGATGTTGGGAGAGAAAGGACGGGCACTGGCGACCACGCGGGGGATCGAATGTACAAAATTTGTACAGGAGGTCTTGTTTGGTTTTGTCTACTTGGTGGACACAGAAAAGACGGAGAGCGGCTGTTGTCCGTCGCCCGCGGTGGCGTCAGTGAACGTTGCCTTCTCGATCACAGAGAAGACGGGGAGCGATCTTTGTCCGTCGCCCGCCGAGACGAACTGGGGGGACCGAAGGTAATCAACGATGGGGTGAGCGACAGCTCTCGAGTGGGCCGGTGAGGCGGCATCCAGGTCCTCGTGAACAACTTTCGCAATCGGGGAGGTACCTACGGACGTGCCTACGGAACTACGTACCTACTTGGTTCCCCGTGCGTCTGCGAGCGCGTAGTGCGATGGGAGTGCGCCCGTAGGGCATAGCTTGAAGCATTCCTCACAGCTTGGGCACTCTTTTCGAGCTATTTCGGGGAAGAAGACTACTTCGCGTTCGGTTCCTCTTCCGATAAAACCTATGGCGTTCTTTTTCTTTACTTCTTCGCAGTACCGCACGCAGAGTCCACACAGGATGCAATACGACGGCTCTATGTCGAACTTGGGTTTCGGCGGGATAATCCCGTACTCTCTTATTGCCTGAACTCCGCTTATACCGTATTTCGTTCCGAGCCTCCGTATCGGTTCAACTCCTGGCGAGCGCGCCCACATGAACTCCAGAATCATTCTGCGAGCCTTGACGACGGGCGGGGATTCCGTCTTCACGACAAGTCCTTCCTCGACAGGATAGACGCAGGAGGTTACGAGGCGCGACTTCTTCCCATTCGTCAACTCTACGACGCATACTCTGCACGCACCGTAGGGAACGAGCTTCTCATGATGGCAGAGCGTGGGGATTTCTATCCCGACGCTCTGGGCCGCGTCGAGAACGGTCATTCCCCGCTTCGCCTTGACCTCTTCATCGTTGATGGAGAATGTGATTTCACTCATGGGCGTCTCCTCAAGTTCACAGCATCATATTCTCATGCTAGTTCATTATCGGTTAGTGTCATTGTCACCTGGTTCCGACGGTCTCACTGCGCACGACCTCTTTCCCTGGCAAGACCGGTTCCGGGACTCTTTCACCGGAGAGCTTTACGACAGCTCCAAACTTGGGCGGACACACCTCAAGGCACGCTCCGCATTTCGTACACTTTTCCTGATTGATGATGTGTATCTGATTCTTGACCCCGGTGATTGCTTCCACAGGGCAGTTCCTGAGGCAAATCATGCACGCCTGGCATTTCTCCGGCACGATGTAATATGCGATGAGTGCCTTACACACTTTAGCAGGACAACGTTTCTCCTTTATGTGAGCATCGTACTCGTTGCGGAAATACCGAATCGTACTGAGCACGGGGTTGGGAGCAGTGCCGCCAAGGGCGCATAGCGAGGCATCCCTCACCACCTCTGCGATTTCCTGGAGAAGGTCGATATCTCCCTCGGTTCCTTTTCCCGCGCAGATTCGATTGAGTATCTTGAGCATCTGGTAAATTCCCTCGCGGCAGGGGACACACTTGCCGCATGATTCCTCTGCAAGGAAGTGGAGGAAGTATCTCGCAATATCCACCATGCAGTTATCCTCATCCATCACGATCATTCCGCCCGAACCCATCATGGAACCTGCCTTCGTGAGTTCATCAAAGTCTACGGGCAGGTCAAGGAACTTTTCCGGAAGCACTCCACCAGAAGGACCTCCTGTCTGAACGCCCTTGAACCTCTTCCCGCCGGGAATCCCCCCGCCGATGTCGAAGACTACCTGCCTCAGGGGCATACCCATCGGCACTTCAACAAGCCCGGTGTTGTTGACCTTGCCCACGAGCGAGAAGATCTTCGTTCCCTTGCTTCCTTCTGTCCCAATGCTCGTGAACCAGTCGGCGCCCCTGTTGATAATGAGCGGTACGGTCGCCCAGGTTTCAACGTTGTTGATATTCGTCGGCTTGCCGTAGAGACCCTTGATTGCAGGGTAGACATACTTCGGTCGTGATTCGCCGACTTTTCCCTCTAACGCGGTCATGAGTGCCGTCTCTTCACCGGAGACGAACGCGCCCGCTCCGCGGTGAACCTTCACGTCAAAGTCAAAGCCGGAGCCGAGGATGTTCTTCCCGAGAAGGCCGTATTCGCGAGCTTGCTCAAGCGCAACAGTGAGATTCTCGACAGCGAGCGGATATTCCTGCCGCACGTACACATAGCCCTCATGTGCACCAATTGCATAGGCGCCGATGAGAAGACCTTCAAGCACGCTGTGTGGGTTACCTTCGAGGAGGCTTCTGTCCATGTAGGCGCCTGGGTCACCTTCATCGGCGTTGACGATGACGTACTTCGTATCTCCGGGTGTGCTCCGCGTTACCTCCCACTTGACACCGGCGGGGAATCCGCCGCCGCCTCTTCCTCTCAGGTTTGCTTTTTTGACTTCATTCAATACCTGTTGGGAAGTCATGTCAGAGAGCGCTTTCGCCGCGGCAGAATAACCGCCAAGGGCGATGTATTCATCGATCTTCTTGGGGTCGAGCAGTCTGTTGCTGCCAAAGACAATCCGGTTCTGATGTTTGTAAAAGGGAATCTCGCCCTCGCGGGTGATCTTTTTTCCGTCGCCGTCGGAATAGAGAAGCCGTTCGACAAGCCTATTCTCCTTCAGGGTCGCCGAGACAATCTCGGGGACGTCCTCTAGTTTCACTCTGAGGTAGCACACCTCGCCCGGGAAAACCACGACCAGCGTGCCTCGTTCGCAGAAACCGTGGCAGCCGGTGCGGCGGACGTCGACTTTCTCCTCGAGCCCCTGTTTCTTGATCTCGCTTACGAAGGCTTCGGATAGCTTCTCACAGCCATAGGCGTGGCAACCCGTTCCCGAACAAATCGTCACGCAAGGTTTCTGAGGGTCTCTCGTAGACAAGAGATCCTTTCTCAACAGTTCCAGGTAAGCGGGTGTTTTGAGCTTTGGCATGGCCTGACCCTTTCTTGTGGCCTAACCCTTTCTTGTCGCCTGCGTGTGCCCTGATGCTTGCATAAACGTTACTACCTATCCCTCAATACGGACAGTCCCGATCACTTGCAAGCGGCTGCGAGGTCTTCGATCTTTTTTGTCGAAGGACTGCTGTGATACTCTCCGTCAACAGTCATTACCGGTCCGAGTGCGCAGCAGCCAAGACAATTGACGGTATCAAGGCTGAAGCGCATATCGGGGGATGTCTCGCCCGGCTTTACCTTGAGGACTTCTACTGTTTTGTCGAGAAGGCGAGGCGCACCACGCACCTGGCAAGCAGTTCCCATGCACACGCACACCGAGTGTCGCCCCTTTGGCATGAGGCTGAACGCTTTGTAGAAGGTCGAGACGTGGTAAATCTGTGTCAAAGGAACGCCAAGCGACTCGCTCACCTTCTTGAGCGCGTCTCTGGGCAGCCAGCGGTTCTGACGCTGGACCTCGAGCAGGATTTGAATCAGGGCAGATTTGTCACCTTCGTACCTGCTCAGAATGGTGTCTACTACAGCGGCTTCCTGACCCATGTATCGGCTCCCTCCTTTACGAGGTAAGGCACTCCTCCCCCCGTTGGAAGAGCACCCCCTTGTCTCAACCCTAGTTCGTAGAATGTGACCTTGTCCCGCTTGTTTCAGGCTCCGGATGCCAGTAGTCCCACCACCAGCTCTGCTCCTTCTTGTGCAGCGCTTGCTGTCTCGCGGCGAGCTCCACAACTCTCTGAGCGAGCTCCTGTTGGAGCGCATCCTCCATCATTTGACCAAATTCACAGGTCATGCACTGGAAAAGACGCGAGCACAGACGATGTGAAACGTCGCCTTTGATGGCATAGCGGCAGAGTCTGTCAATACCGGGGAGCTCCTTGAGCTTCGCGAGTGCCTGTTCGAGTTCGGGCGTCGAGCCGCTTGCAACCTTCTCCTGCATTTCCTGGTCGAATTCGCAGTTCATGCAGTTATAGTCATTCGTGCAAAGACGGTACGAGACCATGCCGAGGCTCATCCAGACGCAGTACGTGGGCTTTGCCTCTTCTGAGACCTCATCTGCTGGCCGAGCCAGAGCTTCCTTTGCCTTGCGGATCCAGACCCTGGTTTCAATGCTTGCGGGCGCAACAGCAAGCACGGCTTCAAGCTCTCTCAGTGCCTCCGTATACTCGGCCCCCAAGAAGTGGGCCTTACCCTGCCTCAGGTGGACGGAGACGTCCTGGGGTGCAATGGCAATGACCTCCGGAGTCTTCGCTTCCTCGGGATTCGCCACCTCTTTTACTGGCTCCTCTGCCGGCGCTTCTGGCGCTGCAGTCACCGGGGGGGTGAGCGTTTCCCGTATCAGCTTTTCGATGTGCTCGAGGTCAACGGGCTTCTGCAGATAATCGATTACGCCTTCCTTGCCTGCCTCAACGGCTGTCTGTATTGAGGGATAGGCAGTGATAATAATGCCTCTCAGCCCGGGCCTTTTCGCCCTTGCCTCCCGCAATACGGTGATCCCGTCTTTGCCAGGTAACCTCAGGTCGAGGATGGCGACACCGATGTCCCGCTCCGCAATCGTCCTGAGCGCCTCTTCTCCCTCTCCCGCCGTTTCCACATCGTAACCGCTGTCGGTCAACCAATCCCGGAGAGACTCTCGCATGATGGTTTCATCTTCGACGATCAACACGCGTTTCTTTGTCTCTTGCTTTGAGCATCCGTCACGCAGAGAAATTTTTTTCACCATACACTCTCACCTCCTGGCGCTCTATATCCGCAAGTTCCCTGCCAAAGCAAGAGGCCATCCTAACCTCTTAGGATGGCCGCAGTTAACACCTGGCCAGGTGTGTGGTGGAGACGTCAAGATGTCGAAGATCTAGGCAGACAGTGTTTTATTTTTAGACAGATAGCCCGGAGGCTGTGGCATTATTGTGAGATGGGCTTCAATTTTGTTAGCCGGTGGGCAGAACAACTCAACCGTTCCGCTTGCATAGCGCATGGGGTGACTCGAAAACTCTTGATCTCACTATCCCGCAGGTCTTGACTTTGCTAACCCGTAGGTCTTGATCTTGTTGTAGAGGGTTGCCCTCGAAATGCCAAGTGTCCGCGCCGCCTTGCTGAAGTTCCCGTCGCACTGCGACAGTACGCTCACAATGTGATTTTTCTCGACGTCCCTGAGACCCCTTCCAGGTGGAGCGGCTTCCGCGGCAAGAAGGCTTTCCTGCCGCAAATCGTCGAGCTCGATCCACGAGTTCTCTCTCAAGATCACCGCCCTCTCAATCGTATTCTCGAGCTGCCGGATATTCCCCGGCCACTCGTATTTCAGGAGAAAGTCCATGGCATCAGGAGAAAAACCTTCAATGCTCTTTTGATTCTCCACGGTGAACTTCCTCAGGAAATGTTGAGCGAGAAGGGGGATGTCCTCTTTTCGGTCGCGCAGAGGGGGAAGCTCAATCGTCACCACATTGAGACGGTAGTAGAGGTCCTCGCGAAACTGTCCGCAGCCAATTGCCTTCTTCATGTCCTTGTTCGTTGCACAGATTACTCTGACGTCGACCTTGATGAGTTCGTTGCCGCCGACCCTTGTGAACTCCCGTTCCTCAAGCACTCTCAGGAGATGAACCTGGATGTTCGCGCTCATCTCACCAATTTCATCCAGAAAAAGCGTCCCCTTGTTTGCGACCTCAAACTTGCCCCTACGCTGAGCATAAGCTCCCGTGAAAGCCCCCTTCTCGTGCCCAAAGAGCTCGCTCTCGAGAAGGCTCTCGGGCAGTGCGGCACAGCTGACCGCGACGAACGGCCTCGTCCTGCGGTCGCCCTGCGCATGAATTGCCCTTGCCACGAGTTCCTTGCCTGTTCCGCTTCCTCCTGTGATCAAGACGGTCGCGCTGCTCTTCGCAACGACCTTGATGATCTCGATCACCTGCTGCATCCGCGGGCTTTTTGCAATGATGTTCTCGAACCGGTAGTGGTCCTCGAGCCGCTGGTGAAGGCAGATGTTTTCCTCCACCAGACGCCGGTGTTCGAGAAGTTTGTCAATCAAGAGCTCTGCCTTCTCAGGGCAGAACGGCTTCTCGATGTAGTCGTAGGCGCCCTGCTTTACCGCATCAATTGCGGTGGGAATACTGCCATAGGCGGTGATGATGATGACCTCAATCTCAGGCGACAGCTCTTTCGCTTTCTTAAGTAGGTCAATGCCGTTCATGCCGGGCATGACTAGATCAATAAGCGCAATGCCGGGTCGCTCCTTTTCGATGAGCTCGAGAGCCCGGGGACCATTGTCTGCGATGAGCACGTCATGATTGGAATCGCTCAGCCAATCACGCAGGGATTCGCGCACAATGGGCTCGTCGTCAACTACGAGTATTTTCACTGGCTTTTTCATGTTTCCTTACCGGCTTCTTCTGTCCTTTGGCTGATCGTCTCGCGCTCACTCACCGACCTTTTCGTTCTCTTTAGTGATTTTTTCTTGCTCTTCTTGCTCTTCGTGACGGAGCGGCAAATAAACAGTAAAGGTGCTGCCCTTTCCCTCCTCGCTCTGTACTTCTATCCTTCCCTGGTGGTGCTGGGCAATGCCGTTTGCGACTGCGAGCCCGAGACCCACGCCCCTTCCTTTTCCCTTGGTGGTGAAAAATGGCGTAAAGAGTTTCCGCAGATTCTCGTTCGAAATCCCGCAGCCCGTGTCCTCGAACACTATCGTGACTTCATTCTCGGTCGCTGAGGTTCGGAGAGTCAGCCTTCCACCTCCAGGCATCGAGTGAACTGCATTGAGAATCAGGTTTGTGCATACCTGCTGAAGCTGATCGAAGTCGGCCATGACCTGGGGGAGAGACTCGGAAAGCCCCTTCTCCACCTGGATGTTCTGAAGTTCTGCAGAATGACTCGCAAGGCTCAGGGACTGTAAGACGACTTCGTTGAGATCAATTTCTCTGAGCGCGGGTGGGGATTGTCGAGCAAAATCCAGGAGGTTGCGGATGAGCTTGGTGCTCCGAGTCAGCTCGGTTTCCATCTTGCGGAGATAGTCAAGGGCCGTATCTCTTGAGATGCTGTTGTCGTGCATCTTCTTACTCAGTAGCTGGGTGTAGACGAGGACACCAGCAAGAGGGTTGTTTACCTCGTGCGCGATTGAGGCTGCCATTTGACCCAACGCCGCCATCTGACCAAGAAACGTGAGTTTCTCGGCTTGAATCAGGTCCCGCTGCGTCTCCCTCAGTTTTTCGAGCAGGTACGGCCAGCACATCTCGACTTCAGCGAGACCCTGGCAGACCGCGATGGCCAGCTCGTGGCAGCCAATGTATCCGCAAGCGCCGCAGTCTATTCTATAGCCCGGGTCGACTCTGCCGATTTGCTCAAGCACCTTCTGGACACGTTTCTCGCCCGGGGTGGGCAGATTGATGGCCTGGGAGGTGAACTTGCGTCTTAGGTCAATCCCCGAATATTCCTCAACATCCTTCTCAGTCTGAACGGGGTTCGCATATTGAGTCGTGTAGTTATTGATGATTTCTCGTCTCCTGAAAACGCTGAGGTCATTGTCGATGACGGGTCCATCGATGCAGCCCTCGCAGAATCCTATGCTGAGGAGCCTCGAGGTGATATTACCTTCGGCACATTCACGTATTACTTTGGGCATATAGTGTCTGCCCCAGGCGTTGATTACCTCGTTCGCCATGATGTCGTCCGATACTCCTGCCACCTTGAGCAGGCCTCCTGATATGGCAAAGAGCCGACCCAGATTGGGGCTGGGACCTGAAAACTCACCTTCTTCCTCGGTTTCTGGGGTGATACCTCTTGACGCAAACATTTCTTTGAGCTCGCTGAACGTGAGCACCGCATCAATTGCTCCGCTCACTTTTTCGTCTCTCGCTTCTGCTTTCTTTGCCACACAAGGACCGATGAACACCACTCTGGCGTGAGGATTGTATTGGCATTTAATCACTCTCCCCATCGCAGTCATGGGAGAAACTACGGGGGCGAGGAATTCGATGAGCCTGGGGTAGTATTTCTCGATGTAAGAGACGACAACCGGACACGTGGACGATATGAGAGGCTGGCTGCGGCCCTCAGCCAGAAGCCGGCCGTACTCGCGTCCGACCAACTCGGCGCCAAACGAGTCTTCCATGACCTCGCTAAAACTGAGTTTCTTTACGGCTGTTATGAGCTGCCCCGG
>Ga0315289_10006301_pt1 | contig 17452 bp, 15 predicted proteins | sample YL17G11_40_MG_FD_203452 | JGI IMG/M metagenome (GOLD analysis project Ga0315289, IMG submission 203452) | Sediment microbial communities from Yellowstone Lake, YNP, Wyoming, USA - YL17G11_40 | ecosystem: Environmental > Aquatic > Freshwater > Lake > Sediment | place: USA: Wyoming | collected... | reverse complement strand
TCCCTTCGACATTAGTCAAGCAGACGTTTTTAGATAAGGGATTCAGCGATAAGAAAATAATTTGCGTGCCTTACAGCGTAGATATAGATACATTCAAACCTATCCCCCAAGCTCACCCTGCGGGCCGCACCTTTAGGATAATCTCTGTGGGTATAAGCATTAGAAAAGGCACCCATTATCTTTTACAAGCGGTAGATGAATTGAAAATAAAAGATTTGGAGGTCTGGCTGGTGGGAAGAATATATAATGACATAAAACCTTTTTTAAAAAAATATTCAAGGAGTTTCAGATATTTGGGAAGGATAGCGCAAAAAGAATTATATAAATATTACTCCCAGGGTTCTATTTCAGTCCTTTTTTCTTTGGATGACGCCTTCCCTTTCGCCCTTTTAGAAACGATGGCCTGCGGACTTCCCGTGATATGCTCGGATAAAGTTGGCACAAAAGACGTGATCAAGGAAGGTATTGATGGTTTTGTAGTCCGCACAAGAGACGTGAAGGCGCTGAAAGAGAAGATTCTTTATCTCTATGAAAATCCGCATATCTGTCAGGAGATGGGAAGGCGGGCGCAAGAGAATGTAACCGGGAACTTTACCTGGGATAATTACGGCGAGAGGATCGTCAATACCTATCTTAACATATTAAAATAAGTTAGCTTAAAGTGGTCAGATTAAATTCTAAATATGATGTAGCAATAATTGGCGCAGGCCCCATAGGCATATACACCTCAATAATGCTTGCGAAGAGGGGCCTTGCTGTTGTAGTAATAGAAGAAGATATGCAGATAGGCGCACCCCGCTTTTGTACCGGGCTTATCAGTAAAGAGGCATTTGATAGATTTAGTCTTCCCAAAGAGGCTATTGAGGATGAGTTTTCTTCAGCTTGGATTTTTTCTCCTTTAGGCTCAAAGGTCTGTTTAAAAAGCAAAAGTATCCAGGTTTATGCAACTGACCGTACCAAGTTTGACCAAAGTCTTTATAATCAAGCAAGAGAAATAGGGGTAGAATTTTTACTCAAATGTCGCTGTACAGGATTTGGGGTACATGAGGATTATATAGAAGAACGCATAATTCTTGATGGCACAGAGACATTCATAAAAAGTAATATAGCCATTCTTGCTACGGGTATAAAGTATAATCTGCACAGGTCTCTTAATTTTAGTGTCCCGGCAAATTTTCTGGATTGTTCTCAAGTTCAGATTCCCGGGGAGTCAGATGGCGATATCGAGATTTTTCTGGGTAACAGCATCGCCCCGCATTCCTTTGCTTGGATTGTGCCCCTAAAAGGGAAAAAATTACGCGTTGGTATAAGCACACGGAAAGATTCCCCGTCCTTTTTAAAATCGTTCCTTAGTTATCTTAGAGTAAAAGGCCGCATTAGTATAAAAAATTATGATATTATGCGCAGGCCCATACCTTTGGAACCGATAAAAAATAGCTACAGAACACGGATTCTTGTTGTAGGAGACGCTGCAGGTCAGGTAAAGCCCACTACAGGAGGCGGTATATACTTTGGTCTTCTCTGCGCTGATTTAGCAGCCCGTACTGTTATCGAAGCGTTTAAGAAGAAAGATTTTAGCGAAAAATTGCTGCGGCACTACGAAATTACCTGGAAAAAGCAGATTGAATTTGACCTGACAATGAGTATTTATCTAAGGAAACTCATTGCTAATTTTAACGATGAGCAGATAGAAGAATTGGTGAAATTTTTTTCTCGCGATACAATTCAGCAACTCATTGAAAAATACGCGGATTTTAACCACCACGGAAAATTTATTAGTGAGTTGATAAAGATGCCTGCATTCTGGAAAAGCTTCTATCAGATACTCGTCACTAAATAATTTTTCAAAAAATAATGAGCATAGTTACGAAGGTCGTTAAGAATTCGTTTGTTTACCTTGTGGGAGAGATAATAGTCAGAATAATAACTTTTTTTGTCACGCTAATCCTTGTCCGCTATCTGGGAAGCGGGAATTTTGGCAGGTATAGTTTAGTTTATGCCTTTTTGTCTTTCTTCCAAATTTTTCTCAATATGGGAGTTGACCAGATAATCGTGCGTGAATTATCCCGCAGTTTCCAAAGAGGCGCGGAACTTTTGGGAAACGCCATTACCTTAATTTTTTTCTCTTCCTTGATAGGTCTTCTTTTATGCTGGACTATACTACCGTGGATACATTACCCCCAAGATTTAAAATTCCTCATATATTTAGCTTCCCTAAGCATGATTTTTTCTTTCGGGGCGTTATTTAATAATATCTTTCAGGCACAATTATTAATGAAATATATTGCGGCGGTTACAATAGTTATGAAAGTTCTTCTCGCTATATTTACTCTTATGCTTATTTTCTTAAAAGCAAAATTAGCTTATTTTATAATTCTGAATTTATTAATCTCTACAGCCCAGGCCGGTTTTATGTTTTATCAATCAAGAAAATTCTTACAGATTAGATTAATGATGGATTTAAGAATCTGGAAGGAGTTATTAAAGAATTCTTGGCCTTTAGCCGTGAGTATTCTTTTTATAAGTATTTATACAAGGATAAACCAGGTCATGCTTTTTTCTATGAAAGGAAAAGAAGAATTGGGTTTTTATGTAGCCGCATTAAAGTTTGCAGAGATGCCTTTTATTATTGTGGGGGCTTTTATGGTATCGGCATTCCCTTTATTTTCCAAATACTCCCAGAGCGCAGCGGAGAAACTCGGAAAGACCTATGAGAAAACTTTGAAGTATCTAATGATATTTATTCTGCCCGTTGCGATGATGACAATGCTTTATTCTAAACAAATCATCCTTGCCTGTTACGGACAGGCCTTTCTTCCTGCCCAAGCAGCCCTGGCAGTTTTAATCTGGTCAACCGTATTTGTCTATACCGCAACGGTATACGGACACCTTTTAATAGCCACGAATTTACAAACCTTTGTTATTATCTTCACCGGTTCTTTAGCGATTTCTAATGTTCTTTTAAATTTAATCTTAATTCCAAGGTTCGGCTCATTGGGCGCAGCAGTTGCCACAACGGTTTCTTATGCCTTGGGTATACCCGTATCTTATTTATTCAAAGAAACGAAGCAATTCGCCAAAGCCGCGGTTAAATCAATGATTAAGCCATTTTTAGCGGTTCTACTTGCAGGCTATTCGGTATATTTTTTATCATCTTTACATTTAATATTCAACCTCACCTTAACCGGATTTATCTATTTATCTTTGATATTATTTATGAGAGAGATAAATTCAGAGGATATTAAATACGGTAAAGAAATCTTTGCCCGCTTTATAACGTAATCAGCAGGGAGGGAATAAAGAATGAAAATATTAATAACAGGCGCTGCGGGTTACATAGGTTCCCTGCTGGTTAGCCAGCTGTTAAAGAAAGGCCATCGAGTCGTAGCCATAGATAACTTTATGTATAACCAGACTTCCCTGTTAGATTGTTGTTATGATAACAACCTGATTGTTATCCGGCAAGATGCATGCGATAAGAGATTAATTGCAGGGTGGATTAAGAAAGTCGATGCGATATTTCCTCTGGCCTGCCTTACGGGTGCGCCGATCTGCTTAAAAGACCCTTTTAATGCCAGGGCAGTCAATTTTGATGCGGTCAAAATGATTTTGGGCTTACGCAGTAAAGGGCAGATAATAATTTTTCCCACCACAAACAGCGGATATGGCGTTGGAGAGAAAGGGATTTATTGCACGGAAGAGTCACCCTTAAGGCCCGTTTCTCTTTACGGAAAATTAAAAGTAAAATTAGAAAAAATACTCTTGGACTCCGGAAACTGTATCACCTTAAGGCTTGCCACCTGCTTCGGCATCAGTCCCCGCATGCGCCTCGACCTTTTAGTGAATGATTTTACTTATCGCGCCGTGACAGACAGGGCTATTGTGCTTTTTCAGGCCCATTTTAAGAGAAACTATATCCATGTCCGGGATGTGGCGAAGGTTTTTATACATTGTTTGGAGAATTTCAATAAGATGAAGGACCAGCCGTATAATGTCGGCTTAAGCGACGCTAATTTGAGCAAATGGGAACTCTGCGAAGAAATAAAAAAACAAGTCCCTGGCTTTTATTTCACAGAGGCCCGGATAGGAGAGGATCCCGATAAGAGGGACTATATTGTAAGTAATGCAAAGATTGAGAAGACGGGGTTTAAACCCGGGATTTCCCTTCAGCAGGGAATCGCAGAATTAATAAAGGGTTACCAGATTATAAGAAGGAACCAATTTTCTAATAGATGAGGTGTTAAAATGATTATGAGTAGAACACCGTTTCGTATTTCTTTTTTCGGAGGCGGCACAGATTACCCTGTCTGGTACAGCCAGAATAGCGGCGCGGTATTAGCTACCACGATAAATAAATATTGTTACATTTCCTGCCGTTATCTGCCGCCTTTTTTTGAACACCGCTCCCGGATTATCTATTCCAAGATAGAACTTATCAGGAATGCATCGGAAATTCAGCATCCCTCTGTCCGGGAGTGCCTTAGATTTATGAAGATCAATAAAGGGGTAGAGATCCATCATGACGGGGATTTGCCGGCGAGAACAGGTATGGGCTCAAGTTCCGCTTTTACAGTGGGTTTACTCCACGCACTTTACGCTTTAAAGGGAATTATGCCTACAAAAAAACAATTGGCGCTCGATGCAATCCATCTTGAACAAAAGGTAATGAAAGAAAATGTCGGCTCCCAGGACCAGGCGTTAGCCGCCTTTGGCGGATTGAACCTTATCGAATTCGGCGGCAACAAACATCTTCAGGTTCAGCCGATTACTATATCCTCGGAAAGGCTTGCATTATTTCAATCCCATCTGATGTTATTCTTTACCGGTTTTTCCAGAATAGCTTCTAAGATTGCCAAAGAACAAATTAAGAAAACCCCTTATAAAAATAAAGAATTGAAAAGAATATTTGAAATAGTAGATGATGCTCTACAGATACTTAACAGTCATAGAGACTTATCGGATTTTGGAAGGCTCCTGGATGAGAGTTGGCAGATTAAACGCAATCTTTCCGGTAAGATAACCACGCCTATAATTGATGAAATTTATTCTGACGCAAAAAGAGCGGGCGCCTTGGGCGGAAAGCTCCTGGGCGCAGGCGGAGGCGGATTTATTTTATTCTTTGCAAAACCCGATGCCCATGCCAAAATCAGAGAAAAACTAAAAAGACTTTTATACGTGCCTTTTAAATTCGAGAACTTAGGCAGCCAGATTATATTTTATAGTCCAGCTGTTATTTAATAACCCCTTGAATATATAAATGAAGATTACATTCGGAAATATCTCAATTACCCGGAAATCAAAAGATTTAATCAGAAGTATTCTGGATGCAGAGAGGGTTTCCGGCGGTAGATATGTAAGGGAACTTGAGAGACGATTTGCCTCGCTAATAGGAACCAGAGAAGCGGTTGCCGTAAGCAGCGGTACTGATGCCGATGCTTTAGCTTTAGCGGTTTTGTATGATTTCGGGGCCAAGAGAGGCGACGAGGTTATCGTGCCTGCTTTATCATTTGTAGCAACAGGCAATGCCGTTTTGCAAGCCGGTTTCACTCCGGCTTTTGTAGATATTGATAGAAAGACATTGAATATAAATCCCTTAAATATTGAGCAAGCCATAACCAGAAAAACAAGGGCAATAATGCCTGTGCATCTTATGGGAAAGCCGGCAGAGATGTATACGATTAACGATATTGCCAAGAAATACGGCCTATTCGTCATAGAGGATGCAGCTGAGGCCTACGGCGCAGTTTATAAGGGTAAGCCCCTGGGAACGCTTGGCGATATGGGGGCCTTTAGCTTATATGCTGCCCATATGATAACCACAATTGAAGGAGGTATGGTGGTTACAGAGAGGACTGATTTTGCCGAAATTCTAAGGTCTCTGAGGGCTCATGGAAGGGCCTGCAAATGTGAAAGTTGCGTATTAAACATATCTTCCGATTATTGCGATAAGAGATTTAAATACGGCAAGAATAAAGATATAAGATTTATATTTGAACGCATTGGTTTCTCCAGCAAGATGAATGAATTAGAGGCGGCTATTGGTTTGGGGAATCTTGAAGCCTATCCGAAAATCCTAAAGACGAGGCGTAAAAATCTTTTGTATATGATGGAGAAATTTAAAGAATTTAATTCTTATTTTTATAGTATTGAAGAAGAGCCCTATGAACAAATCGGTCCGCATGCCTTTCCTATAATTCTTTGCGAAGGAGTTAAATTTAGCCGGGATGAACTTGTCTTTTTTTTGGAAAAACAGGGAATTGATAGCCGTAATATTTTTTTATCTATGCCTACTCAATGCCCGGGTTTTAAATATTTAGGATATAAGTCAGGACAATTCCCCGATGCCGAGTATATCGGTAAGAATGGTTTGCATATCGGTATTCATCAACAAATGGGCAGAGAAGAGCTTGATTATGTTCTTAATGTTATAAGGGATTTTTTAACAAAACGAAATTAGTTAGAAATATTATGCGCTTATCAAAAATTACAGAAGGTTTAATTGGTCAACCGATGTTTAAATTACTGGTGAAGATGCAGGAAAAAGAACGCACGGGAAAGAAGCTGTATCATTTTGAAATCGGTGATTCAGATTATCCTGCTCCGAGCCACGTAGTGAAATCGGTGAAAAAAGCACTGGATGAAGACCGCACGCATTACGTAGATTCTACGGGTATTTGCGAATTCAAAGAAGCGATCCGTGAACATATTGCAAGGCGCCTTGGCTTTCGGCCTGCCCTCAAACAAATTTTGGTTATGCCATCAAATGCCATAATTGATTTTGTAGTTCGTTGTACAGCTGACCCCGCAGATGAAATTATTTATCCAGACCCGGGTTTTTCCACGTACATAGCTGTCACAAGCTATACCGGAGTAAAGAAAGTCGGCGTTCCTATTCTGGAATCCCATAAATTCCATATACAACCGGAAGAGATTGAAAAAAGAATTACCCCGAGAACTAAACTTATTATTTTGAATTCTCCGAGCAATCCTACCGGCGCAGCGCTTAATAGAGACACGATAATGGAAGTAGGCCTGATAGCGAAGAAACACAATCTTTATCTTTTAAGCGACGAGATATATTCTAAGGTGATTTACGACGGAATAAAACACTATTCTTCCAGCGAGTTAGACCATTGCCAGGAACGCACAATTATACTCGACGGTTTTGCCAAAGGTTATTCTATGCCGGGTTTCAGGTTAGGTTATGCCATCGGGCCGGAATCCGTCATTGAAAAGATGGGTCTATTGTTCCAGACGATATTTTCCTGTTTTCCGCCGTTTATACAGTACGGAGGAATTAGCGCGCTTACCGAATGCCCCGCGGATGTGGAGGAGAGAGTGGAAACCTACGGAAGATTGCGTGATTTGATTTATGAGAAACTGAATGCGATGCCCGGCATTTCTTGTTTGAAGCCCGAAGGAGCTGTATACATATTTCCGAATATCTCAGGAACCGGAATGTCAAGTCAAGAATTTGTAGAATTCGCATTGGATAAAGCAAACGTGGTTTTGTTATCAGGTACCTGCTTCGGTACAGAAGGCGAGGGGTATGTGCGGCTTTGTTATACCAGAAAACCCGAAATGATTATTGAGGCTATGGATAGATTGAAAAAAGCGTTAGAGGAGAGAAAAAATGGAGAGGATTTTAATAAACGACATAACCTTGCGGGACGGAGAACAAGCTGCCGGGGTTAATTTCTTTCCGGAAGAAAAATTAAGGATTGCGGAGCAGCTGGTTAAATTAGGCCTGCCTATCATTGAAGCCGGATTCCCCATCGCTTCAGAATCAGATGCTAAGGGTGTCAGCCTCGTAGCAAAAGAATTTGGTGATAGTATTATCATTAGCGCAATGTGCAGGGCGAACAAGAAAGATATAGAAGTAGCGGCAGGAGCCCTTGGTAACGCTAAAAAGGGACGCATCCAAGTAGTTATGGGGACATCAGATATTCACTTAAAACATAAATTTAATATGACGAGGGAGCAAGCATCAGACCTTTCCTACGAGATGGTTAAGTTTGCCAGGACCTTTGTTTCGGACGTAGAATTTGCTGCCGAAGATTCTACGAGAAGCGATTTGGTTTATTTAAAAAAGGTCTGTGATGCCTGTGCCGAGGCGGGTGCGAAGACCATAGAACTCCCTGATACTGTCGGATATGCCACTCCCGATGAATACGCCAGCATGATTCGATTTATCGCAAAAATTCCGGATGTTATTATTTCCACGCATTGCCATAATGATCTGGGTTTAGCCGTTGCCAATACCTTAGCAGGCATAAAAGCCGGTGCGCGACAGGCAGAAGTTACGGTTAACGGAATCGGCGAACGCGTTGGCAATGCAGCTTCGGAAGAAGTAATTATGGCTCTCAAAGCCAGGCAGGAGTATTATGGAAAAGACATAAGTTACATAAATACAAAGGAGATATTTAAGACCAGCAAGATTGTTGAGGAGTTATCGCAGATAAAAATTGCCTATAATAAGGCTATTGTGGGCAGAAACGCCTTTCTTCATGAATCAGGCATTCACCAGGATGGACTCCTTAAATCCCCGCAGACATACCAACTTTTGAACCCGAAAGATATAGGTTTGCCCGGATACAGTTTAGTTTTGGGTAAGCTTTCGGGAAAGCATGCGCTAGAAGAGAAGATTGCGCAATTAGGGCTTGAGTTTAATGTCGGAGAGATCAAGGAGTTCGCTAGATTTTTTAAAAACCACGCGGCAAAAAAGAAATTTATTACCGACGACGATATTGTAACCTTATATGAAAAATGGAAGAAAGCTTAAAAGAAATATTTAAAAGAATGTGTTTGATTCGTTATTTTGAGCTTCAGGTTGCTGATGCGGTGAAGAGAAAGCTTGTCCCGGGCCCGGTTTATTTATCAATAGGGCAGGAAACTATTTCTGCGACAATCTCGATCCTGACCGAGGGTTATGCAGTTTTTGCGCAGCATCGTTGTCACTCGGTATATCTGGCATACGGAGGGAATCCCGAGCGCCTTATAGATGAACTTTTGGGCCGTAAAACAGGCTGTTGCGCGGGCAAGGGCGGTTCGCCCTGTATTCAGGATTTAGATATTCCGATGTACGGCCATCACGGCCTGATCGGAGAGAATATACCTTTGGCTACGGGATATTGTTTGGCTACTGGAAAGCCTACGATAGCTTATTTTGGCGATGCGGCATCTGAAGAAGATCATGCCTTGGCTTCTTTTGGATTTGCCGTTACGCATAAATTACCCATTCTTTATGTCTGCGAAGATAACAACCTTTCTATTTTGACGCCGGTTAAGGACAGGAGAAGCTGGAATGTGTATGATGTAACCAATGCTATGGATTTAAAGAGCGCAGGGATTGCAGATGACCCCAGAGAAATACTACGTACTGTTAAGAAATTAATCTCTCAGCTTCCTGCATTCATAAATATAAAAACCTGTAGGCATTTTTGGCATGTTGGCGTGGGCGTAGACGGACCTCCTGAATACGATAGATTAAGCGAAATGAGAAGAATAATCCCGGCTGCGATAAAAACAGAGAAGGAAATAGAAGCTCATGTCGGAAAACTATGGAAAAAACAGTTGCAGAAACCATAAAAGAGATTACGCGTAAACATTTAGAGGAAAATAACGGTTTGCTCTTTGGCCAGGCAATTACAGCGGCGGGATGGGTAAACAATACAGTGCCGAATTGTAAAAACATAATTGAATTTCCTATGTCGGATGTATCCAATATGGGTATTGCATGTGGAGCAGCCATATCAGGAAGGAGACCGATAATTGTTATTCGTTTCCAGGATTTTATGTGGCTGAATAGCAGCACCCTGGTTAATTATGCTGCAAAATCCAAAGACATTTTAGGAACGCCTACTCCGATATTGGTTAGGGCATTAGCTCAGGAAAATGCAGGTTGTGTCCATTCCGGCGTCTTGCATAGCATATTTATGCATATGCCGGGGTTGCGCGTATGTTCACCTATGACCCCAAGAGAATATAAAGAGGCCTGGGCTGATTTTATGCACCATGATGACCCTATGGTGGTAAGCGAACACCGCAGTAGTTTTAAAAATAAAGATGAGTTTATGAATACGGCTAATCCTGCTGATGTTACCTTGATGCCTATTTCTGCCAGCCGTTTTAATATAGATGGGGTAATAAAGGAATTAAAAGTTCACGGAATCCGTTGTAACGTTGCCCATATTATGTGGCTAAAACCATTAAAAACCGAACACCTTGTTAGAGCTTTAGCAAAGAGTAAAATGGGGTTCGTAATTGATTCTGGGTTTGAGACCTGCAGTGCAGCACAATCTATAGCATATGGATTAATGCTAAAAACCGGCAAAAAGGTCAAGGCCTTAGGATTAGAAGATAGGTCGGTAGGCGTAAGCCCTTCTTCTCATAACCCTACGCCTTCGCCAGAAAAGATAGCCGCATTTGTCAGGAAAAGTTATAAAGAAAACAAAGGTTAGCAATGTTGGATTTATTATTGGTTAACCCGGGAAACTTGCTTTCGCAGTTTGGCGGCGTTGATATGTTGAAGAAAAAAATAGGCAGAGATTACGAAAAGACCAACCAGGCATGTTAGATTTGCTAATCATAAAACCCGGGGCACAGAAAAAACTTTATCAGGATTTGAGCACATCGATTTCCGGACTAGAACCGCCTTTATGGGCGGCTTTGTTAGCCGCATTTATCAGAGAAAAAGGCTTTTCTATAGATTTAGTGGATGTAGAGATTGAAGCGGATAAAGCCATAGAAATATTTAACTCACAACATCCTAAATTAGTTGCTGTGGTAGTTTCAGGAACAAACCCTTCTGCCTCCACAATGAATATGGTTGGTGCCAGGGTTATACTGGAGGAGATAAATAAAATAGACACTGATTTACCTACTATTTTAGCAGGACTGCATCCGTCAGCATTGCCAGAAAGAACCCTAAAAGAAGAACCGGTTACGATGGTTTGTGAGGGAGAGGGGTTTTATACTTTATTAGACTTACTTTCCGGTAAACAACCTAAAGACGTAAGGGGTTTATGGTATAGAGAGGATAATAAATTAATGTCAAACCCAAGAGCCAGCCTTGTCGATCCTAATGATTTACCCATGCCCGCTTGGGATTTATTACCCATGCATAAATACAGAGCGCACAATTGGCATTGTTTCGGCCGTTTAAACGAAAGGAGTCCTTACGGAGTTATTTATACCAGCCTAGGATGTCCTTTTTCTTGTTCCTTCTGTTGCATAAACGCTATTTTCGGGGAGCACAAGATAAGGTATAGGGATCCCAAAAAGGTTATCGAAGAGATAGATTTTTTAGTGAGAAAATATGACATTAAAAATATTAAGATACTGGATGAGATGTTCGACTTAAATGATAAGCATGTAATAGGGATTTGCGATTTGATTATAGAGCGTAAGTATGATTTAAATATTTGGGCTTATGCCAGAGTCGATACAATTAACGAAAGAAAGTTAAATAAAATGAAGAAGGCCGGAATTAATTGGTTGGGCATAGGTTTTGAATCGGGCAGCAAAAAGATTCGAGAGAGGGTTATTAAAGGCGGGTTCGACGATAACAGGATAAAAAGCATGATAAAGATGATCCGCGATGCCGGAATATGTATTGGCGGAAATTTTATTTTTGGTCTTCCGGGAGATAACCTCGATACTATGGAGGAAACCCTGGAGTTAGCAGAAGAGATAAATTGTGATTATAGTAATTTTTATGTGGCTATGGCGTATCCGGGCTCCAGGCTTTATGAAGAGGCAGTCGCTGATAAAGTGCCTCTGCCAGATTCCTGGCTTGGTTATTCCCAGTATGGCTACGAGACACAACCCTTGCCCACCGAATATCTCTCTCCCTCTGAAATATTGCGCTTTCGCGATAATGCCTTTCAAGAATACCATGGTAGTCAGTCTTATCAAGACATGATCTTGGGAAAGTTTGGGGAGGATACCCTGCAACATGTAAAAGATATGTTGAAAAGCAGATTAAAAAGACGATTATTAGGGGATTAGGTATTATGGGTGATGCGCGGTTTTCTGTAGGGCATAGGAGAGGATAAATGAAGATTGCTTTGGTCAGGCCAAATCATCGGTGTTTGAGCAACACAATAATGCCGCCTTTAGGGATAGGATATTTATCAAGCTATCTCAAGAGTCACGGAATAGAAACAGTCGTTGTTGATGCCTTAAGGGACAGATTGAATGAAGCTAGCACGCTAGACATAGTTTTAAAGAGAAAACCCGATGTCGTAGGAATTACCTGTTATACTGCTTATTACTCCGAGGCAGTAGCTTTGTCGAAGGGTATTAAGAAAAATAATATTCCGTGTATTATTGGCGGTCCGCATCCCACTTTTCTTACTTACGAGACGCTTTTGGATTCAAAGGCCGATTTTGCTATATGCGGAGAAGCAGAGATAGCGATCACCGCTCTTCTAAAAAATAACCTTATCAATAATAATATTAAAGGGGTTTATTCATTAGATAATCTCAGTAGCCCGGACCTTCCGGTGGTAAAAGCAGAGATTGTAGAGGACCTCGATCTTGTTCCTTTCCCAGATTGGGAATCTATGCCTCCGGATTCTTATCCTGAAGCGCCTCACGGATTTTTCAACAGAGATTATCCAGTAGGGATTATCATGACTACCAGAGGTTGTCCTTATAGCTGCGTCTTTTGTTGCAGTCCAAAGTTTTATGAGCAGAGGTTGAGGTATAGATCAGCCCAAAACGTAATTCAGGAAATAAAATACCTTTACGAAAATTTTAAAGTTAGAGAAATACATTTTTTCGACGACAATTTTACATTTAAAAGAGAACACGCCGAACAGATATGCCAATTAATTATCGATAGTAAGCTTAAAATAAGCTGGAGTCTGCCTACCGGCATTAGGGCGGATAAGGTAGATGAAGAGTTGTTGCGGTTGATGAAAAGAAGTGGTTGTTATTACTTGCAACTAGGAATAGAATCCGCTAACCCGCAGATATTAAGAAACATTAAAAAAGCAGAGACTATTGGTCGGATACGTAAGACAATAAAGCTTTGCGATAAAGTCAGTTTATATACCAGCGGTTCTTTTATTTTTGGGCTTCCCGGTGAGACAAAAGATACTATTAAAGAAACAATTAAATTTGCTACCTCAGTTCCTTTAACCAAGGCAGATTTTCCATTGTTGGATGTTTTGCCCGGCTCAGAATTATGGGATACGTTGAAGGGGAGGTTTACTCCCAACTGGAGTAAACTAAGTCTTAAAGAGCCGGAATTCATCCCTGAAGGGCTGTCGAAGGCAGAACTTCTAACGGCCCAGACAACCGCTTTCAGGAAGTTTTATTTCAGGCCAATAATATTTTTAAGAGTCCTAGGCGCATTAAGGCCGTCGTATATAAAATTCATTTTTAAAAAATTGTTTGAATATCGAATTATCAAAAATAATAATAGGAAAATAAATAATCTGGGTTGGCAGCCAAGGGTAAATCTTAAAGAGGGGATAAGGAAGACTTACGAGTTCTACTCTGAGTGAGAAATCAGTTTAACAATGCGCAGAAAAGGATAGATTTGTAATGAAGGTAACTTTGTTGATTCCGACGCTCAATGAGATTGAGGGCGTAAAGACAATTATGCCCAGGATTAGAAAGGAATGGGTTGATGAAATTTTAATCATTGACGGGAATTCCACCGACGGCACCAGAGAATACCTTCGGGAACAGGGGTTTAATGTAATAACCCAGAGGTCCAGCGGCACAGTCGGGGCGTGGTGGGATGGCTTTGAAGCAGCGACAGGCGATGTGCTCATTCTTTTCAGTCCGGATAATAATTCAATTCCAGAGCTGATTCCACTTTTGATTGAGAAGATGAAAGAAGGTTATGATATGGCTGTAGCCTCCAGATATAAAGATAATGCCAGAAGTTACGACGATAATCTTCTGACGGCTTTCGGAAATTTTATGTTTACTAAAATGATTAACCTTTTTTTTAACGGAGAGTATACAGATGCGCTGGTTATGTACCGCGCCTTTAGAAAAGAAATTCTGGCAAAGTTAAAATTAAACAAAGCCAGAGACCGTCTTTTTGAAATACCGTTATCCATAAGATGTCTAAAGCAGAAACTAAAAGTTATAGAAATTCCCGGTGACGAACCAGTAAGGATAGGCGGTAGAGTAAGTCGTGCCCATCCGGGTCTTTTGGGAAGGCTGCGCGGAGGCATGCTTATGCTTTACTGTATCGTTAAAGAAATTTTTGTATAAAGTTAGATGCCCAAAATAAAAAACTTTTATTACGAAAATAAAGCTTTCTTAATTATTTCTGTAGTTACCTTATTATACTATATTCCACATTTAATCGGTTTTCGTTTAGGGATGATTTATGAAGAAAGCCGCGATATGAATGCCTACCTTTTATCTCTACAGGGTTATTTACCTTACCGGGATTTTGAATGGATATACGGCCCATTTTCTTTTTTTATTTACCCCTTTATTATGAAGGCATTCGGCATAAATTTAATTATTTTAAGAATCAGCTACATTATATTTGCTTCTTTAGTCATACCGCTTACTTATTTTTTAGCCAGAAGAATAATGCCTCATTTGTGGGCTGGCGCAGCCGCTTTTCTATCCGCTATTTTCTTTGATGCGCCATATTATACATATAATCATGTATTTGTTGTGTTAAGCGAAATCAGCTGTTTATTAATGGTCTCTAGATTCATAGAGAGCAAGAAAATCTACAATCTTTTTTTGGCAGGTATCTTTAGTACTGTTGCATTATTAACAAAGCCCCTATTATCGGGGTTCTGCTTGTTTATGTCTGTTTCTCTGTATCTCTTAATCTACGATGAATTGGGTCGGTGGCAGGAGAGATTTAGGAGCTGTTTATTATTTATGGTAACCACGGCTTTGTTAGGTTTACCGTATTTCTTATATTTTTATTATCAGACCAAATTCAAGAATATACCCATAGTTCATTCCTTTTTTGCTCCAGATTCGGCACTCCTTGTTCAAGCAATCCAGATAAATTTTGATAAATTTTCATTGTTCCTTAAAAGATTTGCAGGTATATTTCCAATAAATAAAATTATCAATATGGCTTCATTTACTGATTTTAAGCAACTTCTATATGCTTATTTCGATGATTTTATTTTTTGTTTATCTTTTATCCCTTCCATCATACTTATTTTTCTTTTTATTATTGCTAAGTTAGATAAGACAGGACTAGCAATCAAAGAGAAAATTTATCAAGATAATAAATTTTTATTATTATTTATCATTTTCTCTATATTTATTTCTTTGGAGAGCACAATAATAATCCACCCAATGGGTAAGGCATACACTACCCAAATTTCTTTTATTCTTGCTGTTTATATATTTTATTTTCTAAAAAGAATTAATTTCTATAGATGGATTATTACCATATTTTTTGTACTATTTTTATTCTATATTGCCTTTTTCAATTTTTATCGCTTTCCTTACTCAATATTTAAGAGATATAGAAAATTCACCGCACCTTTGAATCTTAGCCGCGCCAAAGGAGTTTTTGTTACCTGGCAAGAGAAAGAATTATATGAATCCTTGTCAGTTTATTTATCCAGCAATTTAGAGAAAAAAGAAGATAAGATAGTTGTTATCGGTTACTATCCCCAATTTAGTTTTTTAACCGGGCAGAAAAATATCTTTGCGGACCATGAATATATTTTTGAAAAACTCAGGGTTTTATTAACATCTTCCGTTAAAAGAAAAAGCAATAAATCAGTATTAACTTCGCTTGAGAACGAATTAATGTTTAAGTTAGAAAAAGAAAGGCCAAAGTTTATCTTGGATACTGTCTTAAATAATCTAACTGATAATTCTTTAAGAGATTCCGTTTATTTAACCTCAAGAGTAAAAGATTACATAGCCAGAAATTATTCTTTAGATAGGGTATTTGGCCCAGCGGATGTTTTTGGGTTAATTGGTTCTGTGGGTTGGGTGAATTTATATAAATTAAAAGGCAGATGATTTAATAGGAAATTATGTATTTTATTACCTTGTTAAACTTAAAATTGCGAAAGGTGTTATGGGGCAGATATCTACTTTTTAATTCAGTTATATCAAAGATAGGAATCAGCAAGATACGCATGGGTAAGAGCACCCTGGGAGAGAGACTTTATTTACTTTTCAATAAAGTTTTGCATTTTAAACTTCCCGAACCGATAAAGGCTAACGGGATGATTATGTATCATCGCGCTATTGATGGCAGGGGCTGGTTTGGCTGGTGTTATGCTTTTGATTACGAACGCCAAACGCGCCGTATATTTGAAAAGATAATTAAGCCCGGAATGACTGTTGTAGATGTAGGTGCAAATATTGGATATTATACTCTCCTGGCAGCAAAACTTGTGGGTGGCGATGGTAGGGTTTATGCGTTTGAGCCAGACCCGTCATATTATTCCCTCCTTAAAAAAAATATTGAGGTGAATAGATTGAGCGCAATCGCAGAGCCTTTTAGGCTGGCAGTGGGTGATACGGGGAAAAAATCTACCCTGTTCCTGGGAATAGCCACAGGGACGAGTTTTTTTAGAATACCCGGCATAACAGGTCAAACTGTCATTGCGGATGTTGTATCATTGGATAAGTTTTTTATGGAGCGGAATTGGCCAGCCGTGCAGATTATAAAAATAGATATCGAAGGCGCGGAGAAGATGGCGTTAGAGGGGATGCATGAATTACTAAGAAAAAATCAAGACCTGAAGCTTATTATTGAACTTAACCCATTTTGCTTAGAAATCGCAGGTACATCTTCCGAGCACCTGCTAATATTACTTAGTGAGCTCGGGTTTAAACGAATTACTATTATTTCAGAAACCCCGAAATTTTACAGAATTCCGCAAGCTACCCGAGATTTACTAAATTTTGTACAAAAACCGATGTATGTAAATCTGCTCTGCGAGAGATAGCTATAAATTTTATTTTTGAAAAAGATGTACAAAAATAATATCCAGGAGATATCCAAGCAGATAAAAGAAAACGATATTGTCCTGGACATCGGCGGCTGGTTTTGCCCTTTTAACCGGGCTAACTGGGTTATTGACGCCATGCCTTATGAAACAAGAAGAAAGAGTGGAATTGAAGGCGTAACAAAAGAATATTTTTCTAAGCAGACCTGGCTTCAAATGGATATTTGTGACAGGAAATCCCTGCCATTCAGGGATAAGGAGATTGATTTTGTTATCTGCTCTCATATCCTTGAGGATATCCGGGACCCGATCTTTGTTTGCTCGGAAATCTCTAGAATCGGAAAACGGGGATATATTGAAGCTCCTTCTAAAATTGCTGAGCTTAGCCTGGGTATAGAATCCAGGCATTACGCCGGATATTGTCATCACCGTTGGATTATTGAAATAAAGGATAATAAGATTATTTTTTTAAATAAGCCGCACTTTATTCATAGTCATTGGAAATTTCATTTTCCTTATAACTACGGGAA
>Ga0315289_10006299_pt1 | contig 17453 bp, 14 predicted proteins | sample YL17G11_40_MG_FD_203452 | JGI IMG/M metagenome (GOLD analysis project Ga0315289, IMG submission 203452) | Sediment microbial communities from Yellowstone Lake, YNP, Wyoming, USA - YL17G11_40 | ecosystem: Environmental > Aquatic > Freshwater > Lake > Sediment | place: USA: Wyoming | collected... | reverse complement strand
GGTCAAAATATATACCTACCTGGAAGAAGTGTTACATGCCAAGACTTATCTATTTGATCAATGCTGGAGTCTCGTTGGTTCTACCAATCTTGATTATCAATCCCTCATGTACAATGACGAGGGAAACGTTGGAATACTCGATCAGGGATTTGCCTCAAAAATGTCCGTGATATTTGAAGAGGATTTGAAAAACTCCGTCCAAATTGAGAAAGAGAGATGGCACAGCCGCCCCTTGTCGGATAAAGTAAAGGAACACCTTTTTGCCCTCTTCAGAAAGAGGCTTTAGTTGAATCAAGAAGTATGAATGACCCACTTGAAGGAGGAGAACCATGCAGATATATGTTGATATGTGAGTTTGTCCATTGAGTATTAAGTCCTTCCTGTACTCGCTATTTTCCAAAATCTCGCCTCAATGCAACATTCCAAATAGTAATCAACGGAACGAATCCTGGGCTTTGGTTTGTTCCTCATATCGAAGCCCTTTGGAGGGGAAACATCTTGGCAAGATACTCTCACTTTTGCACTACAGTTGCACCGGTTATGTATAATGTCAAGAACTTTTCTCTACCAACCCGGTCTTCTTCGAGCGTCACCTTGTACTGATACTAGCGATTCTTCAGATCCATCGTTTCTCATGGTCGCGATAAGGATATCAGCATCACGTGTCCTGCGCCTCCCAAACCGAAGGCGACATAGTTTGCCAGTGTTTCTGTTTGACTTTAGCATAAGGCTCCCCACTCAATCCTCTCCACCTCAGCCGGCTCCACTTTCGTGAGCAGTTCTGAGCCGGTCTCTGTAATGAGGTAGGTATCGCCCAGCCAGATGGTGGCATCCTTGTCTATCGAGACGAGCTGAGGGTGAACGGTGAGCACCATGCCGGGCTGGAGCAGTGCCTCTTCATTCAGGTGGATGAGAGGGCGCTCGACCACATCGAGGCCCAGACAGTGGCCGAAGTTCACCCCCACCTCAAAGCCCGCGCCCATGATTTCTTTTCTCACCCAGGCCGCTACCTCCGAAGCCTTTCGATTCGGCCGGAGCTCGGATGTAAGGGCGGAGCGGATCCTGATGAGGATATCGTACATCTCCTCAACCTGTCTCTTGGGTTTACCGTAGAATACCGTGCGTATCATCTGGACCCAGTACCCCCCGGGACCTGAGACCTCCGTATTGAGGATAATCACGTCGCCTTTCTGCATGGCTCTGTCCGAAGGGGCATACGGGAAGAGGTTCCCGGGCCGGGAGGAAAAGAGGTGGAAGATATCTTCGGCACCTTCAGCAATAAGCTTCCCATCAATCAGCCCGATCAGTTCCCGTTCGGTCATGCCTTCCTTGAGGTTTTCGGATAAGGTCCTGAATGAGAGATCGGCGAGGGCCGCTGCTGCTTTGACCGCTTCGAGCTCCGCGTCCGCCTTTCTCATACGGAGCTCCTCGATCATAGAGGTGGCATCGACTAAAGAGAGTTCCGGGAAAGAGTGTGTCAGGGCATTATAAGTACCGGCAGGCATGATCCGGTCGTTGACAAGGCCAATTGTCGCAGCGAAAAGTCCCATCTCTGCGAGGTTCCTCTTCAGTGTCTCAGTGAGATTGGGAATCTGCTCCTCGATAGTACCGATCCAGGAGAGGAGCTCTGCCCAGTATTTCTGTACGGGACTGGGGACAAGGAGGCGTGCCTCCCCTTTGAGGGGGAGGATCACCACGAGGTTGTAGAGAATGCTCCTGTAGTTTGTCAGGTATTTGACGAAACCTTTATGGTTGATCTGGGCATCTGATATGACGATAAGAGCATCAAGCCTCTTATCGGCCATATTTTCCCTGATGAGTCGGTAGCGTCTCTCTTTCTCTTGCAAATCTAACCCCATCTTTCCTCCTCAGCTATTGAACTACAACCATCTCCACGCCTTGTTACACAAGGGCGCTCGGGGCACCTTAACATCTTTAACTGCATGATATCCAGCGGGATTGTACACAGAATTTGACCACTGGCATCCGAACGTTTTTATTTATTGTTGTACCACGATTTTGCTGATGTCCGAGGCAAGATAACGATCAACCAGATTCTCATCAAGTTCAATACCTAATCCTGGTCCTTTTGGTGGATACAAATAACCCTTTTCTATCTTGCCGTTTATCTCTTTGGTTATGTCTGCCGTAATTTCTTTAGTTTCCGTCCCTCCATAGAGGTAGAAAATAAGGCCAAGCTCATCAAGAATTCTCTCTCTTTTTGCACGCGATACGGCAAAGTGGGCACCGGCTGCATGTTCAATCCCGTTCCCCAGGACACATATCGCATAATCGAGATTTGCTGTGTCAATCAAGTTTGTGAAACTCAATGTCTTCCGAATACCCCCGATTCTCCCCATCAGTGCATGAAAGATGTCCGCTGCTTCTTGCTTTATCATGTTATAGGCTTCCACCACAGAATCAGCGCTCACGTCGGCGGCAAGGGGAACATTCGTCCGGCTCTTTATGGCTTTAAAGCCGTCTATGTCATGCGTTGTCACCGGTTGTTCTGCATAGTGAAGATCGTACTTATCCAATTTCTCGATCAGCCTTAATGCATCATGTGCATTCCAGTGGCTTGGTGTTCCGGTAACGCTGGCCATATCTATTGAAATCGGGACATCCGGGCCGACAGCTTCGCGCACGGTTCTAAACCGCTTGACAGCTAATTCTGGTTCGCCGCCAACGTGCATCTTGATGCTATGAAATCCGGCATCGAGATACTTCACTGCCATTTCAGCCTGCACCTTCGGATCGTCCATCATTACAATCCATTCAAGTGGAATCTTTTCCCTGCTAAGTCCACCCAGAAGTTGATAGACGGGAACACTGAGTATTTTGCCTTTGAGATCGTACAAAGCATAATCAAAATGCGCCTTTATTCGCCAATTGCCGGGAAGCACCACATCGATGCGGCTCAAGAGAGCCTCCGTATTTAAAGGGTCTTTACCCAAAAGAAGGCCTGAGGCAATACTCTTCATTTGGGCCATGGCGCTCTCTCGGGTCAGACCAATTCTACTGAAACCGATACTACTCCCTACACCATCGACGCCCTCATCGGTTAGTACTCTTAATATGATATAGCTTCCGGAGGTTATCCCCCCATACGAAACCCTAAATGGTGTCTTGTAAGGAATGTCTACGGGTATTATTTCGATCCTACTGATTTTCACTGTGTGTTTTCTCCTCTTCCTTACATTCGCATAGTGGACGTTATTTTGCTTGTGCCGAAGAAGCACGGGAACATACTGCAAATGCAAGAATGACTGAAAGGATCATCAAGCATGGTAGAAATAGCGATACCCACGGAAAAGAACTACTGTTGCTATCAGTATTACATTGGCCCGAGTCTTTGACACAAATTTCTTTAGATTACGCATAATCATCACTGACAACACGAGCGCATCTGTGACGCCATGGCTGGTGATCGAAAGATTCGCTTCTCTGGCTGAATGTGTGTATCAGCCGTTATGGCAATCCGCCTCACCTCGCACCATCCGGCCGAACGGCTGGCACTGCATCCGGGAGCAAGAGGGAAACGAGACTCCGTACGTCTTCCTGTTGCTCCAATTTATCCACCGTCGACAATATCAGATCCGCTCGTTCAGGAGGCAAGAACCCCTTGTTATACTGAAAACAATCATGAAAACGCGCAAGATGTTCTTCCATGGTAAGTGGACTATCCAGTCCACCGCCGCGCGGAGAAGCGACAATCTTCTCGATCCGTTCCCCTGTCTTCAGATCTATCCGGATAATTACTGCATTGTGCCCGGTTTCTTCCAGATTGGGATCCACGGTAACGTCGATCTTTCTGACAACATCGAGAACCTTGGGGTCCATAACCGAAGGTGTGTCAAAGTGCTCAATTTTAGAGGATCTCCTGACCAGAACATTCGCAACGCAGTAACTCACACTAAACTGCGCGCTTACAGTTGGTCTCTCGCCGATCTCGAATTTATGCCCTACCAGTTTGTACGCATAGGGTGTCATGGTTATTGAGATTCGCTTGACATGCTCAGGCATCACATTCTTTTCTCTTATCAACTCGATAGCTGCGTCGGTCCCCGAGGCTGTAGCCCAGCAACTGGGATATTTTTTAAAATTCATCCTCTTCAGGAAGAACCTTTTCATCCAGTCGCCGAGAAGTGTGTCCGGGTCACACCTGTCCTGACAAAAGAGATGGAAGTATCCGTAAAGGCCCTTGAGAAAATTTTGCGGTCCAGTAACTCCCGCCTTTGCCAACTGAATGCTTACTATAGCATTCGATGAAACAAAACCTTGAATCGCCCGTACGACGAGAGCCCCGTCGATGTTGCTCTGGAAGCTACCCCCCGCCCTGTTGAAGGAGATAGCCAGCGCATTCAACATCGTCTCTTTGTCTATCTTGAGGATCCTGCCCGCGATCGCAGTCGCGGCTAATACAGTGCAAATACCCGTGGGATCGAAGCCGTTATAAGTCGAACATGCATTTATGCGTGAGGCAACCTCGGCACCCACGACGAGGCTGGTGAGAAATTCCTTGCCGCTGCACCCATGTGCGAGCTCGGAAGCGGCGAGCGCAGAGGGGACACAGGACGAGCCGAGGTGCATGCCCGGCACCATCCCTTCGCAGAAATCGAGGGCACGTGCAATATAGCTGTTTACGAAGGCGGCGTTGTGGGCAGGCACCTTGCCCCCGTGCATGAGAATAGTGGCCTCGCCTTTTCCACCCCATTCCTTAACCAGCTCGACCATGGCCGGGCTCCCTTCCGCTTTGGCCCCCGCAATCGTCGTGCCGAGGATCGTGAATGTCAATACCTTGGCAAGGTCTACGATGTCATTCGGAATCTGATCGTAAGGCGTATCGAGGATGTAGTCGACGAGCGTCCGCTCGATGTCCCGTTCCCGCTCTAGAGCGTCCTTGCCGCCTTCTCCCATGGCGAACCTCCTGTGTGTTCCCCGGTCTCAGCTCCTCTTCGCGTCCAGACTCTTTTTCGACAGAGGACCGGTACCGTGATAGTATTCAAAATCCCATATGCAGTTAAGCGTCCAAGAGTTACGTGTCTTGCACGCAGGGAAGGGAGGGTCGAAATGATGCTTCCACCGCAGCTCCGTGTACGCCTTCTGGATTTCGATAAAATATTCGAGGTCAGGCGCTTCCTGGTCATGGAACGCAGCTCCCGCCACCCGCGCCCACATATTGAACCTCGGCAGCACCCCGTGGCTCATGAGGAAATCCCATCCGCTCGCCGTCGATTTCACCGCCTCGCTGATGGTGGTGAACCCATGCGGTTTGGCCATTTCCACGCCGACGACAAAGTTGGGATTGACCTGCCCGGGACCCCAGAAGTCTACTGCCCTAATAGTCCTCTTGATCCATTCATCGTATCCGATGAACTTACACTTGCCAGGACAGATCCACTCAAATAGCTTCTTGTCCCAGACCTCAATATCCGGTTGAATACCCGCAAATCCCAGATCATGTAGTCTACTCCAGCCTTCATCGTCATAGGGCGCGATCTGCACGCAGGTGGGGATCCATGTCCCGAGCCTTTTCTTGATTGCCTGTAGACGCGTGATATAGAATTCCAGTTCCGTCTGCCCTCTATATCTTCCCAGGATCGTCCCTCCGGATATATACATGGATATGGCATAGAGCGGATCGAGGTGAATCGCAGTCTGGACTACCTCGGCGATGGTGTCAGGGTCTATACGAGCTATGAGGTCCTCTCCACCCTTGCTTTGTGCTTTCATCGTGTTGACAATATCACAAAAGAGGCATTCATCGTGTGTATTCCACAACTCGCAGTACTTATTCATGGTGATGAACAGGCTTCGACAATGGCCCTGGGCAATTGCGCCCATCAAGACGCCTTCCTTTTCGGTCTTGAGGTCGTACCATTTCGGTTTGGGTTCAAACCTGATACGACGAGCAACAATGTCACCGTTTCTCCGGACTACAAATTCGCCGTCATCGAGCAGGTCAAGCATATAGGGAGATTCCGAATTTCCACGAAATTGCAGAGGAGAATCGTCTTCGAGACGAAAGAAATAAGGCGTTTTCTCACTGTAAATCGTAGTCTTCTGGGATTCATATGAGAACATATGAAATCCCTTCCAGAGCAAGTCGTCCCGTTGCTCGAAGTTTTCTTTCGCCTTCTCGCTGATGTCGATTCCCGTTCTCATGATGTCCGTTTTGAGCACAATGTTGGGATGAACATCGGGAAAACGATAATATATCTCATCCATGCTCATTTTCTTATCGCTATTGCCGTCTTTCATGTGATATCCCTCTCTGCTCAGATTACCCTTTCCGTCCAAAGTCTGATGGCCAAATTTCCTCTTATCGACCCCACTACGAGGGAGTCATGTTGATACAAGGGCCAATTAGGAAACAAGATTACCATTTTTCTCGCGGTATACCCATGTCCTGTAGGGAGAGATCAACTCCTGATAGATCTGCACCTATCGCCTCTAACCCTGCACGTGCTACGATCCCGTCCTCCCAAGTCGCACCGGAAACTCCAAGACCGCCGTATCACCTACCATCGCTTACTATTCTTTGGGTTTCACCATCCAGTAAGTACCCGTCTCTCCAGCATCGTTGGGGTCGAGCATTTGCCTGATCTTCCATTGCCATTGGAACCTTTGGTTATCCGGCAAACTCTCTAAATAGGCTTGGCTTCCTTCAGCGCCCTTCATCCTCAGAGCTGTCATCTCATCAAAACCTGAAGGGAATCCGTGATCCCTGGCAAGTTCCGCTGATTCAAGAATATACTTCACTACCGCTTCTACGGACTTCTTATTAGCCGGATCGTAGGCGGTGAACTGTTCGAGTGAAAAAGTACCGCCACCACCCATGCGAGCAATTGGCCCCATCATCGCATCCCCGCCGGCTTGTACAAGCAAACCCGTTGCTTGATATTTACTAAGTGTTTTCTCAGCCACCTGGGCGTACTTTACAATGAAATCTGGAGTTCCATATTGGTGCCAACTGCCTACATATCCCCCTGCATAAACGAAATTCAGGTTCTTGTGTCCCCACCTGATAAAGTACAAAAGAGTTAATTTCTCTATATCGGGTTCACTCATTTTGGCTACTTTGTGCCCCCCGGTCTCAACCAGTATTTGGTCCAAAACTTTCTCTTGATATTCAATGTCGTTTGGAGTCTGCCCTGCCAGCACAATCGGTAAAGGCATCCCCATTTCTTTCGTAAACCTTTGTATCTCTGGATCCTTCAGCATTTCCTCCAAGTCATCAAGTGTCTTGGTGGGATCGCTATACATCAAGAAGAAAGCCGGCGCCAAATCTTTGCCCAATTTATGCCACTGTCTATGGCATATATACCCTATCTCGGCATCATAGATTTTATAGGCAGCATCAGCAAATGCCTGCCAGTTGGGGAAGGTCAGTGTGTAAATTCTAAAGTTCTCTGGTAGAGACAAATGATAAGCCGGTGGTTTACCATCGACTTTCAATTGAGCAGGTCCAGGCCAAGGCGATAACTTAAGGGCAGCTTTGGTAAAGACACCCAAGTTGCCCTGGGCTCCGATATCTCCCCTGATCAATGCCCTTAGGCTTGGCCCGGGTCCTTCACCACAGAACCAGCCGACTCCAGAACCTAAAGACCCTGTCTTCAAGATATCACCATTGGGCATAACCCATTCAATACCAAGCAACACTTCACTGTTATGGCCAAAATAAATCGTAGGCGGTCCGTGTCCCCACTGCGAGGTTCCATTGGCTAAGGGGGAAACAGCAGCGCCAGCCCCTGGCATATTACAGTTAAGCCCCACTTTCATCGCCTCGGCTTGAAGTGTCCCCCCCATTGCATATGGTTCAACTACAGCAAACATATTCTTCTCATCTATTTCTAGGATCCTATCCATTCGCCTTAAATCCAGCTGGATTGAATTTTCTCCCCTGACTCCGGCTATACCACCCCACCCCGTAGTGAACGGCTTATATTTTATCCTATATCGATTGCAGGCTCTGACAATAGCCTGCACCTCTTCTGTACTCCCTGGTAGTAAAACAGCGGTAGGTCTGATAAGAAACCGATTTGCATACGGCGGATATAGTTCATTCCCGAAGTTGAAAGCGTACGCAGCCAATGTCGCCGGTTCTTCAGTGATGTTTCTGGGTCCTACAATATCTTCTAAGACTTGATATGCCTCTCTAGGTAGCGTCATGTTTATATACCTCTCTCTCTTAGATTGCTTGTTGCACAACCTCCATAATGTCATAAACCTCCATTTTTATATCGCTTTTTTCTATGGCATCGATAAAGTTTCTTTCACACCATGGGCAAGCTGTCACTATGGCCTCAGCTCCAGTAGCCCTTGCCTCCTCAATCCTCTCGGTAACGGTCCATGAGCACAAGTCAGGGTAAGTGTCTATGACCCCCCCACCGGCCCCACAGCACCAAGCATTTTCCCTGATTCGCTCCATCTCCACTAATTCTAAACCCGGGATGCTGTCGAGGATAGTCCTTGGGGGATCATAAATACCGTAGGCCCCGTTGAACCTAGGCTTTTTGGGCTCGTGTACCAGCATCTGGCCATAGATTCTTTTCTCCACACCTTTCCAGGGAATATAGGGTTCTCCTTGTCTTCCAAGGTGGCAAGGGTCATGATAGGTAACTATTTTTGGTATAGTCTTGGTGAATTTTAGCCTGCCTTCCTTAATGAGACGTTCAATCAATTCTACGGTATGGAGGATCTCAATCTTGCAACCCACTTCTGGATAGAGGCGTTTGAATGCCCAGTAACCATCAGAACAAGAAGTTACCACGGTCCTCACGCCAGCATTCGTCCAGGCCTCAATGTTATTCGTAGCATATTTACTGAATTCTCCTTTATATCCAATTTCGTAGGCTCGCCCCCCACAACAACTCTCCTCTTTTCCCATGATGCCAATATCAACCCCAACATTTTTAAACAGCGTTACCGCTGCCTTGGCTATCTTTGATAGCCCATCGTCATAGCTCAAACGGCAACCAGCATGGAAAGCTACCTCAGCCTTCTCCCTAGTAAGATCCTTTACATTTAGTCCTTCCGCCCATTTGCCCCTGTCCGCTTTAACCTTGCCAGCAATCATCGTGTCTTCTTTCTTTAGATTGTCTATGATGAACATATGCATCGGAAGAAGCTGACCATCCTCAACCAATCTGGCCCTGAGTTCATGCAATGTTGCAAGTGGCTCCATATCGTAACGGCAAATCTTACAGGCAACATCACACGCCCCACACATCTGGCACTGGTAAACAATATCTAAAACTCCATCCGTATAACTGATCATGCCATCCAAGAGAGACAATGCAACCGCCAATCTGCCACCTGCTGAGTAACTCTGGAAATTGTTATATCCAATACTGGGACAGCCTTTGGCAAACCTCCAACTCTTTAAGTGATCCCAAAGGACCCACTTACAGTATGAGCATCGGGTACATCTTTGCATATTGCCACGATAGTCTTCTAATGCCATCTCTACATACCTCCCTTAATTTCCATTGTTACCCAAAGCAGAGTTTGCCCGGATTCAACACATTATTAGGGTCAAATATTCCTTTCACCTTCCTCAACATCATGGTAGTCTGTGCAGCTCTGTTGTACTCCATATCGGCCCATATGCCATAAGGTCTGGAAAAAAACGCCCCTTGCCTTAATAGCTCTTCGCTAGTCTGAGTAAAGAGATCGCGCATCTTCGAGACATCTCTTTCGTTATCGGGATTGTAGGGCAGGTTGAATTCACAGTGACAAGACACTCCTTGTTGCAGAGGCTGAACGTAAAGGCCAATCTCTGTGGTTGGGTAACTCATTTTTTCTGCAACGGAATACATTGTCCTGATAAATTCTGCCACTCTATTAAGTGTGGTCAGGAAAAATATGCTCTGGCATCCTCCTTTATAGCTGAGCTTCCAATGGCGTTCCTTAGACGGACTGATTATTGCTTCCAGTACCTGTTCACCCCTTGCCCCCGGGATTGCCGGCATGAGCTTCAAACCAAATTGCTGAACAATGGTAGCGGCGTCCTTCTCTTGGAACTCAACTCTTTCCTTCGGTAAATAAGAACGCCCAGCTATGCCCATGATGATAATCCAAGGTGGAAAGCTCTCCTTTAATGCTCCGATTTCATCAATTCCTTCTCCAACGATATATGCCAAATTCGAGCCATCCACCAAAAACATCTCATCTCCCAACCTCACCCTTGTGAGTTTATATGCACACTCAATCAAATCATCAAGCTTCTGGGCTGGGATGAAGAAAAGTTTGTGCAATCGAGGCAATATTTCACATCTTAGCGTTGCCCAAGTGACAATCCCCATACTTCCTTGGGCAGCCGAAACGAGCCTGTAATAGTCGACTTGTCCTGGACCCAGTGGATCCAACTGTGCCAAATCTAATCGCCACTTTTCTTCCAGTGATGGAGGTCGCTCTCCCGCTTCGCCGGTCCATAACTTGCTGCCATCTCCCCACACCACTTCAAGACACCGCAATGGTTCGAGCAACGTCCACTGGTATTTCGGGATGAGTGTCGGCTCTCTTTCCAGCTGGCTCGACACTACCGACTTATTAGAGCGTGGGAGCAGCGGCGTAGTCAGTCTCAACCCATGCTTTGCTAGTTCCGGTTGGAGTTCACTATAGGTTACCCCGGGCTCAATCATGGTCATCCTATTTCTGGGGTCGATCTTTATAATCCGCTTCATTCTGCTTAAATCCACTACAATCGCCCCTGCCGCGGTCGGGATGGTATCGCCGTAAAAGTGCGGTGGACCTGAGCTTACCGGGACTAGTGGCGTACCTGTCTGGTTTGCCCACCTCACTATTCCTTGTACCTCATCCACGTTCTGAGGTTTGACTACGAACAATGGCTTTCTCGGTCGAACGAAACTCTCATCCTTGGAATATGCCTCTAAGGTTTCCGGGTCATTTAGAACGTACTGTCCACCGACTATCTTTGCCAAATCTCCTTTCTTATCAATCATCCAAAATCCTCCTTTTGCCTTTTCTTCGTAACGTCCTATCCAATGCCGGCCTCATTTGCTGATCACTAAATTAATCACCCTTTTTCTCAATTTTCCGCATTATTCCATCTTCCTTCATTAAAGTGACTAGATTCTCGGCTTTGTCTTGGGCCGATTCCCCCTCCGCAAATTTGCATTGCCTTTCACCCTGAAATGCAAACAGATTGCAAATCGTTCTTTGCGTCAGCCTTTCAAGATCAAGTTCGAGGTCCGCTGCACTGAATATTCCTATAGGTATTTTTGTCGAAGCTTGAAGAGATCTAACAGAGATGTATCGTAGTTCGCCTGACTCACCGCTTACCGTCACGAGTGCGGGCATATCCGCCCTAACGACTTCGTAACCACCGTCGCATAACTTTTCGACAAAAACAGAACCATCCTTAATTTCAACTTTCTTGGCTAAGTTGATCACCGGAATCTTAAGCATTTCTGCGATAAGCACCCCCGTAACCCCAAAATCCCAGTCACCGGCTTGTCTGCCGGTCAGAACGAGATCATACGTCTCGATCTTCTTGATCATCCTTGAAAGGACGTAGGCTGTTGAAAAACTATCCAAGTCTTTGAAGTGCTGATCCATCAAAAGAACGAGCTCATCAGCTCCTGCAGCCAATGCCTTTCGAAGAACTGGCTGCGAAAGCTTTTCTCCCATACTAAGGACTGTGACTTTGGCGCCGATTTGGTTTTTTATCCGCAGAGCAGCTTCCAACGCATTTTCATCAAAGGGATTGATTACAGGTGGAATCCCTATGGGGATGACCTTTTTTGCCTCGGTATCAACCCGTAAAGCATCCGCAGGTCCTTCCGGGTCCGGAACTTGCTTTGCACAAACAATCAATTGGAGTGGTTTCATTCCAGCTTCTCTAATCTCCTTTTAAGCGCTGGCACGACCTCTTCGAAGCTACCGATTACCCCGTAGTCAGCGACCTTAAATATATTTGCCTTTGTGTCGGTGTTAATGGCAATTATCTTCTTCGCCCCTAAAATGCCAGTCAAATGTTGCAAAGACCCTGAAATCCCTACAGCGATATATAGCTCTGGGGCTACTTTCTCTCCGGTTAATCCTATCTGACGAGACGAGGGAACTAAATGCGCATCAACCAAAGGCCTACTTGCTCCTAATTCCACCTTACCAAAGTATTTCTTCAACGCCTTTACCAGCTCCTTGAGTTGCTCGAGTCCCTCGGCGTCTCTAACTCCTCTCCCACCGGCAACGATTGCCTCAGCTCTGTTCAGGCTAACAGTTTCTTCTTTTATTTTTTCGACCGTTTTCACTTTGACCAAAGACTCGTCTATTATTGGATCAAACTGAATGATCTTCCCCTTAGCAGAACCTAAATCCATGGCCTGAACTGCCTTTGGCCTTAATGTTATCATGTATGGCTTCTTTACCAGTTTAAAAACAGAGCTAACCTTAGCCCCATAGACTGGTTTGGTGCACAGGAGATATCCGGTTTCAGGCTCGACGGCAAGTTGGACACAGTCAGTAATAACTTGCACCCCCATTCTATAGGCCAATCTTGGGGCCAGATCTAGATTATCCAAGGTGCAACCCATAAGGATGACATCAGGATTCACTTTTTGATACAATTGCTCCAACGCATGAATATAAGTCTCAGAGTTAAAACTTTTGAGCTGGGGATGATCAATAGAATAGACCTCATCGACAAAGGAGCTAACTTCGCCCGAAATGTCAGCAACCTCATGGCCTATGGCAACCGCACACAATACTCCTCCTAAACCAGTTGCAATTTGTTTCGCTATTCCAAGTAGCTCAAAACTAATAGGTGCAATTGCTAAACCCTCTCTTTCGACCAAAACGAACACTCTTCTATTTTCCCAGTCTTTGTCCATTTTTCACCACTAATCAATTATCCTGATATTTGCCACCAACTACTTTTGAAATAATTGTTTTGCTAACAAGAAACGCCAACAGCCAAAGCTCCGATAAAATTATTCGTTATCCCGATACCCCATTGCTTCGGATATTTCCTTTCCCGTCTCCACCAATTTTGGAGCATAATCCCTCCTTAACTCTTTAAGCGAAACTTCCTCGGGGGCTACGATTAGATCTATTGCACATGCGACACCTTCAGACGAGAAAATTGGAACGGCTATCGCTCGTAACCCTTTAGCAGATTCTTCATCATTGGTTGCAAACCCTTCCCTTTTCACCTTACTTAAGATTTGAAACAATCTTTCCCCATTTTGTCCGATGTGTCGAACGGCTGAAGGAGCTCCCTGAATTTCACGAATTACTGCACAAAATTTCTCTTGTTCAAGATATGCCAGGACTGCTCTTCCGGCGGCCGTGTTATATACGGCTATTCTGCTTCCAATGCTTACATTATAATCTCGTGGACCGGGAACCCTGATTCTCTCTACAAAAACCATCTCAATCCCATCTAACATCAATAGATTGACGCTTTTGTTACATTCTCTGGACAACTTTTCCAAATACGGCCTCGCGATTTCACGGACCTCTAAACTTTGCAATACTGAAAACCCCAGAGATAATACTTTAGGCCCTAGAAAATATTTCTTATTTCCAGGGTCATATTTCAGGTAATTCAGGTCTGTTAGAGTCTTGACTAAGCGGAAGACTGTCGATTTTGAGATATTTGTAATCTTTTGGATCTCCGATTGAGATAGATGAGGCCTATTGGGGGAAAAACACTCCAAAATCAGCACGCCTTTGATATTAGAATTTGCTCTTTTCGATTGTTTCATATATAAAACTTAGTTTCATATAAGAATTAGAACAACCGAGCGCCACTTTAGCACTGTGCAAATATCCTGTCAAGCCTTTTTTCCCTTCTGCAAACTGAGCTTCAAAAGCTCCCTGTCGTTTATGAATTTGACCTTGAGAAGTGGACTACAGTTTTGTGTTTTTGAGAACTAAAAAGGTCTGAGAAGGGGACATCCTTTGAATAGAGCAACCGTTTGTACCGGAGGGCACGGAAGAAGATGGCGAAAAAGTATCCGGCCAAACCCAAGAATCGCCCAGGGAGGGTCAATGCTCGTCAAAAGCGTATAAAGATCTCCGATCGAGATCTGGGTGAAGAGGAGAAAAAGTACGGCAGCGGTGATGAGAGTGGAAACGAGGAATCGTTTCAAAGAAGCCTCAGACTACCCCGAAAGAAATCCCTTGAGATTGACGACCATTTTAAAACATGCTAAAAAGAAATAATCTTCTCGTCAAGCCGGCGTAGCTCAGTGGTAGAGCAAGAAATTTCGGAACTTCTTCCGAGCACGGGAGATCCATTGCCGTGACAGGCAAAGGTGGAACCGGCAAAACGATGCTGGCCACAATGACGATTAAAATCTTATCTGAGAGCGGAGACCGCGTCCAGTGATGGAGGATGTAAGCCGAGTGCTGCGTTACCATAAGGAGATCCACGGTTTTATATAGAAGGGAAAAATTTTCAGAAAGCTAAGAAAATGGAAGAACATCTTTTGGATATCAAAAAAGGGTTCACGAATTGGTGGAAAACAAGAGTTAAAAAGGGCTTTAAGGGAGTCGAATTACTTGAAAGGAGGATGACCAATGACGGAAGACTCTAAACAAATTCTTACGACATCTATCTCCACTCAAGAACTGGAGCGTCGATGGAAAGCTGTAAGAAAGATGATGAGAGAGGAAAAGATTGATTATCTGGTTATGCAGAATGACAACGAATGGTTAGGCGGTTATGTCAAATGGTTTACAGATATTCCGGCCAAGAATGGATATCCTACAACTGTAATCTTTCCGATTGATGATGAGATGACCACAATCACTAGTGGTGGCAAACCACCGGGAGATTTGGGCCCTCCTGCATGGGCGATGAGGGGAGTTAAAAACAGACTCACCGCTCCGTATTTTAGAAGCCTTTGGTACAGTAACACCTATGATGCGGAACTGGCTGTGAAAGCACTGAAAATCAATAAGAAGACGAAGATAGGGATTGTTGGGAAAGGATCGATGTCTGCCATGTTCTATGAACACTTGGTTAAGAACCTTCCTGATGCAACCTTTGTTGATTTTACTGATGCGATTGATCAGATCAAAGCGATTAAGAGTGATGAGGAGATTGAATTGATCAGAAAGACTGCGGCTCTTCAGGATGAGGCGATTGAGTACGCAAAGACTGTGATTCGTCCAGGTAGGAGAGATTTTGAAATCATTGGGGACATCATCCATAAAGTGACTCTTATGGGAAGCGAGGAACAACTGGTGATCGGGGGATCGGGGCCAATGGGGAAACCTGTTCCCATGCAGAAACGTCATTTTCAGAACCGAGTTGTAAGAGAAGGAGATCAGTTTACCCTGATGATTGAAGTGAATGGTCCAGGAGGGATGTATGGCGAAATCGGAAGAATCTTCTTCCTCGGGAAGGTTCCTTCCGAATTGAGGGATGCCTACGAACTTTGTAAGGAAACGCAGAAGGTTACTTTGAAACTTCTTAGACCAGGGGCAGATTCGGGTGAGATCTGGCGAGCCAATAATGAATTTTTGGTAAGAAAGGGACAGCTTCCTGAAACCCGTCTATATGCTCATGGCCAAGGATACGACCTTGTAGAGCGACCCGCTATCCGTGAGGATGAACCTATGAGATTGCAGGCCAGGATGAACATCACGGTTCACCCCACCATCGGCTCGGACAGGATCTGGGTATGGGTCTGCGACAATTATCTGATTACAGAAACAGGCATTCGACCTTTGCACAAATCACCCCAAGAAATTTTTGAGGTCTGAGAGGAATTATGGCTTTTTCAGAGAAAGGAGGCATCGGGCAATTGGTCAGATTCTTGAGAAGGAGCAGCTCAAAGTACTTGCAAGGCAATGCGCAACCGCATCACACTGCTCGTATGGCAACCTATGCGCTGGGCAATCTCATGAAGCGAAAGCCTCTGCTTCAGGAATGTAATTACGCTACGTCATCGCTTTGGCTTTTTCTGGTTCCAGCTAACATATGACAGGCTGGTCTGGGTCAAAGAGCATCGTGGCTATTATTGGGATGTTCGTATAAATAATGGAACGGCAGATTGCCGATTCATGTTCCCTCAGCTTTATCCTCTCCCCCAAAATGAGGGAAAAGGGGGGGGTGAAGGGATATCGAAGAAAGCATTTAGTTCCATTGCTTTTGCGAAGCATAATATTGAAGATCCAAGGGCTAATATTTCTGAAGAGGCCAAATTTGTTGTGGTTGGAGATTCCAAAATTGTAATACCTGCCTTCGTCAGAAAGATTGAAGAATTATCAAATGAGAAAAATTTGATATTTTCCGAGTGATCATGGTCGTTTAGAAACTTTAGGGAAGGGTGTTTGTTATGAAACTACTTATCCTCAATCCATCTGCAGCAGATTATAAGAAGTCCCTCGAGCCGAAGTTCCCTGACCTCTCGATTCATGCAGCTGCTAAGGAAGAAGAGATTGGAGATTTTATCGAGAAGGCAGAAATCCTTCTAATTAATAGAATCTCAGATCACCTGATTAAAAGGGCTTCTAAGCTTCGGTGGATCCAGGCCATAACCACAGGTGTGGATCATATCATATCACTTCCTTCTTTAAGAAAAGAAGTGTTAATCACCTCAACTCGGGGTATTCACGGACCACAGATGTCAGAGATGGCTTTACTGCTTATGCTCGCCCTCAATCGAAACCTTCCCCGAGTGATTCGAAACCAGGATCGGAGCGTCTGGGAGCGTTGGCCGGGGCGGCTCCTTTACCAGAGAAAAGTCGGTATCCTCGGTGTGGGGGTTATCGGAGAGGAGATTGCCCGAAAGTGTCATGCCTTTGGGATGAAGGTTTTTGGGTTTGATATTGTCAAAAGAGACATAAATGTGGTCCATTATTTTTATGGCCCAGAGGATCTTCTCAAAATACTACCGGAGCTAGACTATTTCATCATTGTCGCTCCTCTTACCCACCAGACAAAGAAGATGGTTGGAGCAAGAGAATTCAATTCTATGAAATCCTCAGCTTTTTTGATTAACCTTGGAAGAGGTGAAATTTTGGATGAGGAGGCGTTAATAGAGGCATTGAAGAATAGAAAGATTGCAGGTGCAGCCTTGGATGTTTTTCAAGAAGAACCCTTACCCAAACATCATCCCCTCTGGAGCTTGGAGGATGTAATACTTACCCCCCACGTCGGAGGTATGAGCGAGATTTATGTGGAACAAGTCCTCTCCATCTTTGAGGAAAACCTCCGCAGATTTTTTTCTAATGAAGAGAGGCGGAATTTAATTAACTTAGTCGAGTGGTAAAAACTCCATCGAGAGAACCCTATTATGAAAAAATTGTTTGTTCACATAGGAAACATCTCCCATGACGGAAGGTAAAAGAGACTTACCTTAAACTGTATTAATAGAGACATTTCTGATAATAAGCGGAAAGGATAGGAACCAACCTAAGGAGAAGGATTTGTGGTGTTGCTTAAGCCGTGTGAGGGAATACTCTCATGCACG
>Ga0315289_10006298_pt1 | contig 17457 bp, 15 predicted proteins | sample YL17G11_40_MG_FD_203452 | JGI IMG/M metagenome (GOLD analysis project Ga0315289, IMG submission 203452) | Sediment microbial communities from Yellowstone Lake, YNP, Wyoming, USA - YL17G11_40 | ecosystem: Environmental > Aquatic > Freshwater > Lake > Sediment | place: USA: Wyoming | collected... | reverse complement strand
AGGAAAACCGCTTCCTATCATTATCCCGGACAGAACATCCCTTGAGGAGCTGACTTCGAACATACCAGACATCGCTAATGTATTGATTAAAAAATTCTGGCCAGGGGGTCTTACCTTGATATTCCGTGCTTCTCCCCGTGTTTCTCCGCTGATTACCGGAGGTACGGGCACAATCGGGGTGAGAATCTCCAGTCATCCGCTCGCTCAGCAGATAGTTTCCACCCTGGGAATGCCAATAACGGCAACCAGCGCTAACCTTTCCGGCGGAAAAACCTGTTCAACTGCTCAAGAGGTATACGACATCCTGAGTGATAAAATTGATATTATTATAGACGGCGGCAGGACGGAAGGGCTGTTACCCTCAACGATCCTGGACCTGACCCAGACTCCACCCAGGATTGTACGCGAGGGAATCATTGGTGAAGATAAAATCCATCCCCATCTCAGAGAAACGGTTTCGCACAATGGCGCCTGAAGAAAAGAGAGATAAACTTACTGAGATTGCACGCTTGATCCGGATTGATATCCTGAAGATGCTGAACCGTGCAGGATCAGGCCATACTGGAGGCTCTCTCTCTGCGGTTGAAATTGTTACTGCCCTCTACTTTTCCAAGATGCGGTATGACCCCAAAAGACCTCGCTGGGAAGATAGGGACCGCTTTATCCTCTCAAAAGGACATGCTGCCCCTGCCCTTTATGCAACCCTCGCCCGTGCCGGGTATTTCCCGCGCGAGGAACTCATGACCTTAAGAAAACTCGGAAGTCGCCTCCAGGGTCATCCTGACATGAATATGACCCCCGGGGTTGAAGTCTCTACCGGTTCTCTCGGGCAGGGTCTTTCCATGGCGAACGGGATGGCTCTGGCAGCCCGCCTGGACGGGAAAAAGAGCCGGGTCTATGTCCTCATGGGTGACGGAGAACAGCAGGAAGGCCAGATCTGGGAAGCGGCGATGACATCCAGGCACTATAAAATAGACAACCTGTGCGGATTCGTTGACAGGAATGGCCTTCAGATTGACGGCCCTACCAAGGAAATTATGGATATTGATCCCCTGGTGAATAAATGGAGGGCCTTTGGCTGGCACGTATCTGCAATTGACGGCCACAGCTTCACCGACATTTTCAGTGCACTGGACGAAGCTGAAATTGTCAAGGGGATGCCATCGGTCATCATTGCCAGTACCGTCAAGGGCAAAGGCGTTTCTATCTTTGAAAATAAAGTGAAGTATCACGGGGTAGCACCCACCGATGAAGAGTTGAAGATCGCCCTGAGCGAACTGGGAGAAGGAGATTGAAGAATTGCGGAATGTGGAGTGCGGAGTGCGGAATAAAATCTTTTAACTCATAGGGGAGGCAATAATTGCAAGACTCACAAACTCATAACTCCTCAACTCCTCAACTTTTAGGTACCCGGGACGTTTACGGTGATACCCTGGCTCTCCTGGGAGAAAAATATCATGACATTGTAGTCCTGGATGCAGACCTTTCCGGATCAACCAAGACGAGCGTGTTTGCAAAAAAATTTCCCTCCCGCTTTTTTAATATGGGCGTCTCTGAACAGGACTTGATGGGGACTGCTGCTGGTTTTGCTGCCGGAGGAAAGATCCCTTTTGCAAGCACCTTCGCCATTTTCGCAACAGGCAAGGCGTGGGAACAGATCCGCCAGTCCATCGCCTATCCCTCCCTGAATGTAAAAATCGTGGCAACTCACAGCGGTATTACCGTGGGTGAAGACGGGGGCTCTCACCAGACAACTGAAGATATAAGCCTGATGAGGATCCTCCCCACCATGACGGTTATCGTTCCGGCAGACGGGATCGAAACCCGAAAGGCACTTGAAGCAATAGTCTTCCACAAAGGCCCGGTCTACATGCGTCTATCCCGGCTGAAATTCCCTGTGATCTTTGATGACGCCTACGCATTTATAATTGGAAAAGGATCGATTGTCCGCGAGGGAAGAGATGTAACCGTCTTTGCCTGCGGCTACATGCTGGCACCGGCACTTAAGGCACGGGAGATGCTCAGAGAAAACGGTATCCAGGCGCAGGTGGTCAATATCTCTACGATCAAACCCATCGATGAAGATCTCATCCTTTCCTGCGCTAAAGTGACTCGGGCAATCGTTACCGCAGAGGAGCACTCAATTATTGGCGGCCTGGGCAGTGCGGTAGCAGAAGTAATCAGTGAGAAATACCCTGTCCCTTTAAGGAGGATTGGAGTAAGGGACAGGTTTGGAACTTCCGGGAGCGCTGAGGATCTTGTTAAGTACTTTGGTTTGACACCTGAGGCTATTGCAAAGGCTGCGCTCGAGGTCATATATATGAAACAGAATACTTCCGGCAGCGAGTCCCTGTAACCAAGAGCATGATAAAGATATTTCACCTTACGAAAATCTATCCAAATAAATTTACCGCCTTGAGCGACATAACCCTGGAGATCGACAAGGGCGATTTCGCCTTTATTAACGGACAGAGCGGCGCCGGCAAGACCACTCTGCTCAAAATCATTGCCGCCATAGAAAGGGCAACCCAGGGAGAGATCATCGTTAAAGGCATCAACCTCAATAAGCTCAGGCGGTCGAAGATACCCTATCTACGGAGAAGCATCGGCTTTGTTTTTCAGGACTTCAAGCTTCTCCCGTATAAAACAGCCTTTGAAAATGTAGCCTTTGCCCTGGAGGTCATAGGGATGAGCCAAAGGGAGATCACGAAGAGGGTATCGAACGCCCTGCACCTGGTGGGTCTCGAAGACAGGCATAATTTCTATCCCCTCGGGATGTCCGGAGGTGAACAGCAGAGAATTGCCATTGCACGTTCGATCGTGAACGACCCCCCTCTCCTCCTGGCAGATGAGCCAACCGGCAACCTTGATGCATATATCTCTTCAGAGATTATGAACATCTTCAAAAATATTAATACACGGGGTACCACGATCGTATTTGCCACACATAACCGCGAACTTGCCAGCCGTTTCTCAACCAAAGTCATTACCCTTGACCAGGGAAGAAGGGTGAACTGAATGTCTCTGCGCACGTTCTCTTATTCTCTCAAGGATGCATTCAGGAGCATGAGGAGGAACCTCTTTACCAGTATCATAACCGTCGGGACAATTTCTATTGCCCTCTTCATTCTGAGCATCTTCCTTCTCCTGAGTCTTAACGTAAAGGAGATCATCCAGACCTTCGGGGACAGAATCCACATCACTATCTACTTGAGCGATGACCTCACCGAAGAGGACATTCACGCCCTCATCAAACAGGTGACCGCCGTCCGTGAGATGCGCGATATTCGCTATATATCGCGGGATGATGCGCTCAATGAGCTCAAAAGGATGCTTAAAAACCAGGATGGCCTCCTCGATGCTCTCTCACCCAACCCCCTTCCCCGATCCCTTGAGATTAAAGTAAAGAGAGAGTACCAGAACGCTGCTTCCATCGAGAGCCTGGTTAAAAAACTGAGCGGGTATAAAGGGATCAGCGACATCGAATATGGAGATGAGTGGCTGAATAAATTCACCACCGTTTTCAGTTTTCTTAATCTCGTAGGAATTTTGATTACAGGAATCATCATCCTTGCAACCATCTTCATTGTATCCAACACCATCAAGCTCTCCATCGCCAACAGACGTGACGAGCTTGAAATCATGAAGCTGGTAGGGGCGACTGACCGCTTCATTAAATTCCCCTTTTTCCTCGAAGGGCTCTTCCAGGGAACCCTTGGTGCCTTGATCTCCATAGGGCTCCTCTTCACCCTCTACCGGGTATCAAAGACCTGGCTCATTAATCACCGGCTCCTTGAGCTCAGCTTTCTCTCCTTCTCCTTTTTTCCTCAAGATCTCATCTGGATGATAATCCTCTCTGGAGCAGTGCTCGGCGCATTGGGGAGCCTGACCGCCCTCGGCAGATTCTTGAGGGCTTAGATGGACAGGCGCAGGGTTTCATTGCTCATCACTTTCATCATCTTCATCTGTATCGTGCCATATGCACCCGCCCAGGGTACCCCCGCAGAACTTGAACAAAAGCTCCTGAATGAGAAAAACAGGCTGGATGCAATCAAGAAGGAATTATCAAAGAAAAAGGACACGATCAAGAAGACGCAAAAAAAAGAACGGTCTGTCCTTTCCCAGTTAAATGATATTGAAATGGGGCTCGCAAAAAAGAGGGGGGAAGTTAAGCGGCTGCATCAGTCAATAGTCCGGCTTGAAAAGAAATTCCTGGACAATAGCGAAAAACTTTTTGATCTCACTAAAAAATTGGGTGGCCAGAAAGAATACCTGCAGAGGAGGCTTATTGCATTGTACAAATACATGAGGAGCGGAGGTCAGGTCATTCTCCTCTCTCAATCGTCATACTACGACCTCATCAAAGCTACCAAGCTCATGGGAATTATCATAAGCAATGATCAGAGGGCGATTGAAAACTACAGCCGTGATATCTCTTCCCTCAACACCTATCAGGCCGCTTTGCGGGAAGATAATGAGGAACTAAGGTCTCAACTCGCACAGGTAGAAACCAAGGAGAAAGAAATAAAGCAGAAACAGGCTGAAAAGGTATCCCTCCTTCAGGCCATCAGGAGTGAGAAATCGCTCCAGCTTGCAGCGGTCAAAGAACTGGAAAGCTCTTCCCGGAACCTTTTGGAGCTGATCAAACGGCTTGAGCGGGAGGTCAACAAAAAAGCGAAACTCACGCCAATGCCCGGCATCAAAGGATTTGCTCTCATGAAAGGGAAGCTTCCATTCCCGGCCCGCGGAAAGATCGTCAGCTATTTTGGCAAGTCACAGAATGAAGAACTTCACACCTCGTTCTTTCAGAAGGGTATCGAGATTGCTGCCCCGAGTGGTTCTGACATCAAAGCAATCTATACCGGAAGAGTACTCTACGCAGACTGGTTGAAAGGATACGGGAAAATCATTATAATTGATCATGGCGAAGGTTACTACACACTCTCTGCCCATACTTCTGAACTCTTAAAAAAGGTGGGAGATGAAGTGAAGGCCGGTGAAACGATAGCCTTGGTGGGAGATACCAACTCTCTCAAGGGGAGCTGTCTCTATTTCGAAATCCGTTACCACGGCAACCCCAAGGACCCTTTAGAATGGCTGGCAAAAATTGAATGATAGGAATTATGGAAAAAACGTATCGCAAGAGCGACCGCAAGGTCTTATGGAGGAACAATGAACAATAAAACTTTTAAAGAACATTTATTCTGGCCGCTTCTGATTACCCTTGCTCTCATCATGCTGCTCAATCTGAATATTACCGGCAAGGTTGCAGCCGTCACCGGCGACACCTATGAAAAATTAAAGATTTTCAGCGATGCCTTAACCATCGTCCAGAAGAACTATGTCGATGAGGTAAAGGTTGACGACCTGATCTACGGATCAATAAAAGGCATGCTGGAAACCCTTGACCCTCACTCCGGTTTCCTTCCTCCTGATGCCTATAAAGAACTACAGGTCGAAACCAAGGGAACCTTCGGAGGGGTCGGCATCGAGATCACGCTCAAGGATGGAATATTGACGGTTGTATCCCCCATTGAAGACACCCCGGCGTACAAAGCCGGTATCATAAGCGGCGATCAGATCGTGAAGATTGATGGCAAGTTTACAAAGAATATGACCCTGACTGATGCAGTAAAGAGTATGCGTGGAGCGGAAGGCACGAAGGTGAATCTCACCATCATGCGGGAAGGATTTTCTGAGCCGAAGAATTTTACCCTCACCAGGGCAATTATTCAGATTAAGAGCGTTAAGTATAAAAAACTTCAGGATGACCTGGGATACATCCGCATCGCTCAGTTCCAGGAAATAACTGACCATGATTTTTCATCAGCATTACATCAGCTGGAGTCCGGTGAGAAGCCTCTGAAAGGATTGATCCTTGACCTCCGCAATAACCCCGGCGGACTCCTTGATCAGGCGATAAAAATCAGCGATTTCTTCATCGATGAAGGCGTGATTGTTTATACCGAAGGCAGGGTTGAGAGCCAGAAAATAAAATTCTTTGCCCATAAGAACGAAAAGGTCCGTGACTATCCCATGGTTATCTTAGTGAACGGAGGAAGTGCCAGTGGCTCGGAGATTGTTGCCGGTGCCCTGCAGGATCACGGAAAGGCCGTGCTTGTAGGAACCCAGACCTTCGGCAAAGGATCGGTTCAGACGATCATACCCCTCGATGACGGTTCCGGGATCCGTATCACCACTGCCAAGTATTATACACCTAATGGGAGGTCAATCCAGGCCAAAGGCATCACTCCTGACATTATTGTTGAGGATAAATTAGTTTCTGAAAAAGAAATGAAAAGGATTCAATTCCTCAAGGAATCCGATCTTGAACGTCATCTCCCTGGTGAAGAGGGTGAAGAGCCTGCCGAACAGGTGAAGCCGAAAGGGAAGTTAGGAGAGAAAAAAGAAGTTGAGGATGAGACCAAGAAAGAAGACCCTCCTCTTGAAGAGGCGATCCGTCTGCTGAAATCGTGGGGTATCTTTAAGGAAACTCTTTCGAAAAAACTTTAAGAAACAGGATGATGAAATACAAACGGAGAATCCTGAGAGGGCCCCAAAGGCCCTCTCTTTTTAGCTCTCCTCTCTTTTACGTTTTTATTACTGCCCTTCTCAGTTTCATAGCCTTCTACCAGTTCGCCGGCAGGGATATTCTGCATGAACTGAGCAGAAAAAATCTCTCACTCCAGCTCCGTCGTGAGGGCGAAGCGCTCAACCATCTCCTCTTCCATCAGTTCTTTATCTTTGGAATGAAAAAAGATGATGTAAAACTCACTCTTAAAAAGGCTGAAAAGGATAGGGTCTCGTGGAGCGTGTACCAGATAGAGATAACTCTCCATCAAGATCTTCCTGTTCAACCGGTAAGTGAGTCTTTTAAGAACCAAATCAGATTTTCCCTCCCGGCTCTCTCCCTTCAGTCTCGTCTCCTTGAAAACGGAAAATACCAGTTGACTATTCAGCAGGATGAATTCACTCTCGCTGAGCTGACATTCGTCCCTGCTTCTGCTTCGAAACCGCCGCAGATTGAAACAAAACCTGCCATCACGGGAATGATCGCCATTGTCATTGACGACCTGGGGCCTAATCTAAAAATCGCGCGGGAATTGCTCGCGCTCAATTATCCCCTCACCTTTTCCATACTCCCTTTTTATATTCATTCGAAGGATATCGCATTGGAGGCAAACTCCAAAGGCAAAGAGGTCATGCTCCATCTCCCTCTTGAACCCAGAGATAATCAAGACCTCAAACCTGAGAAGGGCACACTGTATACCTGGATGGATGAAGATAAGATATTAGCCCAACTGCGGGAAGACCTATCTGCTATCCCGTATGTAAGCGGGGTAAATGGACATATGGGTTCAAGGTTCACTGAAGACAAAAGGAGCATGGGAGTATTGTTCAGAGAACTAAAAATTCTGGATCTTTATTTTTTGGACAGTCTCACAACCAACAAAAGCACAGGATCAACCGTAGCACAGAATGTAGGAATACGATATGGAAAGAGGGATGTATTCATCGACCGAGATTTAGAAGATAGCACTGTGGAGGAACGCCTCCTTCAATTAGCTGAACTCTCAAAAAAGAGGGGTTATGCCATTGGCATCGCTCATCCCTCCCATGATACGATCAATACCTTAAAAAAGATGCTGCCTCTGCTTGCAGCTGAGGGGATTGAGGTGGTATCCCTGTCACAGATCATCAACTATTCAGCTCAGAAACCCTGACCGCTGTGTCTGCCATTTAATAATCGTTGCTTATAAGGACTAAATTGGATAACATTTAATTAAATTTGGGCTTTTTCTATTAGTTATGAAAGAGGTGATTATTTATGGAAAAGATAGTTTTAGAAATTCCGGATGAGGTTCTCATATCGCTAAAGGAAAGCCCTTCTGAGATCTCAAGAGACATCCTGATGCTTTCTGCAGTTAAGCTCTATGAATTGGGGAAGCTATCTTCAGGGAGGGCAGCACAGCTTGCAGGGATTTCAAGGGTAAGTTTTCTTCAATCTCTCTCTCGCTATGGTGTGCCGATTTTTGAACTAACGCTCGAAGAACTGCAACAGGATTTCGATAATGCGTAGAACTGTGATCGTCAATACCTCGCCACTTTTTTATCTGCACAAAGTCGGACATCTCAATATCCTTGAAAAACTGTACAGAGAAATTGTAATACCTGAAGCGGTAGCAAAAGAAATTGAAGAAGGAAAGAGATGTGGTGAGGATGTTCCTAAAATAAAGGATTACTCTTGGATAAAGGTAAAAAAAGTAAGGGTCCCTGGAATTACAAAAATAACGCCCGACCTTGGGCCTGGAGAAATTGAGGTTTTAGCCTTAGGTTCTGAAGAAACCGACCCACTCTTGATCATGGATGATATATTAGCACGAAAAATAGCCAAGCTCCAGGCATTCAAACTGACAGGAACAGTGGGGGTACTTTTAAGAGCAAAGGAGAAGAAATTAATCACAGAATTAAAACCGGTAATTGAGCGATTGAAAAAGGTTGGTTTCTATCTTAGTGACAACCTTATTCTTGAGATATTAAAAGCTTCCAGAGAAGCTGACTGACCGAGTAACATTCTGTTTGTGGTGATAGCCATGAGAATTACCTATGATACAGAAGTAGATGCTTTATATATCCGCTTTATAGAAACCACCGTGACGACTCAACACGTGGCTGAGGGGATAGCTGTAGACTATGCCGCTGATGGGAGAATTGCGGGCATAGAGATACTTGATGCACGCAAGCGCTTTGGTGATCCAGAAGTATTTAGAAAAGTGGTACTGGAAGACATCGTGCTCACGAAACCTGCTGCATCCGTAAGTTAGCCGATATTAAACGATAAGTTCCAATTAATACAGACAACAAAAACAACATATAATTATTTAAACAATTTCCCTTGACAATCCCATATAACTCAAATAAAGTTCAAATTAATTCATAAGAAAATTTGCTTGATTAGCTTTTAAGGCTTAGCAGTACCAAGTAGTAGTTGGCGTAGTTCACTGGAAGTTATAATTACATTCGTTCCAAGAAGGGCCAACTCATGTATTATTCATTTCTCTTAGTTAGTAAGCCTCTTAGTTCTGTCTGTCTGTCTGTCTGTCTGTCTGTCTGTCTGTCTGTGCAAGAGTAATACCCTTTTACAATTCATTGATTTATCTGTGCTCAGGGTTCGTTGCCTCGTGCTCCCTGCTTTTGCTCCATTCTCTTTCCCTCGCGCTCACGACTTTGAATAGAGAAATAATATTCTCATATATCGAGTTGAATGATGCAGCGTAATACTTTGGTCATACATTTGATATTCCTTCTCACAATTTTACTTATTCCATCTATAGCTCAGGGGAAGGATGTAAGTGACCAGTTACAAGGACCTATAACGGGCATTACTCATTGGACTTCGGCTGACAGCCCAATTAGGGTAGTCGGTACCGTTACTGTTAATTCTAGTGGAACCCTGATAATCGATCCTAATGTTAGTGTAAGTGCAACGTCCAATGGTAGCATACAGGTAAATGGTGTCCTTAATGCGTCCAGTGTTTCTTTTACCGGATACGCTAACTTTACCCTTCTTAAGGTAAACAGCCTTGGCCAGATGAACCTGACAAGCTGCACGTTCTCGTCAAGCGGGGTCAATTACCAGAGTGGTAGCAGCGGGACGGTGAACAACTGCACAGGGATCATTTATTTATACCTCTACAGTGAAAGTGTTTTTGTTAGCAATGGCAGCAGCGTAAACAACCTTACCGTTGCAGCTCCGGCTTCGATCGCTAATTGCACCGTTGGCAATGCCACCATTTCAGCCTCGGCTTCTATTACCAATTGTCCGAACATCAGTGGTACCCTCACCATATCCGGGGGTAACCCGACCGTAACCGGTAACTGGTTTACGGGTCAATATCCTCTTAATATTACCGATCCAGATCTTACCCTATCTGGATTCTCAGGGAATACCTATACGGCAAGTAACCCTGTTATCCAGATCGCTGGATCGCTGGACGGAAGTCGTACGTTGGGCTTTTTTGAGGGAATAGGCAATTACCAACTTTACGGTACTTTGACAGTTCAAAGCGGTGTTACCCTGACGATCTTGCCTAATGTTAGTGTAAGTGCAACGTCCAATGGTAGCATACAGGTAAATGGTGTCCTTAATGCGTCCAGTGTTTCTTTTACCGGATACGCTAACTTTACCCTTCTTAAGGTAAACAGCCTTGGCCAGATGAACCTGACAAGCTGCACGTTCTCGTCAAGCGGGGTCAATTACCAGAGTGGTAGCAGCGGGACGGTGAACAACTGCACCATTTCTAATTTGTACCTGTATTCCTCGAACGTAAATGTCTACGCCTGCAAAATGAAAAGTTCCACGTACGGCATCTACATCACCGACGCCTCCCCAACTATCTCCTATTGCGAGATTACCCAGAACTCTTACGGCATCTACATCACTGGCAACAGCTCTCCAGTCATAACCTACTGTAGTATCTATAACAATTCCTCCTACAACGTCTACAACGCCGGAACTAACTGGGTCATGTGTGCCTACAACTGGTGGGGAAGCACCTCAGGCCCTCCATTAAACAAGATGTATGGCAATATTACTTACGTTCCCTGGATTGGTTCTCCACCTCCGCCAAATGTCTGCTACGGCAGCGACAACTACAGCCCCAAATCCGCAGACCCGGTCAACACCGCCACAGGCAACTTCTTCTACGAAGTGGATGATATAACCATAAAGGGTATTACCCTGAACTTCGTCTTCAAGAGGACCTACAACTCTCAGTCAGCCCAGAGCGGTCCACTGGGCTATGGTTGGTCCCACAACTACTCCCTTTCCGCAGCTGTGGACGGCAACGGGGCAGTCACGATTCACTATGGAGACGGCCACACCCAGCAGTTCATTCCCAATGGACAGGGTGGTTTTGTCAGCCCGCCCGATGCCTTTGACACCCTTTCAGCTGGCACCGGCACCTACCTCCTGAAGACTAAAGACCAGATCACCCACACCTTCAATAGCACGAGTGGGAGGCTGCTTTCCCTTTCAGACCTGAATGGCAACACCATCAGCCTTAGCTATGATGCCAATGGAGATCTGGATTCAGTTACCGATACCGTGGGGCGGGTCATCGACATCACCTCCGATGCGAGCCACCGCATTGTCCAGATCGCCGACCCCATCGGCAGGAACGTCACCTTCGAATACGACCTGAACGGTGACCTCGTTGCTGCGACCGATGCCCTCGGTAACTTTGAAGAATACATCTACGACGACAACCACCAGATCACTGAGGTGGTGGACAAACGGGGGAACACTAAGCTTGCCTTCACCTACGACGCAGACCGAGTCGTCACCTCCCAGCGGGACGCCTATGCAAACGCCACTACCTACTCTTATGACACCACTAACAAGGTAACCACCATAACTGATTCTCAGGGCAATATTTTTCTCCAATACTACGATACCAACTACCGCCTCCTCAAGGAGATTGACCCCCTCGGCAACTTCGCCGAGTACACCTATGACAATAAAGGCAACAGGACAAGCGTCAAGGACAAGGAAGGGAATATTACCACGTACACCTACGACGATCGGGGCAACGTCACCGAGAGGATCGATCCCCTCAACCACACAATCGTCGCAGAATATAACAACCTGAACCTCCCCACCCAGAAGACAGGCCAGGCAGGGAATATCACAACCCTGTCATACGATGCAAAGGGCAATTTACTTGAGGTTGAGGATCCCCTCGGCAACAGTACCACTTACATCTGTAACACGCGTGGCCAGAAGCTCACGGAGACCGATGCCCGCAGCAATACCACCACCTACGCCTATGATGCCCAAGGCAACCTCCAGTCACTCACCAATGCAGAGAGCGAAACCACATCCTATACCTACGATGCAGTTGGCCGCCTGCTCACTAAAACCGATCCCTTAAGCCACGTGACCACCTTTACCTACGATGCAAACGACAACCTCCTCACCACCACCAACCACGCAGGTGAGACCGTCACCAACACCTACGATGCCAGCGGTAACCTCATCTCGGTAAAGAACCACTTAAACGAAATGACCACCTATACCTACGACCTCAAGAACCGCCTCATTGCCCTGACCAACCCATTGGGCAATCAAGTCTCATACACCTACGACAGCCTCGACCGGAAGGTAAAGGAGACAGACCCCCTGGGCAATGAAATTGACTTTGAATACGATAGCCTTGGCAATCTTACAAAGGTAATTGACCCCCTCAACAATCAAACCCTCTATGCCTACGACAAGAACGGCAGGAAGACGAGCATGACCGATGCAGAGGGAAGGATAACCCTCTACGCTTACGACTCCCTCGGCCAGCTTATCCAGGTCACCGATGCCAATAGCGGGATCACCCTTGCCGATTACGATACGCGGGGCAACCTCATCAAGGTAACAGACCCCAATAATAGGGAAACCCTCTATGAGTACGACGAGCTGAGCAAGCTCAGGAGAGTAACCGATCCCCTCAGCCATCAGACTCTCTACACTTACGATGCTGTGGGCAACCTTGCCACGAAGCAGGACGCAAACGGACAAATAACTACCTATTCCTATGACGATGTAAACCGGCTCATCCAGAAGAGCTACTCCGGCGGAGGATCTGTCACCTACACCTACGATGATGCAGGGAACCGGAAGAGCATGACTGACTCCATTGGCACCACAGCGTACGACTACGATGCCCTGAACCGCCTCATCAAGGTAAACGATCCCTACAGCAAGGTGGTGGAGTACACCTACGACGCAGCGGGGAGAAAGAGCTCAATCATCTACCCCGGCAACCACACAGCCACCTACGAGTATGACGCCGCAGGACAACTCAGGTTCGCGAGGGACTGGCTTGGCACAGAGACCGAGTTCATTTACGATAATGCCGGCAGGCTCATCAACCAGATCAACGGGAATGGTACTGTAACGTACCGGTACTACGATACAGCGAGCAGGCTCACTTCCCTCGTGAGCACCAAATCAAACACCTCCACCATCACCAGCCACAGCTTCACCATGGACAAGGTTGGGAATAGGACCCAGCTATCAGAAGAGGTGCCTTTGCTCCCTGTCTTCACAAACCAGTCGTTCACCTTCAACCACAACGCTGGCCACCAGCTTGTAAGTGATGATCTGAGAACCTATGCCTACGACAACAAAGGTAACCGTACCGGCTCAACCGAAGGGGCAACTCAAATCACCTACACCTATAACGCCATGAACCGGCTTACACAGGTATCAGACGGAGTGAACACAGACAGCTACGTTTATAACGGAGACGGAGACCGGATCGCCTCTGTTATCGGAGGAGTGGAAAAGCGCTACGTCCTTGACATATCTGGAGATATGGCCAATGTCCTTGCTGAGACCATCTCCTCCGGTCAAATCCTCCGGTACTTCATTCACGGGAATGGTCTGCTCTACTCCATTGCTGCCTCAGACAACACGAAACACTACTACCACTACGATGCTATCGGCAATACCCTTGCCATCACAGATGATACCGAGGAGGTAACCGATACCTACTCCTATGACTCTTTTGGGATGAGCCTGGGCGAAGTGAGCTCGACGGAAAACCCGTTCAGGTACGTGGGTCAGTTCGGGGTTGCCACAGAAGAAAATGGCCTCCTCTTCATGCGGGCACGGTTCTATGACCCGGTAACGAAGCGGTTTATGAGTAAGGATCCAATCACATTAGGAATCATGCAACCAAAGAGCTTAAACCCTTATCCCTATGCTGATGATAATCCTATTATAAAAGTTGATCCCGAAGGGAAAATTGTCTGGTTTGCTCCAATTATTATGGGAGCTGTTATAGGAGCGGGTTATCAAGCAATAAAAAATTCTGATGATTTGAAAGCCGGTGAAATTAGTGAATACTTGGGAAAAATCGGATTAGGAGCTATTGGTGGCGGCATTGCAGGCACAGCAAGTATGCTTGCAGTACTTGGTGCTCCTACATTGGCAGTAGCTGGTTGGGGGGCTGCTACAGGTGCTGCAAGTTATACACTTACAACGCCTGAAAAAGAACTAAGCATCGAAGGACTTGTAGCAGCAGCAGCCACAAATGCTCTCTTTGCACCCTTAGCCACCTTCGTGCCTCGTGAGTCTTCGGTGATGCTTACTTTATTTCAAAAGGGAATTCCAGATTATGTTCTTAAAAAGATGAAGGAAAGTGGCTGGAGTCCCTATTATTTAATTAATTATGAATTGCAATCATGCCCATTCTATGTCACAGGTAAAAAATAAAATGTTCTTGAAAAAAATTTATAAAAAAGAAAAAAGTGTTGCGCCAATGAAGATATCAGCATTTAAAAAATACCTCATGGAAGTCATGATCATCGTATTAGTCGTGTTTATGTTTACAATAAGTGACCTCTATGCCCCAGTGACAAACCACACCTATGATAACCTCAACCGTCTCACAAGATCGGTTCACTCGAACGGGAACCAGTCAACCACCACGGAATATACCTATGATAATGCTGGGAACATGACGCGGCACACTGTGGTTGCACCTATCAGTGATCAGGATGGCGACGGAATACCCGATTCCTCTGACAACTGCCGAACGGTCCCCAATCCGCTCCAAGAGGATAATGGAGATCATGACGGAGTTGGTGACGCCTGCGACAACTGTCCGACTGTTTCAAACCCGACTCAGGCTGATTCTGACCATGACGGAGTCGGTGATGCCTGTGACAACTGTCCGAACATCTGTAACAGCCAGCAAAAGGATGCTGATAGTGATGGAGCAGGTGATGTCTGTGACCCCACGCCAGGCTGCGGAGGATGCGGTCAACCTGCATGTGAGCAGCCATGCTCAGGGCCTGATACTGATGGCGACGGAATACCCGATTCCTCTGATAACTGCCGAACGGTCCCCAATCCGCTCCAAGAGGATAATGGAGATCATGACGGAGTTGGTGACGCCTGCGACAACTGTCCGACTGTTTCAAACCCGACTCAGGCTGATTCTGACCATGACGGAGTCGGTGATGCCTGTGACAACTGTCCGACCATCTGCAACAGCCAGCAGCTCAATGCGGATAGTGATAACCTCGGTGATGTTTGCGACCCGACACCGGGTTGCGGTGGATGTGGTCAGCCTGCATGTGAACAGCAGTGTTGAAATTATATAAGGGTTATCAAGACTCCCGGATAAAAAGGCAGGCGCTATAATGGCTTCTACCTTTTCTCTTTTTTTAATCGATTGAAGGCATCGACCTTAACGGCACCAGCACCATGCACGGGCCGGTTAGCGTTATGCCGAGAAGAATAGTGATTAGTGATTAGGGTTTCGTGGTTAGGGATGGATCAAATTCGGATCGCGGAATGTAGAGACATGCCATGGCATGTCTCTACGGCCTGCGGTCTTTTGTAGGGGCAATCCGCCTAAGGCGGATGGTTGCCCATCTTACAGGGCAGGCACGGGGGCCTGCCCCTACGCCTTCATAATCCCTCTGGGCGGACACCCCGTGTCCGCCCTTCCATTTTTATTTGCCACCAAAATTATCGTTCAGTTTATCCTCCCAAATTCCTTGGCTGTAAATTATTCTTGCGTACTGAGGAGTATGGTTCTATAATAGAATCATAATGAATCTTTCTAAGGAGTAAAATTATGCCTGTAAACCTCTCTGTCAAAAATGTACCAGACCATATTGCCGAACGATTGCGTCAACGTGCTGCCAAGCATCACCGTTCTCTCCAGGGGGAGCTCATTGCTATATTGGAAGAAAATGTTACTACGAAACGATCGCTGACGCCTCTCGAGCTTCTCAGTGAAGTGCGAGCCTCTGCATTAAATACCCCGGAAGAGTCGGCAGATTTTATCAGGAAAGAAAGAGATGCTCGTTCGCGTCGTTGATGCTTCCGCACTGGGTGCTCTCGTGTTCGGAGAACCAAAAGCAGAAACGATTGCCAGTGCACTTACAAATGCCTCTCTGGTTGCACCTGCCTTGCTCTGGTTTGAATTGGCCAGCATCTGCCTGAAGAAAATAAAAGCGCATCCAACACAGAAGACTATGATCCTAAAGGCCTTCAATCTCGCAGGCAGGCTCACAATAGACATTGTCGAGGTAAATCATTCTGCAGTGATAACATTAGCCAAAGAGACCGGCCTTACAACATACGATGCCAGTTATGTATGGCTTGCTAAACAGCTTAAGGGTGAACTGGTAACCCTTGATGCAAAAATGCTCAGGGTGGTCAACCGATTCTGATGTCGCTCTTAGCCCTATCAGAAAGGTCAGGCATGGGTACCCCTACATAAGACCGAAGGCCCACCGAAGGTGGGTATGCCTTCGTTCTCCATTCCGCAATCCAAATTTCGTACTCCGAATCTTTTCCGCCTTTCACCTGGGCGCAATAAATTAGGCCCCTACATAAGACCGTAGGCCGTCAGGCCGGAGGCCGCTCCTGCGGTAATTCTTTTATTCCACAATCTAAAATCCGCAATCAGATTCTCCACGCTCCACGCTTCGTGCTTCACGCTAACGCTCACTCCCCAAACATCCGGTATTCCACCTTCTCCCCGGGGTTCACGACAATAAACTCATCATCCCAGATCCCGGTGAGCATTTTCTTGATTAAAGCATCTGATCCCTTGATCTCCTCAAACCTGAGGGAGAACTTTTCTGCTACCATCCGCGCATAGGCACGGTAACGCTCAACCTGATAATCTCCTGTATTAATAAAGACTAAGCGGGAATAGTGTTCTATCATCTTTTTAGCAAGCCAGAGGGCTTTTTCGTCGTCATACAATTCCCTGAGTTTCAAATATTCTTTATATGGATTCCCCCCATGCTCTATCCATCCCTTGGTTAAATAATACGTGCCTGGTTCACGGTAAAACTCACCCTTATACCTTCTCTGTGAACCCATGAAGATACCAATACAGTCATGGACACGGGGTATCACGAGCTTGGAGCGGGAAGAAATACCGATGGTTCCTTTACAGCAGAGACCATAGCCCAGCAGGATTACATCAGCTGTTTTCTCCTGGTCGATTATGTCCTGGAGGGTTTGATTCAATTTCTGGGGTTGCTCATGCAGGCCAAATGCAAGAACCTGGTAGGCAAAGTTCCGAGGAAGGTGTTTCTCTATTTCCTCCCCGACTGTTTTACAGGCTATAACTTTAATCTTCATAAAGAAATGCAGGGTTCGAGGGTTATGAAATATAGGGTCATAGGGTCAAGGGTATAGGGTCAGGGGTTATATGATTAATATTTTCCTTACCCCTTGCTACTTGACCCTTGCCCCTCTTTATCCATTTTTTGCCTATTGCCTATTCTTCCCCCACCGCTTGAAAAGGTCATGGGTAATTCCGAAAAGATCCAGCACTTTGCCCAAGGTATGATTGATCAAGTCGTCAATGGTCTTTGGATTACAGTAAAAGGCAGGAACAGGGGGGAGGATGATTCCACCCATTTCAGTGA
>Ga0315289_10006297_pt1 | contig 17459 bp, 15 predicted proteins | sample YL17G11_40_MG_FD_203452 | JGI IMG/M metagenome (GOLD analysis project Ga0315289, IMG submission 203452) | Sediment microbial communities from Yellowstone Lake, YNP, Wyoming, USA - YL17G11_40 | ecosystem: Environmental > Aquatic > Freshwater > Lake > Sediment | place: USA: Wyoming | collected... | reverse complement strand
ACATGCCGCTCAACGAGACTGAGAAAAGAATCTCGAATATCATATCCTTTCTATTCTTTGCTCTAATTGCTTATAGTATCTTCTTGCCGCTTAAACTGGGCACAGTCTGGTTCTTTGCTGGATTCCTAATCTATTTGCTGGGAGCGATTATCGAGACTATAGCAGTGCTAGATTTCTTTACTACTGCAGTGGACAAGCCTGTCACCAAGGGGGTCTACTGTTTTTCGAGAAACCCTATGTACCTTGGCATGTTCTTGATCTTTGGCGGCACAGGAATCGCATGTGTTTCCTGGGTTTTTCTGCTACTTACCGCAGTTTTCATGATTCTATTGCATATTGGTGTAGTTTCCGAAGAACGTTTTTGCCTCCAAAAATATGGAAATGCATACCGAGAATACATGAATAATATCCCAAGATGGATAGGAATACCGAAATCGAGGAAAAACCTCCATAATCCCTGAGATATTCTACAACATTGAATATCCCCATAACGACTATTTCTCCGAAGAATAGCAACCCGCAGAAACCCCACCAGGAAAAGTCATTCCAGCCCGGCGACACCGCAATAAAACACGGGGCACAAAATGTGCGGCACCGGGATTATCCCGTCCGCCTCAAATCCGTAAATTGGACTGCTTTCTCGGTAGACAATCGGGGAAAGAGCCTTAGCTTGATCGACGGCGTAGTCCAATTGTGGGGTTGCCATCTGATCTCCAAGAAGACAGTCGTTTTGGCATGTTTTGTGCTGCTTCTCCAGATCGGATTTGCTTCGCAGTTACTCGCAACAGATTCCACGCCACGTGCACTAGCACAAGACCTTGGTCCCGATACGGGAAAGTCTCCGGTCATCTGCCTCATCGTGAAAGACACGGTCTACACTCCATTGGAGGACAGACTGCAGAGATGGAAGAGCGACAAGGAGAACCTTGGAGCCACGGTCGTCGTGAAGATCGTGTCCAACGAGTCGCCTTCTGCGATAAGATCGTACTTGAAGAATGTGACCAACCTTGTTGGCTGCCTAATGGTCGGAGATATTCCATACGTTGAGTACGAGTGGAACTTCACCGACATTGACGGAACTCAGAAGCATGATAGATTCCCAACCGACCTGTACTACATGAATCTCCACACGAATTGGATTGACAAGAATGGAAATGGCGCGTATGACACGATCTCTGGCAGTCTAACTCCTGACATCTGGGTTGGACGACTCAAGGCCTCCAACCTCTCAGGAGGCGAGACTGAGCTGCTAAAGAACTACTTCGACAAGAACCACAACTACATCATGGGCGTACTGACAAGACCGAGAAGAGCATTGGTGTATGTGGACGAAGTCACAGACTACTATGTGGATGAACTGGCGCCAGCGACAGTGAACGCCATGCGTGAAATCTATCCCGATATCGTTTCCGTGTATGATCGCAGATACACGAACGCCACTGATTACATGGCGAGGCTTGATGAACCTTTCAGCCTTGTCAGGATCATCGTTCATAGTGGAGGAATCGGGCACCATTTTCTGTACAACGGAAATTGGGATGGCAAAATCTATCCACTAGATATCAAGAGCCTTGATCCCAAGGCATTCTTCTACGTGATAACCTCCTGCAACGACTTTGATTATCGCAGGCGAGACTACATGGGAGCATGGTACCTGTTCGGTTCATACGGTCTCTTTGCCATGGGAGATTCGAGTGTCTCGGATATCCTGAATGTTCTGCCCGAGCGATTCTATCCATCCCTCAAGACCAGTTCATTTGGAGCGGCGTACCTCGCGTGGGCAGCGCAATGCGTTGCCAGAAAAATGAACCCGACCAATATCATCAATTATGTCTTGCTGGGAGACCCGTCTCTCGGGATCACCACAACAATACCAGTACCCGAGTATTCCGGCATTGGTGTCCAGACTGTCATGCTTGCGATTCTCGGGATAACGATCTGTCTCAAGAAGAGGATCATGAAGAACTAGAATGAAGCCTAGTCTGTGTGAACCCTCATGCCCTATAGGTTTGAACATACAATGTTTGGATGCAGAGGGAATTGTCGTATGTCGGATGCGAATGAGAGACGAGATATTCGGGAGGAGGATTCGTTAGGAGCCGATGGTCTTCAGGGCTTTCCGAAGGAAACTGGAACGGAGCGAAGCGAAGTGGAAGCTCGTGGGTTCAAATCCCACCCCCCGCACTTTGAGCTCCACCCCCTGTAGCGGAACTCGACATATCCAAAAAATCGAACCTGCCGTGCTGAGCGAGATCCTCCAGCTCGCATTCTGGATGCGCAAAACAGGCTACAGAAACTCCACAACGCAAACCTGCGTCCGGGCGCTGAAGGGGCTCGCGAGAAGAACGAACCTGCTCGACCCGGAGTCCGTTAAATCCTACCTAGCCACCGCCGAGCTAAGCGAGAACCGTAAAACCAAGCTACTGGAAGACGTGTCACGCTTCTACGCCTACCTCAAGATTCCATTCAACAGACCCCGATACAAACGAATTGAGACGCTGCCCTTCATCCCGCTCGAGGGCGAGATCGACCAACTCATCGCCGGCGTAGGCCAGAAGTCAGCCGCGTTCCTCCAATGCATCAAAGAAACCGCAGCCCGCCCCGGCGAAGCATGGTCCATCAAATGGACGGACATCGACGCCGCACGCTCCTGCATCACCATAAAGCCAGAGAAGAACAGCAACCCCAGGCAGAGGAGAATATCGCCGCAGCTGATGACGATGCTCGGCGGGCTTCCACATCGATGGGTCATGCTCCAAATCTCAGGCTTAAATAACTACGCACACCGAGCTATCTGAAGACGAGAGTTGAGCTGTCCCTCTACCTCGTTGGCTCTTGTCCTTCTCATTCTGCTCCCCACGCTTGCGATTGCTGCTCCGGCTCAAGCGCAGACTCAATTTGCAGTCTGGACAGACAAGCCTGTTTACACCGTTGGGGAAACCGTGACGATAATCATGTCACAACGCCAGATGATTGGCGTAGAATTCTGGGTTGTGATCGTCGGTCCCGACGGTTCGCAGCAGCAAGTTCAATTCCCATCGCGTCAGGATAGAGTCACCGTACAGGCGCATCCCCCGACTGGGACATACGAGGTGCAGGTATGGGGCGAAGTTGTGGTTCCGAATGCTACTCCACATTTGGAAGGAAACTGTTCTTTTGAGGTTGCAAGCGAGCAGCCAAATCAGAAAGATGTGAAGTTTCAGGGGACTGTTCAAGAGGTTTCGGATCAAGGCCGCGACTACAGGATATCGATAACGGTCATTCTGAGTGACCCCGGAGGCTGCTTGCGTGTCGGAGCCGTTGCGATGGTAAGCGCCGGATATAGCAACCTTGTAATCGGTTCTCCCGAAGTCGGGGATTCAGTAGAAGTCTATGGAGTCATCTACAACTGCGACCCAAGCAACCCTGGCTTGTACGTCAACCAGAACTATCACTACATCAAGAAGCTGGGCGGTCCGGTGTGTAGTGAAGGTGCCGTCAACGTTCTGGAGATGTGTCCTGACGGTTCCACGTGGATGCATAGGCAGGTGTGCAGGAACAACGCTTGGGTTGACGAGTACCAAACGTGCCCTCCTCCTCCGCCCGTCTGTAGTGAGGGAGCTGTCACCGTTCTGGAAACTTGTCCTGATGATCAAACATGGAGCCACAGGCAAGTATGCAGCAACAATGCATGGGTCGACGAATACCAAACGTGCCCTACCCCTCCGTCCGTGTGTAGTGAGAGTGCTGTGAATGTTCTGGAGACGTGTCCTGACGGTTCCACATGGAGCCACAGGCAGGTGTGCAGGAACAACGCTTGGGCAGACGAGTACCAGCAATGCCCAACCCCTTCAACGGCGAAAACCACAGCGGATAGGTGTTACCTGTACAAGGCGCTCGCCCAAAGCTGGCAGGATCCTGTAACCGCAGATCTGCTAAGCCCAATCCTAGAGGGCCTCGACAAGGACATTGTCATGTCAGCAATAACGGATTTCGCCCCCCCTGCGACCGCCAACTGGGTAAGCGCGGCGGATCATCTTAAGCAAAGTTACGACCTTGCACGCGGAAAGCGAACGTTTCCGTACCTGTGGCCTTCTCAAGACGAAATGGATCTGCAAATAGCCATGTCGCAAGACTGGAACGGTGTATACGACGGGATCTACGGTGTCAATGTTCCAGCAACGGCGATTCAGCAAGGCATACCGATTCCACAAGTGTTCTGGAGAATGTACCAGCTATGTAAAGATGAGGCAAAATACAGAGGCCAACCGCTGGATGGCGAGATCTGGGATCAGGCATCTTGCCTTCATGGTTTGCTATGCAAAGATGACAAAGCGGCAGCTCAGAAGCTGCAAGAAGAGAAGGCACTATTGCCAACACTCAAAGCTGTGTTGTCCTGGATGCGAGACAGACTACCAGCGGCAAAAACGGATCAGTACCGGAACCTCATGACAGCGAGCATTGCGTTCCTACAAGAAGAAACGCGTTACTTGGAATCCGCCGGATAGCGCTAACGCCAAAGGGAATGCCTCTGCTGGCCACTGGGTGTCTCTTCGCCGCTATGTCTACTACCCCACCACATCTTGCACTTCTCTGAAGCGGACCAACACAACCGGCAACGACATGCGAAAATGCTTTAAATCAATAAATCTGCGTCCAAGTGGGTTGGGTTTTACGTCGCGATCACATGTATTTCCTATTCTTGTTTTGTTGCAGCTCACAGTGATCTTTCTGTCAGTTCAACCCTTGCATGCTTCTCAAGAGCTCGTGCAGAACGGAGGATTCGAGGACGACTTCAGCGGCTGGACCCACACCAACGCATTTGCTATAACCAGTCAAGGGGGCGGTTACGATGCCCTATCTCATCCCGCCCACTCGGGAACTCATTCAGCGAAGGTTGGGACAGTCACTAATCCCGGAATGATATCACAATCTGTGACAATTCCCCCCAAATCAAGTGCGAAGTTTGTAGCGTGGTACAGGCTCGAGAAAGGATCCAGTTTGACGATCTCGCTTAAGACAGCTGATGGAAGTCTCATCAATCAGTGGGCATTTTCGGCTACGGTTGGCGTTCCAGTTTGGACTCAGGTTGCCTACGAGGTAGATGTCACTTACGCTGGCCAGTCGGTGACCATTGAATTCGATGGGGCCGGTTATAGGGAGACTACTTCAGAAACGACCTTCGAGTACTATTGCGACCCGGTATCGGGCGAGTGCTATTCCTTTCCGGTGCAGTATCAAAACTACAATGATTACTACGCTTTTGTGGACGACATCAGCATGGTAGCCTCCATCGCAGAATACACTGCACAGATTGGTATAACTGGCCTACCTCCGGCCCTATCAACGACGGTCGCCGTTGACGGCCAACCGCAGACCGGTAAGATGCAAGTTGGACAAGACCAGACACTAGATTTCCTTCTGGGCAGCTCTCACGCGATATCTGTGGACGAATACGTGATGGGTGACAACACGACCCGGTACCATTGTGCCCAACCGTCTGTGACCGTAGCGTCGGACGAGTCAGTCACTTTCAATTACGTGACACAATATTTCCTTAGTGTCAGTTCGCCCTTCAGCTCGACTTCTGGTCAAGGTTGGTATGATGAAGGTTCAGAGGCCTCAATTTCAATAAGCCAGAACTCGATTCAGATGCAGGGCCTACTGGGCCGGTTGGGAGCGAGGTACGTGTTCAAAACATGGGCCGGAGATGCGTCCGGCTCCTCAACAACCCTACAGGTCACTCTAGACGGACCGAAGACTGTGTCCGCAGTATGGGTTCCAGATTACTCCATGTTTTTTGTCGCGGTCGTTGCCATCGTTGCCGCAGTCGCTTCCATATCTGGGATGTTGATGAGGAGACAGAGGAGAGTGGGCAAACGCGGGACTGAAATATTCCCCGAAGATAGGCCGTGGGTTGAGTCGGACAAGACACAGATCGAAGTTCCGCAAAAGGGGGAAACCGAGCTTTTCAAGGAAGAGAAAGAAGAGAAGAGGAAGAAGGGAAGGGGAGAGGACAAGAACGAGTAGCAGTCTTTGTTCGAATTTGGTCATGACAGAGAAGGCTTCTACTGTGGGGCGTTGACCGCTGGCTAGCTTTCGACCAGTTCGGTTTTTTGTCCAGCGCTAAATACGAACACTTCGTTGCCCAGCTTGACTTGTGCCCCATCTCTTAGCATTCTTGGTTGTCCCGTTGGGACCGCCGTGCCGTCCACATATGTTCCGTTGAGGCTACCGAGGTCGTTAATTGTGAAGTTCTTTCCGTCGTAAGAGATCTCTGCGTGTGTTCGACTAATCGTGGGGTCGTTTAACCTTATGTCGTTTCCCTCTCCTCTTCCCAGCGCTGCGCGGCCCTTGCCAAGTCGGAACGCGTTTCCTCGGTCCTCTCCTTCTTTGCATTGCAGCGAGGCGATTCCTACAAGTTCAGTGTCTACCTTTAGCTGCGTTCTTGATTGGCCCGAAGGCTGTCGTGCTTGCTGTGCCTGAGCAGCTCCGGCAGGTTGGGGTTGGGGAGGGATAACCTGCGCGTGTGCAACTATGAGAAGAATTCCGGAGAGAAGCTCTCCGAAGCAAAGAAACAGAAACACTCCTCCCATGTTGAAAAGGAGAGCTCCGATCAGAGCTGAGAGTATGATTGCGATAATTCCCCATGCAATCAAAGGGCCCCTGGCCCCTACATAGTCGTGGCGTCTAATTCGATCCCCAGTAGTAAGAAATGATGCGAGTGCCGTGATCAAGAGAACAATGCCCAACACGACAACAGGGTCGGACAGTGAGCCTGCTCCGATTACGATCAAGATAATTCCGATAAACGTGCTGATGGCGACAGCCAGCCACACATACGTGCCTGCAGCCTCAACTTTTTGGCTATAGGACAACGAAGATCAACTTCGTGTTACTTGGTCGTCGGTTCATAAGCTTTTGCAAGCTACCCTGCACTAGTCGATTCGAAGTAAGGCCACAGTAACGTTATCCTGGCTGCCAGCAGACTTGGCATACTGGACCAGGGTCTCCGACAGCTTCTCCATGTCCTGTGCTCCGCGCATGATAGACGCGATCCCCGTGTCCGCTAACCCATCTGTTAGGCCATCACTGCAGCAGAGCAGGACATCGCCTTTTGCTGCTTCGTAGGTTCCGACGGCTGGGTCCAGTTCTGGCTTCTGCCCAAGGGCTTTAGTTAATTTGTGTCTTTCTGGATGATGTTCGGCCTCAGCCTCTGATATCCTTCGCGCGTCCAGTAATCCCTGCGTAACCGTATCGTCTTTGGTCAATCGATATAGCTTTCCGTTTCGGAACAAGTATGCGCGTGAGTCACCCACGCTCCCCAGCGCAATTTCGTTTCGGCTTATGATTGCAACCACAGCAGTAGACGCTAATCTCTGACCCTGTAGCTTGTTGGTTGATTGGTTGATAATCGCACGATTCGCTTCAATCAGGGCAGCGCGCAAGACTTCCTCGTCACGTCGATCTGAGGCGCCTATGTGTGCTAGGATCGTGTTGACCGCCAGTGAACTGGCCGTTTTCCCTTCGGATTCACCCGACACGCCATCAGCGACGACTACACTGCACTGTCGGTCATGAATCGCTCCTGACTTTTTAGTGAACTCTATAGCAACGGAATCCTCATTCTGTGCTCGCTTTCCTATGTCGCTCAGTACTGCAAAAGGGGTTCCACTTCCCTGAATGAGGAATTTGGTCTCCTGCACGACGGTTCTCTTACGAAAAGGCAGAAAACAACCCAGTCCAACCCCGGCGATCAAGGTCAACCCGAAGAACATGATGAACCAGGGATCAACTCGACCTGTGGATAACATGCTTGCAATAATCGGAGACAATGTCGTATAATAAGTAGTCACGAACGTGACTTCTGTGTTCGTTGTTAGCGTACTCAGCTGAACTGCTTCTAGAGATAGCGTTAGGTTCTTGCTCTGCACCATGCTAATAGAATTTGTCCAGGTCAAGTTTACCATGGTAGTACGCGTAATTGTCTCCGTAAAAAAGAGGGGCAGAGGTGTCCGCGTCTCATAGAACGTTACAGACATTGATGTTGTATTGATCTGAATCGTCTTCCACGTGAATACTTCAGACACAGTCGTCACATTCGTTGTGGTGGAAGCCTTCGTTATGGTAATCGGCACGGGTTGAATAATCGTCTGAGTCGTAGCGATCGTAGTTGGATTGAACTGCAACGGCCCGGCGTGAGAGGCGTTTCCATTCATCAGAGAACCCAACCCCACGGCCACAATTGCAAGAAGCATAACCGAAAACACTTCTGAACGGTGCATTGCTATCGAATCCTCCGCAAGCACCCAGAATGCTTGGCGACCATGTTCCTTTCTCCATTAATGGACTTGGCAACCGGTTTCGCCGGCTTTCGCATCAAGTCCTTGGTCAATCATTGATGCTCACTGGCCACGATTCGTCGTTTTGTGAACTCGGCTGTCTTATAGGGGCCTTTCTTTGGATCATATGCTAGGGCTATTACGTCTCCTGGTTCGAGTTTGAATGGTTCCTTTTGCGGTCTGTTGCGGTCGCCTAGGTACTCAAATTCGCTTTCGCCCTTTCGTCGAACAGCAGTGCCGTTAGTGGACTTCAAGTCAGACAGCAACACTTCTTCTTCTTTGACTTCGATTCTGAAGTGGTGTCTTGACAAGAATCGTTCGGGGTCGTGAATCGCTACTGACAGAGGATACTCGAAGCCTCGGTCCGAGCAATCACGGTTGCAGACATGCATCTGACCCACGTCAATTGTTCCGAAAATATCGTAACTCTTACCGTCGATGAAAAGCGTGTAGAATCCGGTCTCCTGCTTTATTCTCTGTACCTCGTTAAGCATCGTTTTGGCAGAGCTGAATCTGCCATCTGGGTCTGGCATCATCGCGGTTTCGAGGAATGCCAACAGATGCGGAGGCAGGTTTCGACATGTCTTCGTCAGAAGCGCCCTCACATTCGCAGTTTTGCTCGTTATTTCAGGGGGTTCGCGACCAGTAAGAACGTAGAAGCTCGTTGAAGCTACTGCAAACAGGTCGCTGGCTTCACCTACTCTACTCGGCTGCTCGAATTGCTCAGGCGCTGAGAACAACCGCGTCCCCGCACGAACTTCAGAGTATCGCGTCTCCTTCCATTTAGCCACCCCAAAATCTATCAGCACAAAGTCTCGGGAGGGTTCCATAATCAAGTTGCTGGGGTTGATGTCCCGATGCACAATGCCCTCACTATGTAGGTATTCAACCGTTTCAAGCAACGTCTCGAGAAACCTCAGTGCTGTGGGAAGCGTTGCAGGCTTGGTAGAATAAATTTCTTTAAACCTACCTCCAACCACGAACTCTGTGACCAAGAAAGGGTATCCCTGATGATAGCCATCATCGACGTAGTGCAACGTGTGTTGGTATCCGGCTTCCACAAGCGAACTTCGCTTCTTTCTACCTGACCCTCTAGAAGTTTCTTGGTAATCCTCTCTCATCTTTCGGAGTACGTCGATCTCCAGCATTACTCTCTCTCTTCGAGCGTGGTCGAGCTCATCGCCCAGAACCTTGGGCATTTTCACGACAACGGTTCCCCCTTGTGAATGGCCTAGGAATATTGTCCCTAGACTGCCCGAGCTCAGCGCTCTCTCAATCTTGAAAGAGGAGTCTCTACCGTTGATTGTTTCGCCGGGGAATAGCCTGACCGCAGACATTGTGAGGATACTACTCGCTATGATTCATCATGCACTTGATCATCACTGTCGAAGGAGTTGGCAACAATCTACACAATATTATCCGTCTCTACCAGCAGACCGGCAGCTTGGCATCGATGCAACTTCATCGATTCCTTCTGTGTAGTTGGGCCACAGCTTATATGATTTCTGGGTCTGCTCTTCATCGCGATATGACGGAAGTTAGAATGGCAGTAAGTTGACATGTGGGCCTTTGAGTGGTTCTCTCGATATGAAACCCGTCGTGTGTCATCGTATTGGTCACTGTGCGTACACTGCGTTGTTGTCTTCTGTTTGGTTGCTTGGGATAGCGGTAGGTGGACAGGATCCCGGCTTTTTGGAACGCTTTTTGAGCTCTTGAACGTACGGCTCTATCCGTCATGTTGAGTCACCTTCACCTTTGCCGGGAAATCGTATGATGTGATGTATCGAGGATGAGTGGATCCGCATGGATTCTCAGAAGACTTCGCTATCGTACCGTGGGTCACGGTCGGTTCGTCACCTTGCGCCTAATGCGTCGGGATGCTTGATGAGGGCGTTCTGGGCGCTTAGGATGGCGTCCTCTTTGGTGGCGTACTTGTCGAAGACGTTGCTTGCGCATTCCCTGCTGACTGCATCCTCCGCGTTGAATAAGTATGCCCAGCCATCTTTGCTGCAGTGGATGTAGGTGAGATCTGACTCCCAGAGTTCGTTTGGCCTCGCGGGTTTAGGTCTCTTGTCGTACGCTGCGCTGAGGAGCTGCCTTTTGATCTTCTGGGGCTGAATCCAGCCTGGATGGCGGTAGATTCGTCGGATAAGTTTGGGGTTCATTGGCCTATCTAGACGTTGGACGCCTGAGGAGAACATTCGATCGTTCTGGAATCATTGAACACCCGCAGAGGCGTAGCTGGACTACCCAGAAAGTACGTTGTGAATCCAGTCATATTCTACGGGTGGAAAGAGAAGTTCGTTGAAGGGGTAACGTAGGCTCTCGCCCGATCCAAGATAGATGGAGCGGAAGGGGAGCTCCAGACGGAGAACGAGCATTTGAAACGGTGTCGGACCCCTGATATGATGCATGATGGCGCACGGAACGGCGACGGACCCCAAAAAGAGATGCACGGAAAATCAATATCCTGATGCAAGGGAATCCAGACCTGGCAAGTGATATATGCTCAGAATGTGGGATTCTCGTTTGACTAAGCTTGAAGATCAGGACGGCAGTTCTGATTAGTGTGCTAATGGTTGCGGCTGCGCTTGGGGTTCACCTTCAAGCTGACGGGGCACGCGTTGTGCACGCTTTCGGGGTGAACTTGTGGATGAGCCAGTCGTTCTATCGCATCGGTGACACAATCATTGTCTACTGGGATTTCCGATGCGGACCAAACGGTGGCATGTCTCTTACTTTCATGGGCCCATATACGACGACCACCGGCACGCAGACCTGCGACTTCGTTAGACAAGGCTACTTGATTGCAGGAGTCGCTGAACCACAAGATAGTGGAGAGTGGACAGTATACGGTGAGTTCACCGGCTGCTCGGACATAGTGCCAATCCAATGTGAGACCGCTCGTGCGCAGACATACTTCACAGTGGAATCAGTTGTCGTTGTCGCTCAGACCCTTACGCTAACAAGAACAAGGACTCTGACTCAGTTGGAGACATCTTACATCTTCACTACGCGGTCGATCACAAAGTCAAGCAAAGTGACAGCAACTTCAACGGAGACAGTAACCGCAGAAGCCCAAACCGAGCATATCACGCTTACTGATATGTCGACTCAATTCCAGTGTTCACCGATGACCACGACAACACTAACCTTGTCGGACAATCTCAGCCAGAGGCCTTCGATTGCAACACAGATCGTGTCCATCTCATTCCTATCGCTGCTAGCAATCCTCGTTCCATACACCAAGCAGAGCCCCCGCAGAAAAGAAGTGGCGCATGATGACCAAAAATGGCGTGCATAGAATAGTAGTATCATTTGCATTGCTGATGGTTTGTCTCGCAGCACTCACACCCAGTCTCGCAGGCATCAAGACGAATGGTGCTACTATTACGGTTACCCAGACTCATACAGAATACGAAACCGAGACCACCACGAGGACAACGCTGAGGACAAGCACGTACGTGACCACAATCACGCAACCAAGCACGATTATGACAAGCCAGAAAGTGACAATGACTCCCACAGTGACGATTACCGAAGATCTCAGGTCAACAACCACATGCTATTCTGCATGTACGCAAACCGAAACGGTGACAGCAACGATCGGCACGAGAAATCCGCCACTAGACGGCTACCACGCAATATGGCTGGAATATGAACGGTTCGCAAGTCCCAGTGATGAGCAGCTTCGAAATCTTCGGAAAGACATCTCAGACCACAATATTCGTTTTGTGTTTGTGTTCTTCACCAGAATCCGATCAGATGGCACAATTACTAATCGGGATGTGTCAACCGCTTGGATAAACAACTTTCGTCCGGCGATCGTTGTAGCTGTAATGGATGGGAGATTTGACGATCCTGATAGGAACTTCGCGCTCGACTTGAGGGATGAAGGCGTTCGGCGGAGGGTCGCAGATGAAGCAAAATTCCTTTGCGACAGTGGTTTCGATGGTGTGCAATTGGACATAGAGCAATGGAACTGGTTTGCTCCGTTTGGTGGCCCGGATAAGGATGGATTCAGTAGCCTCGTCCGGCTCGTTCGGGACAGAATCGGGAACGATCATCTCTCCTTGGCTGTTCCTGCGAGGGTCGGCACGTTAGTGGAGACGCTCGACTCTACAAGGAATTGGGCTGACTATAGTACTCTGGCTGGCTACGCCGATTATCTGATTCCGATGTGCTACGACAAGCCGTATACAGGTCTTCAATCCTATCGAGATTGGGTCTCATCGGTCACTAAGTATTCGCTAGACAATGTCGGCGGAGGAAGAGCTAAGATTCTACTGGGAGTCACAGTGCAGGAAAGTCATGGGTCGCTCGCAGAGGCTTTGGAAGGTGCGAAGCAATCACTTCTGGATAACAAAGATGGGTACGCCGGTCTTTCGGTGTTCATTTACGGGGATATTCAACCCGGAGATTGGGCAAGGATAGACAGCTTCTAGCTCTAGGACCAGAACTTCCAGACAGCAAACTAGGGGCTCCTCGATGTCGGCTATGCTTCTAGACAATCATTCTACACCCTACAGAGGCGGATCACAGGGAAGTGGACGACACGGTTAGATTCGCAATTGCTCAGAACAATGCAAGGTATGAGAGTGCGGGGAGTTTGTTCGCGGGCATCGAGAGTCCCGGACAAGTTCAGCGAAGGAAAGCACTTATCTCCACTTCGACAGAAATATGCTCATGCTTTCACGAGGTGGTTGTCTGCCCTGCATCCTTTTCATAGTGCTCGTTCTTGTCTTGGCCATTCCACCAGCATCTGCAACTAGGCCCGGGGACTATACGGATTACTATTTCAATCAAGACGGCCCGTTCTACAATCTTGACATCTACTTGACTTGGGAGGTTGCTCCATCAAACGGCTCCATTTATCCGGCCTTTTCATTCGGTTTTCAAGCTGGCTCCGGCGGATACATGGGCATCCAACTTGTTGGTGATTCGAAGCGAATGATCTTTGCCATCTGGGATATTTCCGAAGGTGCCGAGACTGCCTTGCCAAGGTCCGCGAATTGTCATCGATTTAGTGGCGAAGGAACGGGTGCAACTTGCGGAGGCGACTACAACTGGGTTATTGGCAGAGAATACCGGCTGAGGCTCTGGGCTGCAGGAGCTGACTCTTATGGGGAGAGCTGGCTGGCGACTATCCTAGATACAAAGACTGGCCAAGAGACACAGATCGGTTTGATCTATCTGGAGAACAGCGCAGACTTCAGAGGCTATGGTTGGCTGAACAACAAGGCAAGCATATTCTTGGAGTACTTCAATGGCGAAGACACTTGTCTGAACCAACCATTCTCGAAGGTTACTTGGCGCGGCCCCTTCGCCAATAACGGCGACTACTTGGCGAGTCGTGCAGTTCTATCTTACCCTTCATGTTCGACAAACAATGTTCTAAGCTCTGAAAAAGGAAAGGTGACACATGAGGCGGGAGATGCGATACAGGCGGTTGCACTGCCAGGCACCTCCCTCTGGGACGCTCCCACGGCGGGTATCCTGAAAGTTCAGGGAATCAACACCGATGATAGCCCAATTCTCGTCAGTCTCTTTGTTGACGGCATCTTCTACTCAGCGAAGACTGTTCCGGCTGGCGCCACAATCAGTTTTGACGACTTCACGATGGGCAGGGGCGAACATGAGACCTTGCTATGCTGGGTCGATCCAGACACTCAAAGAAACAATTCTGCTAGTGAGAGTGTGTTCGTCACCCCCAGTGGTACAACCGAGGAGACAGCCCTTAGGGTTCCTGAGTTCCAGCTTAGCGAGCGAGTAATGCTTGCCGGGACAGTTCTTCTCGCAATCTTACTCACAATGCGCAACCGACTGACTCGCTCAGGTGCCATCAAGAAGCGTTGGACCTGAGACCCGAAGACGTGATACGTAACGTGTGTTCGACATGTTCCGCCGCAGTTCACGGGCGGTCAGGTGACGCCAGCAGACATCATTCTTTCGTGGTCTAGCTCCTGAGCTTCCATCGTCATTGAAAGCGATTGGGCGCCAGCAGTCGCGTGTGTGCACCCGTCGTCGGATCCATTGGCGCGGGCATCCGGATTTGAGCCATCGATTTGTGATTTGTGTGCGCACTAGCTGCCCATCACCAATAAAACTGAATGAGCGACGACGGCTCAAACAACGACCCGCCAGCCCCAAGGGTCACGGACGACCAAGAACTAGGGCACTTCGCGAAGGTCCGATCACTACTCGCGCCCCTTGTGCAGGATCACCCTAATGTTGAGGAGACGCATCATTGGTGCCTGTGCGTGGTTTGTTGACAGAGGACAACCAGGGAAGCTTGTCGAATAACAATCATCATGTGTCCGCGGAGCCAAGCACAGGAACTACGGGGGGTTCAAATCCCACCCCCGGCGCTTTTCACTGAACCCCCTACCCTCCCAATCCAAGGGAGACATGATCAGCTACGGATTATGGATGCAGAAACCAGGCTACTGAACATCAACCACCCACTTGCGATGAGTTGGACCTTTTCGCCCACCTCACTTTCTGTCAATCCAAGTCGTGTGGGAACGTTTCAACTGCGGATACGGTGTTGTCTTGGTCGCGAAGACGGCGAGAGCAAACGCCCACAAGCGATCGTCATGAGTCCCATCTGGATGCGAGAAGAGGATCTGTCCCGACTTGGAGAGTTCGAACCGTTCCACATTCAGTTCTTGCAGAAAGTCCAGCTCGTATGGAAAGAGGACTCTGCGTTCCTGCATCACCAGTTTGAGATAGCTAAGGACATCCTGCTTCTGAGGGGCGGTTAGGACAACGCCTTCAACGTTTGACACAGTCTTCTGTGCTTGCTCAAGAACCGCTTCGCCCACGCCGGTCTGGTCGGCTAGGAACCGGTGAATCGTCTTCAATCGCTCGGAAAGCGCTTTCAAGTAGTTGATGACGCCCACATATTCGGTGCCTTGCGGGAACACGTTCAAATGGACGAGCCGAAACGCATCCTCATCTTTCCTGAGTACCGCGACGACGCTGAAATCCTCCTTCTTTGCCAAGTCAACGCCCGCGTAGAAGCTGCCGGTGAGCTCTGGAATCGTCGCCGCCAAGCCTAGTTCACGACCCAGAAGCTGTGCCGTTTGTCGATGACGCGAATTTCAAGTATGCTGTCCTGGCATTGTCCGATGAGACTCTGGGGAAGCCAGCAGGAGTCGTCTTCGCTCCATTCGGCTTCCATCTCGCGTTGCCAACGCCACGGGTCCGCGGCCAGTTGCTTCTTGATCTTTTCGAGCACGTTCTTCTTGAGCGGCCCTTTCGGCTCGAGGGCTTGCTGCCAGTTGACGGGGTGGCGACCAAAATCCTCGAAATCCTTGTCCTTCATCATCTTGTAGAAGATATGATCGCGGGACCATGGTGTCGAGTTAGCTATCAAGAAGCCGTTCGTGGTGCCTAAGGTGAAGAGGATCGCATCATACATTTCTTCGTCGTCTTTCACGAAGTTGAACTCAGTCGCCAGAATCCCGTTCAGGGTCGGGCCTCTGATCGTGTCGGGGTTGCATGGATAGGCTTCAATGACGGCGCCATTGACCAATGCGACCTTGGTTCTGAGGGTCTTCCGTCCAACCAGGATCTCGGCATAAGGAATCTCCTTTGGCAGCTTGTTCTGGATGAAGTTGTTGATCTTCCGAATGACAAGTTTGCTCTGTCGAAGGCTCGGTCCCACGACGGCGTACTGGCCACCCTCGTTCTCAACGGCGAACCAGAAGAGCTTGCTTGAAGCCGAATAGTCCTTCCCGGACTGTCGGCACCAACATTGGGCTTCGAACTGCCTCGTGTCCAGCAGAAACTTCGCTTGGTAATCCGTGGGCGTGAATCCCAAAGCTTTCTCACAGAAAGGCATGATGCCCTCATCGGCGATCGCCTTTAGGCGGTCGAACGCATCCGTTGACGCGGTCGCCGAGGCCTTTCTATTTGCCGCGAGCACCTTTCGCAGGAGCCGATCCAGCAACCTTGTCCATGACATTCAATGCCGCCTCGATGCGTTGCACGATCTGATCCACCTCGGCCTTGTCCATGTCCGCGAGTATTTCCGCCTCAGCCCGAGTGATCAACGCGACAGTTTGGATCGCAAGCATTCGATGTTTGGCGTTCTTGGCGGCTTCCTCGGTCTGGATGAATTCGTGCGCTTTCTTGACTGCTTCCCAAGTGAGCTTCTCGAGTTCAGCGCGTCTCTCTTTTCCCGGCAGAGCTCCCGCAACGGCCACACATTCATGGTAGGCAATTACCCATGCCTTTCCGGCGTTGATGAGAGCTCTCAAAGCGGCACCTCTTTCCCGGAAGGCGGCACCTCTTTGGAGGATGTGGTCATGTATCATGACGCGGACATACTCCGCTAGTGGAACACCGGACTGGAAAGCGAATGCCTTCAGCGCCGCGATGTACTCAGGAGGCATCCGCGCCCATAGTCTAGCCCCGAACATGCGAGCACGACCCAACGCTAAACAGATCCATCAAGAGTGTTCGTCTCGCGGCGGCTATGTCGCCGCCGAGAAAGCGCTGATGCGACTGCAAATCTTGTATCGAATCGTGACCTGAACAGGGCAAGGGGACATATTCTCACCCATCTCGATTGGATCCTCTGATTGGCTAGCGAATCGCGTAATGCTTCGCACTTAGACAGGGCCATGTCACCGCTTGAGACTTGATGGGGGTCATATCCGCTGAGGGGAACATGGCGGATGGAAAGAGATGATCGAAACTGCAGCGACTGTTTCACTATAGACCTAACGGCCGGGGTCGGATTCAAGCCCGCCAGACCGCTCCAATCCCGCCGGGACGTACACCGGCGCTCCTGATCGCGGTTCCTACGTAACTCCCGGCGCTTCTTGACAGGCGACTGGCGGGGTCGAGGCTAGACCCATCTGGTTTCTAGTTCTTTCATCTTCAAGAAGTGCTCGTCATTTGTGACGCAGGATGCCCTGAGATGCATTGCTGTAGCTGCGATGACTGCGTCTGCCATCGGCACATGATGCTTCTTCCACACTAGAGCCGCCTTCTTCGCCAGTTCCCAGTCAACATTCACGATGGTGAAATCCTGTCTCAGAAGATCTGCTCGGAGGTCGGCGGTTTGCTTGCCCTCCGTCTCCAATGATAGCTTGTAGGTCTCGTAGACCGTGAGACTGGATATGTACC
>Ga0315289_10006296_pt1 | contig 17461 bp, 13 predicted proteins | sample YL17G11_40_MG_FD_203452 | JGI IMG/M metagenome (GOLD analysis project Ga0315289, IMG submission 203452) | Sediment microbial communities from Yellowstone Lake, YNP, Wyoming, USA - YL17G11_40 | ecosystem: Environmental > Aquatic > Freshwater > Lake > Sediment | place: USA: Wyoming | collected... | reverse complement strand
AATCCCACGAGTCTTTTGGCAGAGATAAGCTCTAGCCGCGCTTTGCCTAAGGTGGGTCTTAGTGTTCGACGCTGGATTGACTCTCTCCAAGACTGACTCCCCAGTTGAGCAGCAGTGCTGGCGGCAACCGATCCCGGTGTGACTCGACGTGAAGATTATGTGGAGAGTTAGTCCCAATTCGAAGGCCTTCTCATTGGACTCTTCACATTTGCAGCCAAATCCCCTGATTTGCCCCTTCCCTAAGGCAGATCCAACTCACAACATAAAGGAGGGACGCTTGGGAACAGGCTGAGAGCTGTGATGGCGGGGAAGAAGTAGCATCAAGCTGAGTGAGGACCGTCCGTGACAGACGGCCTTGCTCTTTCCTGTTCTGTGCGCATTCAGGGGTTGACAGGCAAGCTATTCACGGCTATGCTCAGTGTGGCTGATTAAGCATGGCGTGCTATTATCCGGGAAAGAAGACGTTGCAAAGGCACTTGGCTTTAAACGGCATAAGCCGTAATTGGACTTAAGGGGAGGATAGCATGGGCGAGGACACTGCAGAGGCGAATCGAGATTCCGCAGTCGAGTCGAAAAAACCGAAGGCAAAAGGAGGCCGCAGAAAAAAGACCGCTGCGATAAAGCGCAAGCAATCTGCCGCCCTGACGCCGTATCGGTTTCCGAAAAACACCCTTGAGGAAGCCCTCAAAGTCGCAAAATCCATAGACGACAAGTTCGCAGGAAACCCCACAAAGGCTGCTGACTTGGTCAAGGCGGTCGGTTTCAATAAGGAAAATGACTGGAGATTTCTGGACTTCCTAAAATCTGCGGCTCTGTACGGACTGACTTCTGGCACTGGGTCAAGGGCCACTATTCGGCTAGAGAAACTTGGTGAAGACATTCTTTCGCCTGGGTCATCTGAACAAAGGCAGAAGGCTTTACTCGACGCATTTCGCAACGTGGAAGACTTTAAGGCAGTCGAGGCATTCTATAAGGGGAAGAAAATACCGGAGGACGAATTTTTCGAGAATACGCTGATTCGCCACTTCAAGATAGCCCGCGATCGCGTTCAGGTCTTCTCGCGCGTATTCTTGAACAATCTAGGTTTCCTCAAGGCTTTCCGTGTGAGCGAGGTGAAGGATGAGGGCGGAGCCGTCACCCTCGCTCAAGTGGTTGACGCAGCGGTCAGTTCGCTCGACAAACGCGAGGAAGGAGTCAGGGAATTCCTGGACACTTGCTTCGTAATGATGCCTTTCGGGCAGTGGAACGACGTTTACTACAAGGAGATCTACATATCCGCAATCAAAGAGGCTGGATTTGAGCCTGTTCGAGGTGATGAGATGTTTTCGTCTGGTAGTGTCGTCGAGCAGATCTGGGAGCAGATAGACAAAGCCAAGGTTCTACTCGCAGACCTCACAGGAAAGAACCCAAACGTGTTCTACGAACTTGGTCTTGCCCATGCCGCACGCAAGCCCGTTGTCTTCACATCGGGTTCGCTCGATGATGTCCCGTTCGATCTTCGTCATCTTCGAGTAATCATCTACGACATCCGTGAACCAAACTGGAATCAAAAATTGAAAGGCAGTATTACGGCGTATTTGAAGAGTGCCAAGACTGATCCAGACCGGTCAATCCCACAGCCGTTCAGAGATATCGAAAGTTCAACAACGGCCTGAACCGTGCCGGTGGCCCCTGGCTGGTCAACGTCCGGTTAGGCCTGGCGTTGAGTCTGTAGGAAAAATCATTTTTCGCGAATTCGCCGCCAGTAAAATCAAGCACTTGCGGGCCGGAAAATAGCCGAAACGGAGCTTTTTCTACAGACTCGTTAGGCCATGATGCGATTCCTAATTGCTGGACCCCAGTTGCAGGATCATGGGGCTTGAGGAGACTTGATTGGGATGAACAAGACTCGCGACGTTCTCCGACTCTTCCTCGCCTCCCCAAACGATGTCTCAGCTGAACGGCGGATTACCGAAACGATCGTCGCTGAGCTGAACAGAACTACCGCACCTCGACTGGGCTTTCTGCTTGATCTCATACTCTGGGAGGACATGCTTCCAGACATGGGAGATGCAGAGCAAATCATCCTAGACCAGGCGGACCTCGATGAAACCGACGTTTTTGTCGGGATCCTCTGGAATCGCTTCGGCACGCCGACGGCGCGTGCTGATTCGGGAACCGAGGAGGAGTTTCGTGCTGCGTATCGAGCCTGGCGCAAGAACGGTGCCCCTCGTATCTTGTTCTATTTCTCCAATCGCCCGGCCACCATCAATTTGGAGGCAGAGCTTCAGCAGAAGGGGCGCGTTCTCGCGTTCAGACACGAGGTCGAGAGCCTCGGCCTTATCCGGACCTATTCGGATATCGATGACTTCGAAGGCCTCCTTCGGCGTGACCTCACCCTTTGTCTCTTTGATGCCGCCGCCCGGAAGCGAGGCGAATCCGCAGCTGCACCCAGTTCGCACCCCTATAGGTGTGAACTTCCCAAGGCCAATGCAGGTGGGACCGGGGTAGATGGCATGGTACTTATCCCCGCAGGGCAGTTTCTGGCAGGGTCAAGCGCTTCGCAAGCTACCATAGAGCACGACTTCTGGATTGATGTGACTCCGGTTACAAACGCAGACTTCCTCCGCTTCCTTCAGGAGACCCACTACCAGCAGACCCGTCTGCATCCTGCTTTCTCGGAGGGAATATGGCGCTTTAGGCTCCCATCTGATCGTCCCTCGGACCACCCGGTAACCGCTGTGACATGGTATGAAGCCATTGCCTATGCCGCATGGCGCGGCAAGCGACTACCCACGGTGCTGGAGTGGGAGAAAGCCGCCCGCGGAACTGACGGTCGGCTCTATCCGTGGGGGAATCAGTTTGATCCCGGGCGATGTAACTCGAGCGAGTCTGGCCTTTACGCTACGACGTCTGTCTTTCGCTACGAGAATGGTAGAAGCCCGTATGGCTGTTTGGATATGGTCGGAAATGTGTTCGAATGGACCAATGATTGGTCCTGCCGACCTCGTTTCAGCCGTCTGCGGAACTCGGAGAAGGTGAACCGTGGTGGGTCGTATAATCGGCCAGGCAGCGATCTCATGTGCTGGTATGAAGAATCCGACCCTCCGAGGCTCAGGATGCGCGATGCCGGATTCCGGTGCGTCCTGATCCCCGGAGGCAACAATGCGTGACTCTCCATCCTCGACGCCTCGAGGCGCGCCGACGTTCATGCTGACGGGTGCGAGAGTACTCCCCGCGAGATATCGGGCCCAACGAGAGTGTCGAAAAAGGTGGGAGAAGCAGTCGAGGAGATGTTGAGTTGTGTGATTTTAATTAGACCCCGGAGGTAGTTCTGTGGTATAAGAGTAGTCATAGATTAGAGAAAGGCGGTACGCGACATGGTCAGATACAAGCCCTATGACTACGGTCAAGCGCTCCTTCTTCCTGTGGGCCTCCAAGATCAGTTGATTGCGGGAACCCTCGAGTTCGCCATTCAGACGCTTGTTGAATCTCGTATGGTTACTTCCGTGTTCTACAGTCAGTTCATCAATGACGACACTACCCTTGCCGGCAGCAGGGGCCGCGTGAGCGCGTGGGCAACAAGGGTGGGACGCTCTCTAACAGGCTCAGAGCTGTGATGGCGGGGAAGAAGTAACATCAGGCTGAGTGAGACCGTCTGTGATAGGCGGCCTTGCTCTTCTGATTTTGTGCGATTGACAGGCAGACAATTCGCAGCTATTCTCGCGGTAGCTGATCCAGGGTAGAGGAGGCATCATGGGAATCAGGGTGCGTCTTTTCGCAATCTTTATTATGGTTTGCAACTTGGTGAGTTGTGCTCCGACTTCACCTCCTCTTCGGACCGTAAGCGGAAACCCAGAAATAACTATCCCTAACACTACCAAGAGAAAGGTTATAGACACGATTGTCGCGGGCAAGTTTGCCAAGGGAATGCAGCTAAGAGAAGTCACAGACTACGGGGTCGTGATGACCAAACGGGTTGACAATTCATTCTGGGCATCGTTCATATACGGATCCAAATATGATTCAACTCCTGAACTACGAATTCATTACAACGTGGTGGAAGAAGGGACGGGTGTAAGAGTTTACTCCACAGCAGAAATGATCACGAATCCAGGGAGTGCTTTCGAACGATTGTCAGATATAACCTCGACGTTTCGAACTCAGATGCAAGCCGATCTACAACAGTTAAAGAGTATTTTGACACCCGTTAAACAGCAGCCTCTGCGCAGCCAGCAAAGCTTCGTTCCAAGAAAACAGTTTTTGGCCCCGCCGAAGGACACGAAGCAGTAGAAGTTGTGTGATGCGAAAACCGCGTAATATCGACTGTGGATGTGAAGATTGTCGCTAGGGGTATCATCACAAGATAGTTGGAGACGTGCAGGCAACGAGTGTCATCTGGGAGAGAACGCGCTCTAAAAGTGCTTGTGTGGAAACGGCATAAGCCGTAGTTTGGGCATAGAGAAGGATCTGCAGATGCCATCGGAGTTTCTCGGTGGGGGCCGACCGAACGTGCTGTCACCAAAATGTTGATTGCTGAGATGTCACCCCGCCGGTTCTCCGCTGGGCAGTCAAAGCCCATAGAGAATGTAAAGGACAAGTTGACCTAGATCTTCAGTCTGCTCGGGAGGGCCCAATGAGAACAGTTATCGACGTTGATCCCAACGATATCGAATTTGCTGTATTTAACCCGCGCGGCGAAAAGCCTAAGGATATCGAGTCTGATCCTTCTTTCGTTCAACTAAAAGACTCGGTCTACAAGTACGGCGTGCTGGTGCCTCTAGTCGTCCACGTGCAGTCGGGAGCAGGCAAAAAGCCATATCGTCTTATTGACGGTGAGCGACGCTTGCGTGCCGCCCTCGACACAAATGCGAAGAAAGTCCCAGTGCGCATCACCGATGTTGGTGGCCCGTTGGGTGACGTGATCCAGGCATTTCACATTCACATGCTTCGCAAACAGTGGAGCCAAGTACCTCAAACGCGCGGCCTCAAGAGAATCCTCAGACACAAGAGATGGGAAGGCAGAGAGAAGTTCAATGACGAGGAATTGGAGGAACTGCAAACTCTGACAGGCTGTAGCAAGGATCAGCTTCGACCACTCCTTAGAGCTGCTCGATACGATGACGGCGTGCTTGACGATGTGGAGAATGGACGACTGCGCTACAGCCACTTGGTGCAGATTGAGGAGAGCCTAGTTGAGCGTATCGAAGATGAGTATCCTGGTCTTCTTGCGAAAATACCGAAAATGACTCTCCGCCAGAAGATGATTCAGAAGGCCAAGAAAAACCTCCTAGGCACTAGAAGCTTGATGCTGAACGTGGCTCCCGTGATTAGCCGCGCGCGTACCCCATCGGAGAAGAAGGATGTTGAGCGATTGCTCAGGAGATTCGCTAACGAAGATGACATGACACCAGAGGAGGTTCTTAAAGAGTTCGAACGTGCGCACCCAACGGCACAACTGGACGTACTCGATCAAATGCGTCAGGTTTTAGATGCTGCCGAGGCACTAGACGCACTATTAAACCATTTCCAGCCACACGATGCCAAGAGTTGGCCCGACATGGCGCGTAAGATCGAAGTGAGCCTTGAAAGACTCCGTAAATCGATCTCCCGCAAGATACGGGGTTTGAAAGGCACTGCATCGCGATAAAGGACGGATATGAAGCCCTACGTCAAGAAGATCCTGCATCTGCTTCGCGAGCAGGATCCTTCATTGACCCACTTGGAGCCGGGTTCCTGGCCTGAGTGGCTACAGGCTTCGAAATGGAAGCCGGATCTCGTGCTGTCTGGCAAGGCGCATGCTATTATAGCCGTAGACGTAGCCCTGAGTGGGAGTGTTCCGCACACTTTCTATCGCGAGGTTGTCGGTCGCCTCCTTAGAGATCACAAAACACTTAGAGTTCTGGTGTGCTTGCCGCGGACGCTCTTCGATCAGAGCCATGACACGGCAAAATTCTGTCAAAGGCTCGGCATTGAGGTCTGGCTGACGGGATTCGGCCTCGGTCTCGAGCCCGTTCCGCCAGCGTTTTTCCGTGAGCAGCCAGCGCGGCCACTTCCTCATCGTGTAGGACAATTCCCCCAACCCATTTTGGACCGCGCCAAGGGGCTTAATAAGCTTCTCTTTTCTGAAATCCTGAACGATTTTGCTAGAAGAATCCCCCAATGTGGCGACTCAGATGCTCTTACTCTCGCGCTTGTCAAAGAAACGGTCGACGACCTTCTCATATGCCATCCTCACTTCAGAGCTGAGCGTGATCCGTTCATGCGCCTTGTATCGTTCGAGAACCTGTTGAAGACTGCATCCATCGAGTCATCAGATCATGTGTTTCATTCTTTTCGTGTGTTCTTGGCAGGCTGTCCCATTATTGATCGGTTCTACCGTCAGTTCAGCCGAAGCGCCCAGAAATGCGCCATTTGTGGGAAGGCCGAAATGCGCGTGGAGTATATTTGGCTTCTTACGGCTCTTTTCCACGACATTGGTCGGCCGAAGGAATCACTTAAAGACCTCGTTGCCCAAGAAATCCAGGATGATGAGATAAGCATAACAGGAAAGCCGAGCCGGTGGAATATAGCTCATTATCAGAGGGCGCAAGGAATTCTAGGTTCTTTGGGGGCGTTCATGGCATCGAAAACGAATGGTCAATGGGACGGAGGGGCCATCGATGATGAAGACGGCATTGATCTCAGTGCCGAGTGGATGACGATCTATGACCGTCTCGATTGTCATGGAATGATCAGCGCCTATGATTTTCTTGCAAATATCCTTAGAATGATGACAGCGGCTGGCGAAAGGAAGCACCGTCTGTTCATGATATCACATGCACCATTGGCGGCTTTGGCTATTCTACTTCATGATTGGCGAATGTGGGACCATGCAAAAGAATGGAAGCTGATTCCGGTGGACATCAGGCGAAATCCACTTGCAGCGATCCTTATCTATATTGACACATGGGATGACTACAAGCGAAAGCCTGGAGATCCAGTCGTCTCAATCGCGGAGTACGAAGTCAACTCGAAGGGTGCGCGAGTAGTAGTCGAATGGGAAAACCAGGCAGCCCTTCAGGCTCAACACCAGAAGTATAAGTCTTTCCGAGAATCCTTGACCGGTGGTCCGCCCTCTCTCAGGATCGAGGCCAAGACAAGATGAGCGAGAATATTCTCCTTGTAGAGCCGGACTTCCCCATCGCCGACAAGAGTCGGAATCATTCTCATTTTCTTCCGATCGGTCTTCTTAAGATTGGCTCATATCACCGGCGTCTTGGTGACGGTGTATACCTCGTTCGAGGTTTGAAGGAATGCCCCTTCACCCCGGACCGCGTCCTTGTGACCTCACTCTTCACCTACTGGTCACGCCAGGTTCATGAGGCTACAGCTTTCTACCACGGGTTGTACCCCTCGGCCGAGATCGAAATAGGTGGTATTTACGCCTCCCTGATGCCGGAGGACTGTCGGCGGCGTAGCCCTTTCGCCAGCGTTCAGGTGGGTCTTTACCGCGGCGGTTGCGCGGAACCCGTGCCTTTAGACTATACAATCCTTCCAGAAAACCTTGAGTATCAGATCATCCATGCATCGCGGGGCTGCAGGCGACATTGCTCTTTCTGCGGAACATGGCGCATTGAACCCAAGTTCACCTACAAGGAAACTGTGCTTCCGGAAATCCAGAAGCCCCGGTTGGTGTTCTATGACAATAACCTGCTGGCCAACCCACACATCGACAGGGTCCTAGGCGAGATAGCCACTTTTCGGCTGACCAATGGTAGATCCGTTACCTGGGAGTGCCAGAGTGGTCTCGATTTGCGTCTACTGACCGCCGAGCGTGCGGTTCTGTTGAAGAGATCAAGAATGGAGTATCCCAGAGTCGCTTGGGATGGCCCGTATTCCAACTGGCCCAGAGTGAAACAAGCAGTACAGATGCTGAAGGCCGTCGGTTATGGGAGGAAAGACATATTCGTGTTCATGATTTACAATCACGCCTTGTCATATGTGGAGATGATGAAGAAGGTAGATGCGTGCCGGCGTTGGCGTGTACGGATAATCGATTGCCGATATAGACCACTTGATGCGGTAGAGGACAACTATCGACCCGGCCCACGACCCCAACCATCAGGTTCATACTACAACCACCATGGGTGGACCGATGCCGCCGTCCGTGGTTTCCGACGAAAGGTACGGCAGCAGAACATAGCAATTCTTCTGGACCTTCCGCGTGGCAGGTATATCCGTGGGTGTGAACAACGGAAGGTTTAGCCAGATTCCCACTCGATTGACTAAGGGTAACGGACTTAGTGGCAGTGGGTTGGTGATAGGCAAATAGTCCTTCGGGCTCACATTGGCGGCCGTTATCATAATACGGACTGACACTCTTGGTTGGGGTCGCAAGCCTGATCGTGCCAATCGACGGAGCCGAGAGTGGCAAGAGGGCAAGCGACGGGCTGGCCAGGCGTTGGCCGTTCCCAGGCGGGCAACAAACGTCATCTGCATGTAGACAAAGAGGGCTGATGAGCGAATGACTCACGGTGGCAAGAACGACAAGTCAGTTGCTCCGAAATCAATCCTGAGTCTTGTAGAGCGCTTCGAGCTTTACCAAGAGTCCTATCGCTCCGGCCAATATAACGAAGCTCAGCTCCGCCACGACTTCCTCGATCCCTTCTGGGAAATCCTCGGGTGGGACATTCATAACAAGCAAGGTTTCGCTGAAGCCTACCGAGATGTCATTTACGAGGGCGCTCTTCGTATCGGGCACGCTACCAAGGCTCCCGACTACTGTTTCCGCATCGGCGGCACTCGCAAGTTTTTCCTCGAGGCCAAGAAGCCCTCGGTTCTTATCAAGGAAGACGTCTCGCCTGCCTTCCAGCTCCGACGCTATGCGTGGAGCGCTAAGCTCCCGCTCAGCGTCCTGAGCAACTTTGAGGAATTCGTTGTTTACGATACCCACGTACGACCCGTTAAGGACGACCCTGCGTCCACCGCTCGTATCTTCTGCTGCACTTTCCGCGAATACGCTGAGAAATGGGATTGGATCGCCTCAATCTTCAGCCGCGATGCTGTACTCAAAGGCTCTTTTGACAAGTTCGCAGAGGGTACCAGAGCCAAGCGGGGCACAGCCAGTGTAGATGATGCCTTTCTTGATGAGATCGAAGCTTGGCGCAAGTCCCTGGCTCAGAACCTGGCACTCCGCAATCCCAAGCTGACCCAGCGAGAACTCAACTTCGCAGTTCAGACCATCATTGACCGAGTTATCTTCCTCCGCATCTGCGAAGACCGGAACATTGAAGACTACGGTCGTCTCCTGGCACTCGTGAATGGTGGAGACATCTACCAGCGGCTCTGCGAGCTTTTTCAGGAGGCCGATGACAAATACAACTCCGGCCTGTTCCACTTCAAGGCTGAGAAGGGTCGTCACGAGCCCCCCGACGAACTCACCCCGGGTCTACACGTAGACGACAAGCTGCTCCGTGACGTCCTCCGCAACCTCTACTATCCCGAGAGTCCGTATGAATTCAGCGTCCTGTCAATCGATATTCTTGGCCAGGTGTACGAACGCTTTTTGGGCAAGACAATCCGTCTCACGGAGGGGCACCGCGCCGTCGTCGAGGAGAAACCCGAAGTCAAGAAGGCTGGAGGTATCTACTACACGCCTACATACATCGTGAATTACATCGTCAGGAACACTGTAGGCAAGCTACTAGAGGGCAAGACGCCCGCCCAAGTCGCCAAGCTAAGAATTCTCGACCCCGCGTGTGGGTCTGGTTCTTTTCTCATAGGCGCGTACCAATACCTCCTCGACTGGCATCTCGACTGGTACGCGGCCAACGATCCTGAGAAGAGGACAAAAGGAAGCAAGCCCGTCCTTCTTCAGGTCGGTGCCCGTGGATGGAGACTCACTATTGCTGAGCGCAAGCGAATTCTTCTGAACAACATCTTCGGCGTAGACATCGACTCTCAGGCGGTCGAAGTCACTAAGCTCTCTCTCCTGCTCAAAGTGCTAGAAGGCGAAACCGAGCAAACCCTGCAGCCTATGTTGCGATTCTTCCACGAACGCGCGCTGCCAGACCTCGGCGAGAACATCAAGTGCGGCAACTCGCTTGTCGATTCCGATTTTTACGACAGGCAGCAGATGCTGTTGCTGAATGAGAATGAGAGATTCCGCATCAACCATTTCGATTGGTCGGGGGAAGACGGCTTCTCGGAAGTCATGCGTACCGGAGGCTTTGATGTAGTCATAGGTAATCCGCCGTACATCCTCCTTCAACAAGACTTCCGCGATGACCGCCAAATCAAGTATTTTCGATCCAAGTTTGAGGGTGCCTCCTACAAATTGGATACCTATCACCTGTTCATTGAGCAGGGGATTAGGCTCTCTCGTCAAGGTGGCCGATGTGGAATGATCACGCCCGCCAACTTTCTCACTAACAACTACCTCCACAAGTTGCGGCACCTGATACTCGAACGATCTGCAGTTGACCATATCCTTGTCGTGGACGGTGGAGTGTTTCAGGGCGTCAGTGTGGACAATGCGGTTCTCGTGCTCGCACCGGGAAAGAAAACAATGCAGGATTTCGCGATCGTCCATGCCCTGGCAACATCAACGGGTTTTCAGGAAACTTCTCGTGTCGTCGTATCCATAAAGCGCTCGCTTCGGGACAAACACGTCCTCTTTACAGGGTCAAGCGACCGCGTTCTGTCAGCGCTTTGGGAGAAAGTTGCTAATAAGAGCGTCTCGCTTGGAGAGATCGCGGATATCAATTTCGGCAAGCAGCTTCGGGATCGGAACAAATTCCAAGAGGATGTTGTTTCGGTTGCAGATCTCAAGGCGGTGCGACGAAATTATCGGCCATGCTATACCGGACGTGACGTGGCTCGCTATCGGCTCGAATGGAGCAACCTTGCGTGCTTGAACGATGACATCGCGCAACGAGGAGGTTGTTGGGACGTGGCCAAGCATGACGCAAAGAGCAAGCTAGTGACTAGACAAATTGGGCGTTATCCGGACTTCGCCATCGATGCGCGGGGCTATCAGTGTCTGAACACGATGTTCATGGTGAATCTTAAGGTGATGGAACCCAGCCCTAGGTTTGTCTTGGGCGTGCTTAACTCAAAGCTCATGCAGAGGCTGTGGCTTGATCGATTCTACGATCAGCGGCGGACCTTTCCAAAGATCAAGGGGACGTATCTGAAACAGTTGCCAATCGTGCGGCTCAACTTAGCCAACCAGGCAGAGCGGGCACATTACAACTATCTGGAGAAACTGGCGCAACGAATGGTGGAGTTGCACCGAAAGCAGGCGAAGACGCCTGCCGAGCAGACGGCTCTGGCCCGTCAGATCGCTGCCACAGACGCCCAAATTGACAGACTTGTCTACCAGCTGTACGGCTTGACTGAGCAAGAGATCAAGATCGTCGAGAGCGCCACGTGACAGAGTCTCTTTTTTTCCACTATTCGACTCGATGACGGAAATGCGGCGGGTGGTTCGGTTAGTGAGGCAAATGGCCCAAGGAGAATCGCGTGAGTGGCTGGCTCATTTTCATAGCTATCTTAGTGGGCATCTGGTTCTTCAGCTGGGTGCACGTGAATGCTAAGAAGGCAAAGAAATATGATGTGACCGAGCAGAAGTATGTAAGCCTCAAAGCAGAGAAGGACAACCTTCAGGTAGAGTGCGAGAGAAGGGAGTCGATTCTCCGGGCTGACCGAACTCGTTGGCAGAGAGAGGTTGAGCAGGAACGGGTCGAACGGGAAGAAAAGATCCAAGCCATACATGCCTTGGCTAATGAGAAATCCCGAGGCTTTCCTTGGCTGGCTACAGCATATGCGGATTTCTTCTACCTAGAGGATCTCAGGAAAGCGGAATTCCTGGAGAGCAAGAGCCACCCCGCCCGCCGATCAGCAGAGAGGATCAGAGAGATAGCTGCACAGCGGAAAGCCGCAGAGAAACTGTATAGAATACTCAGATACAAGCTTGAGTACTACGAGAGACTGTTTCCCTGGCTGATTGACTTCGAAGATGAAGGAATCGATGATCTGATAAGACAGGTACTGACAGACAAGGAGAAGGCTAAGGAACGGAAGGAGGAACCGGTTGATCCACTGAGAACGTGGCTCACCGAGGCAGAATATGAGAAACTCCCCAGATCCGATAAATTCCAGCTGGCCCTTGAGCGTTACTGGAGGAAAAAGAAGACGAAGTGGGAGGTCGGGAGAGACTATGAGAGATACGTTGGATACTTATATGAAAAGGACGGCTACAGCGTGTTCTATCAAGGAATTGTTGAAGGGCTGGCAGACTTGGGGAGAGATCTGATAGCAATCAGGGGAGGCAATACCGAGATTGTTCAGTGCAAGTATTGGTCGAAAAACAGGACAATCCGCGAGAAACACATCTTCCAGCTATTTGGCACTACTGTGGAATACTGGCTGAAAAATGTCGCAAAGCGCGACTTTGGGCAATCTTCCCTCTTCAATGGATTGCTGGAGGAGCAACGAATCAAGGCATCGTTTGTTACCAGCACTTCATTGTCTGACGAAGCAAGAGAGTTTGCGAAGGTTCTTCACATAAATGTGCGCGAGAACTTTCCATTACAGCGTTACCCATCTGTCAAGTGCAACGTTTCCCGAAGGACAGGCGAGCGAATATATCACCTGCCTTTTGACCAGCAGTACGACACTACTGTTATTGAAGAAGAGCGGAATGAATGCTATGTGGAATCCGTGACAGAAGCAGAGACGAACGGGTATCGGCGAGCATTCAGATGGCGGGGCGATTCGCCTGATGAAGGAGATTGATGAGCTGATTCCGAAGTGGCCGATTGAGTGACGCAAGGTGAAAGGCAACTATTTTGTGCGCGGGTGGTTCTACCGATGCCGATCACGCTAGGATATTTATTGTTGGGGAGACATGAAACATGAATTCGAAGGAGATAGAAAACGCTATTTCAAAGGGCGTATCAGTTTCTCGCCAAGACGTCATGCTTGCAAAGTCATTTATTCTATCACATTTTAATCGGGACTCGTTAGAAATGCTTCGAAGATTCCTCGAGCATGTCGAGGTAAAGAAACTGACTGAATTTGTAATTCATGGTTCGGTCCCAGCCGAGCCTCAAATCAAGCAGGTGACTGATTCGTTTCGCTGGCAGTTGGCCTTTGCTGAAGGTGTTTGGGGACTGTTAGGTGCCGGCCTGCTGCTTCCTTGTGCTCGCGACTCGCGCGTGATTGAAGCTCGTCAAGCTTGGACAACAGTTGTACCTGGAACCGGGGGCATGTCTAGCGGCTGGCATTTTGCCGAATTCGACGTTGCTATCCCGGCTTTCTTTCGACTGGCTCCTACTATTTCCGACCCCAAGAAACTAGCTCTTTCTGATGCGGACCTGTTCATACACGAGCTCGGGACAGTTGAGATGGCTCCCGACGTAGAACAGGCACTGCGGCAAGCGGTTGAATGCTTTCGTAACGATTTGTACCTGCCTTGTCTTGTGATGCTTGGGATGGCCTCGGAGGGTGCGTGGGTAGAGCTAGGGATGTCACTCCTGAGGGTAGATCCAAACCATCCGAGTTTCACCGCCGAAGCGAGGAAGAAAATCAGAGACGCCCTGTCCAGTCCCTATACTTCGGTCCTGGCAAAAATGGAGAAAGTCGTTGAGCTCTACAATAGACGAGACATATATGAGAACGTTGTGAAACGATGCGGACAGAACCAGCGGCGCTTGAACGAGGTCTTCAACTGGTCGAATGTCATACGGGATTCGCGTAATGCCATCCACTACGGATCCGAAACAGCCGTTCGGAATTCTTATGAGAAAGTTGCTGCATTACTACTCGGTGCGGCCCAATATCTCCAGATCCTCAGCTTAATTAAGAAAGGCGCCGAACAATGTAGCTAGCTCCTGTTTTTTCCGTCCACCAACGCGGGGGCAGAGCACTCACGTGCACAGAGCTTCGTTAATAGGGTGAACCTATCGGCATCTCAACCTCAGCGAGTTCACTCACCTCATCGCGCCGCTAGTGCAAGACTTCGAAGCTGCTGCGGCTCACTTTATGGATAAGCAAGGTGCTGTGCCCAGGGGGCCAGAAGCAGGCAGCGGCCTGATGAACTGAGAGTCTCAGACTTTCCGCCTGAAAACCTGCGATTTTCGCATCCCTTTTCCAGTAATCGCTTATTTTGCAGCAAGTTAACTGGTGCGCGAAAACGAGAAGCGTTTTCACAAGCTGCCCTTATTTTTCAACGAGTTACGCAGGTACCAGTACCATACCCCTCGCGGCTGCGACTTAGCTCGAAAATAGTCGCCTTTTCCTAAGGAATTTCTCATCATTCTTGATGGCCACGATCACCACTCTGCAACTACATTGACCCTGACTGCATTTACATCTCCGCATCCCAGTGCTATTATGCACTAAGCTGACCTCTCTACCCCACGCGAGATAAGAGAATGGCCAAACGTAAGAAACCTTCACCCAACTCCAGCAAGAAACGAACTCTCGATGAGACAAGCTTCCCATATTCTGACTACGTCAAATCCGATCCTGTTCTGAAATCAATCCTAGATCGCGTACGCACCGGCCAGCCATTCAAGGCCAGCGAGTTTACGCACTTCATGGCACCGCTTGTGCAAGACTTCGAAGCTGCTGCGTCTGACGTTACCGATTCACAAAGTCAGGTGCCAGCGTGAAGTGCGTCAACCACCGCAAGTAGAAGCTAGAGTTCCGAGGCATCCCGCTTGAAAAGTTAACGCTAGTCTCGAAAACGCCAGCGCCAGTTGAGTGGAAGCCTGTCGAGATTGGCCCCTGCGAGCACAAAGACCCAGACACGGGAAAGGTAGAAACGCTGGTAGCGATAGTGGAGGTGAAACAAAAAATAGGGGAAACCTTAAAAAACCCCTTGACAAAATAGCCGATCTGTGCTACGTATATTAGTGATGGAGGCCACTCGCGATAAGCGAGTGACTTCTACTTTTTTTGGGCGAGATAGACGGATATTGAAAGTCAAGAAAAATCCTAGAAAACGAGAGTTCTCGCTAGAATCTTTGGAAGAATATGAAGTGGCGGAGGGGGCGTCAGAGGGGGACCTTGACGCCGCTGAGACCACTCTGGCTCATCTGCTCGTAGAATCTTGGTTCAGGGCAAAAGCTGAGCTCTTTCTCGAGGTGGAAACCAGGGACCTGACGCAAGATAACGCCATTTTGCGAGAGGATGAGAATGCAGCATAGCATGCACTATCAACTTGACTCTAGGCCACCCTCCGAGGGTTCATGTGAATGCATAGACTGAGCATTCACAATGAAAGGAGGGTAGAGCTATGAGCGAACGCAGAAGGATAGGTATTGGCTGCGTCAGGGTATCGGATGACGAGCAGGAGCGCTCGATTGATGGACAGAAGGACGAGATTCGAGCAGCCGCGAAACACGACGGCGTGGAGCTCCGTGAGGATCTATGGTGCGAAGATGAAGGCGTTACAGGGGGGAGACTTGAGCGTCCGGGGCTGAAGAAGCTACTAGTGCTCTGTCAGACTCGCTCGGATATCACGGACGTGTACTTCTGGAGGAGGAATCGGTTGGCTCGTCCTTCCAATCCTCTCGATGCGATAATCATTGAGCGCCAGATCGAGAAGCTAGGCAAGCGCGTGCATTTCGTACGTGGTTTTCCACGGACCGGCAACAAAACCCTTGATGCCATCGGAAGCGTTGTCGAGTATGCCGAAGCGGGGGAGTACCTCTTCAACATATCCTCCGACACCATCCGCCAACTTGTTCCCTTGGCCAGAGCGGGTTTCGACGCGGGTAGGCCCACTCCGTATGGTTTCGATCGGCTCGTTGTGGATAACAAGGGCAAGCACCTCTATACAGTTCGCAATCTGGGGGCGGGTGTAAGGCATAAGATGTTTCCAGACGGTCGAGTCGAGATATACGAGAACAACGAAAGGCCGGCAAAGGACAAATCCGCGCGTTCAACGCTTTTGTTAGGAAACCCAGCACGGGTTGCTGTTGTGAAACGTATCTTCGAAGCCTCGGCTTATGAGGAAAAAGGCATGCGAACCATAGCGCAAGAGCTGAACGCCGAGGGCATTCCTTCACCGCGGGGCGGGCTTTGGAGCATCAGCGTAATCCGCTCCATCCTGGTGAACGAGGTCTACTATGGCAAGAACGTGTGGAACAAGAGGAGCTATAGCCAGCTGCACAGGATTGTGGACGGAAAGGCTGTGAGGATTGAAACACCCGATGGGAGAAAAGTCAGTCGGAACGACCCAAAGGATTGGATTGAGGCAGACGGGGAACACGGCTTTCCCCCGATCGTCTCCAAAGAGCTATTCGACTTGGCTCAGACGAAGCGGCTACAACGCAACAAGCCGTTCACGCGTGGCAAGGCGGTCAGCGCCCCGTATTACCTCTCGGGGCTTGCCAAGTGTACGTGCCGACACAACCTTCAAGGCCGCACGTTGACGAGCGGTAAGACAAAGGGATATAGGAAGTACTACTACTATGTCTGCGGCGGGTTCTACATGAAGGGCAGAGGGTTCTGCCAGCCTTATCATCTGCCCAAGAATGTCATCGAGCAGCCTGTGTTCGAGAGGCTGAAGAAACGGTTGATGGTCTCTGATCGCATGGCAAACATCGAGACGAAGGTGAAAGCTATTCTTCAGAGCAAACTGAAGCAGCGGGGTCCAGAAGAGACTGTCGAGTTGTCCAGACAATTGAAAAAGGTGGGGGATGAGATGAGGAACTGGGAGCGCGCAATCAGCCTGGGACTGAACATAGAGCGTGCGGTTTCCAAGGTCAACGAACTGACGGAGCGAATGAAACGCCTAGAGACAGACCTGGGGCAGGCCAGAATGAGAGAGCGCCTGGATGTGGACATCGCCACTGCAACAAAGGAGGTGGTAGCTCAGATAGAGAGACTTCCCGAAGTCTTAGCTCATGGGAGTGTCGCTGAAGTCAAGAGTGTGCTTGGGGGCTTCATAGCGACGATTGAGTACAATCCCGAGACGAGAAAGGCCCGGGTCGGGTTCTATCCTCTTGAGAGGACAGAACCGGCCAGGGCCATCCTGGGATTCAACGCACCCGAAAGTGCGAGAATCAGTATGGTAGCGGGGGCCCGCTACTAACCAGCGACCTTTGGCGCACCGTCCGGTGACGATTCGCCATACGTAATGTTGGACGCACACATCACAGCCCACGCTGCACTCTGATCGGGGAAAATCTGAGAAAATCCGTTCAAACCCGCTCCTCTGCCTTCGGTCCAATCAGCTCGCTCGGTTGACACTCGTCGCGTTGACGTGTATTGTAGATGCGTGGTGCAAAGATGGGGTGTTGCTCACTTTGACACCTTATTGCAGGCCAGAGAGAAACATGCTTTGAGATAGGTTGTCAGCGGCAGGAGAAACGGTCGAGGAGCCCCGTGATACGGAACCCCAAACGAATTCAGAGGCTGGAGAAAGAGCTGCTTAGGCGAGATCGAACAGACATTGCCAAGAATTTCCGCATTGTTGATGCAATGT
>Ga0315289_10006295_pt1 | contig 17462 bp, 22 predicted proteins | sample YL17G11_40_MG_FD_203452 | JGI IMG/M metagenome (GOLD analysis project Ga0315289, IMG submission 203452) | Sediment microbial communities from Yellowstone Lake, YNP, Wyoming, USA - YL17G11_40 | ecosystem: Environmental > Aquatic > Freshwater > Lake > Sediment | place: USA: Wyoming | collected... | reverse complement strand
AATCCGAATGTAAGAAGCCCAATAAATAAAGCCCTTAATAGTTTATTCACAAAGTTGCTCTTTAGACCAGTTAGCAAGCTACAGTTGCCTTATTGTACCCAGCGAAATAAACGGCTAGCCCTTGATATTCTTGATGTCCAAGTAACAACTACTCCCCCAAAGACTAGAGATTAAAGCAGCTGTCCCTCTAGAATTTAGTCACCATTGAACGAACATCGGCATCACTGTTCCCCTGTAGATACAGCTATATTCATGGTTCCGGATATACATTTGGTGTAAGTCATAGAGACTTAACGTCTATGGTGTCAAGTAGCCTAGTAAGATAATACCATCTTGTTTACGTAAACACAATACACCAAGTTTAGGCTATTGACAGACTTAAGGGAGTGTGGTATGATATGTGAGTAAATGATTACTTACATGTGCAAGCAGAGGAGGTATGATATGGGACTTTTCAAGAAGAAAGTAGTGAAAGAGATCCACGACGGAGCTTGGGGACACTTGGTGAATGTGCACAAGATTGATGTGGATACTCTTTCTCGGGAGATAAGGTGTGTGGAGTGTGAAGGAAACTTGGATGGCATGGGACAAGTGATGCTCATGCGTGTTTTCAGACCAAAAGACGCCGAGGCAAAAGGGGTAGTGGTTACAGGCTGGGAGACTTTCGATCAATATCCTGACTTGATACTTTTCGAGGGCTATCTCACAAGGTCAAACGAAGCATATCTCGAGCGGAAAAGAACATAACCTCTGTTTATTACTCTTTTTGCAGGACGGATTTTCCCAGGTGATTTTTAAACCTTGAGAAAACAATATTAGGAGGTGAATAATGAGCACTTTTACAAAATCTAAGGAGGCAGCCGATAAGGCTTATGATGAAGCTATGGCTAAGGCCCTTAAGACCTATCAGGAAGCCATAGCGGCAGCTGATAAGGCGTACGAGGAAGCTAAGAAAACGGCCAAGACCAAGGAAGCTAAAGAAGCAGCCAAGAGGGCTTACAAAGAAGCAGAGCTGGCTTATAAAGAAGCTAAATCAGCAGCGAAGAAGGCTTACGAAAATGCCCACACCGAGGCCAGCAAGGCCTGGCGAGAGCAAACAGCCTCTCTGAAATAATCAAGGTATAAAGTCCACATCATTAGGTTTAATGAAACCACTCAATGTTACAGATGTGGAATTGGTGAAGAGTGTAAAGCGTTAGCATGGAGCCAAAATATGACCAAAAGGTTACGAAGACGCAGAGCAAAACGTAAAGCTCACTCCAAACTTCCAGCCGTGAAAGAAGTTAGTCAGTATCCGCAGCCGTTACCCGTTTCGTCTAAGGAAGCACCTGTGGCTAAGTCTGCGGTAGCAGTAGTCGAACAGGCTGAACACTATCGGTATGTGGTGTCTGATTTGAGGCGTACCGCTGTTATTGCCGGAGCTTTGTTCGTCATTCTTATCGTCCTCTACTTTTTGCTCCGCTAATGAGGCTATGGAGGCAGTAAAGAAAACTCAGAACCGCTATAGCGCTAGCTCACTAAAACTACGCTAAGGCTAAGAAAGAAAGGGAGTGATGAAGAGTGAAAATTGGAAGAATGAGAGCAACAGCTTTACTGCTTTTGCTGGTCACTATAGCGATATTGCCCGGATGTAAGAAAGAGGTACCCTTAACCAATTTCTCGTCAGTAGAAGCACTCCAAAATTGGCTACGCTTAAACGATGTATCAGAAAGACCGAAGGCTGAGTTTACTGACGAATGGCATGATAAAGCAAAGGAAATTGTGAAGGCTGCTGCAAAGGATGGCTACAAAGTCGAAGCCCATTATGCCCAGAAAGATGATTTCTATTCAGTGTATTGCCAGGCCGCTATTGATGGTAAGACTTGGTATTGGGACCCAGAGACAGATGACCCAAGCAAAGATATTGAACTTGTTAAGGTGCAATGGAAACCACTGCAATCTGAGGCAAAGTAGACTGAGTGAATAATTTGACTATATTTGCCGCAATCCTTGTACCTCCACGAGGAAATTCAAAATATCTTTCCCCATCCATACTGTCTACATTAAGCATCCGGATTCTGATGGAGGCATTGGCAAGCCCTAGTAACTTGGTGAAAATACCTCTCAGTTTCTTGGACACTATTTATGGTAAAATAAACCTAGTATAAGCGTCTAAAAGGAGGATATTCTTCAGATGGTTCAAAGACGCGTAAATACCCTTATACGCCGAAGGCAGATAATCAATGCTGCACGAAAACTAATAATTAAATATGGCAGCGAGCATGTAACTGTCAGAAAAATGGCTAAAGAGATAGGAGTGTCTGAAGGTGCTATTTACCGGCATTTTAAGAGCAAAAGAGATATCCTGTCTTTACTACTTGACGATATTGAAAATACCTTATTGGCAGAGCTTGAGTTAAAGGCCACAGGCAGTCCTTACACGCTAGAAGCTCTGGAAAGTGTAATAACGACTCATATGTCCCACGTTATACAGAGGAGAGGTACGTCCTTCCAAGTTATAGCTGAAATTATCAGCCTAGGTGACAAAAGGTTGAATAAGAAGGCATATGGTGTCATAAATAAGTATACAGGCCGTATTAAAGACATCCTATCAGAAGGAGTTAAGGCTGAGGTCATAAGACAGGACATTGACCTGGATGCAGCAGCAACTCTATTCTTTGGTATGACACAAGGCATGGTCAATACTTGGGCTTTGAGCGATTACAGCTTCAACCTGAAACAAAAATATGCATCTCTCTGGAGCGTACTGCGCGAAGCTATCATTAAATACTAAATCTAGATTCCGGTCAAATTCGAAAGGAAAGGTTTTGTGTGGACAAGAGAAAGCCTGTGCGAGCTAGCTCAAGAGAAGCTGCGTGACTATCTGTTCATAGTGGTATCTAACCGGGAGCCTTATATCCATACCTTCTCGGGACGGAAGATTACAACCCAAGTACCTGCCAGTGGTCTTACGGTTGCTCTGGATCCAGTAATGCAAGCCTGTGGGGGCACTTGGATTGCGCACGGCAGTGGTGATGCTGATAGAGAGGTAGTAGATAAAGACAACAAAGTCGGTGTCCCGCCAGATGCACCACGATACTCGCTGAAGCGTGTTTGGCTGTCCAAAGAGGAGGAGAGGGGCTACTACTACGGCTTCTCTAATGAAGCTCTCTGGCCGCTATGCCATGTTGTGTATACCAGACCTGTATTTGATGAGTCTGACTGGAATACCTATAAAAAGGTAAATGAAATTTTTGCTCAGAGCGTATTAGATGAGGTCGGAGATAGGAAGGCATTTGTCTTTATTCAAGACTATCATCTGGCATTGCTATCCAAGCTAATTAAGGAAAGAAACCAAAATATTATTACCGCTCAATTCTGGCATATTCCTTGGCCTAATCCAGAGGCTTTCCGCATCTGCCCCTGGCAGCAAGAAATTCTACAAGGGCTCTTGAGCAATGACCTCCTGGGTTTTCATATTCGCTATCATTGCAACAATTTTTTGGATACTGTAGAACGGGCAATCAAGGCACGTGTTGACCGGGGGAAATATGAGGTGACTCAAGGTAGCAGGAAAACAGCTTTGCGCCCCTTCCCAATCAGCGTTGATTTCGAGAAGATTTCTCAGGATGCCCAAGAAGAGGAGGTAGAGACAGAGATAGAAAAGTTGAAGAACAGACTGGGGTTAGGAAATGAGATGATCGGGGTTGGCATAGACCGGATTGACTATACTAAAGGCATTCCCGACAGGTTGAGGGCTATCGACCGCTTTCTGGCAAAGAACCGTCGATACTGGGGTAAAGTGGTCTTTATTCAGGTCGGTGTCCTCAGCCGAATTCAGATTGAGAACTATAGGAAATTAAAAGAAGAGATAGATAACTTGGTAGAGGAGATAAACTGGAAGTATCGCATAGGACACTGGACACCGATCGTCTACCTCTTGGGGTATGAGTCTCCCCTGACGTTAACAGCACTGCGGCGAATGGCGAATTTCTGTATAGTGAGCTCACTTCACGATGGTATGAACCTTGTAGCTAAGGAATTTGTTGCTAGCCGTTTTGATGAAGATGGTGTGCTTATTTTGAGTCCGTTCACCGGAGCTGCTAGAGAGCTGACTGATGCCTTGCTGGTAAATCCCTATGCCACTAACCATTTCGCTGAAGCCATTAAGAATGCTTTGGAAATGTCTAAGGCGCAAAGGCGGAAGCGGATGAAGAAAATGAGAGAAGTAGTCCGGGAGAATAATATCTATAAGTGGGCTGCGGATATAATCTCGGAGTTAGTGAATTTTGAGTTTGGAGCGTGATATTGGAGCATCTTCTTTCCGTCTGGCCAAAGGTTGCTCAGCAGCTTAGAGATGCCAAGCATATCCTGTTTCTTGCTGATTATGATGGTACACTTACTCCCATCGTAGAACGACCAGAGTTGGCGAACCTCCCAGAGAGCACACGGGAGTTACTGCAGGCTCTGGCACGCCAGCAGTGCCTAACATTGGCGGTAATCAGCGGCAGGGCACTGACAGACCTGAAGAATAAGGTTAATGTTAGTGGTATAATCTACGCTGGAAATCATGGCCTGGAGATAGAGGGCCTCGGAGTGAGCTTTATTAGTCCTCTGGCTAAAGAAATAAGACCTGTTCTTAGCCTTGTGTACCAGCTATTGAGTCAGGCTCTGGGGGCAATTAGAGGAGTGATAGTAGAGGACAAGGGCCTTACTCTCAGTGTTCATTACCGCTTAGTGGAGGAGAAGAAAGCTGAAGAGGTTAAGAACATCTTTGAGCGCACTATCAGTGGTGCTCAGGTATTGGGGAAGGTTAGAATAACCTCGGGTAAGAAAGTGTATGAAGTCAGACCGGCTACTAGTTGGGACAAGGGAAAGGCGACAAAGCTGCTGATGAAGATGTATGGAAAGGGAGGGAGAAAAAGTGGGCTCCTGCCTATATATCTGGGTGATGACCTCACCGACGAAGATGGGTTCAAGGTTATTGAGAAGTACGGAAGTGGTATTTCAGTCTTTGTCGGTGAGCCACACCGGGATACGGCAGCACGCTATTTCTTGAAGTCACCAACAGGGGTAGCTAGGTTTTTGGCTATGCTGTTGGAGCATGCTCGGAGAGGTTTCCAATGAGTGCTTTTATTAGTTGGATAGAGGAAATTGGTCTGTTGTTTTCATCCTTATCGCAGGGAAATAAATGAATCTAGAACAAATTTTTGAAAGGAGCGATTAATGGAAAATAAGGTCATAGTGCTTAGCAAAGATGGACAGTGGTTGGAATTAGAAAGTTGCTTCCTCGTTGGTGCTGTTGAATACCCGGACAAGGTAGTTTACCACAAGTTCCTATTTACTAAGTGTGAAGAGGAAACACGAAATGAAATGCTCAAAAGGGCTGAGCAGTTCCTTATTGAGCAGAAGAAAGGGGGAAAGTAACGTCATTAGTTGAAGTTGATAAGTGCCCAAAATGTAATCATAAACGAGGAGGAGAGGCAAACCAAGATAGAGTGCACGCTATTTCTTGAAGTCGCTATCGGAGGTGGCTAAGCTTTTGGTTATGCTGCTGAAGCATGCTTAAAGAGGTTTCAAATGAGCGGTTTAGTTAGTTGGATAGAGCGAAATTGGTCAGCTGCAGTCATTCCTGTCGCTGTCTTTGTGGCTACCCTGATTGCCATGTTCTGGCTCAGGAAGCTGGCTTACACATCTCTGGGTAGGTGGCTTAAAAAGATGAGATGGGGAACACATGCAATGCTGGTTCAGGCTATCAAGGGCCCCTCCATTCTCTGGTGCCTAATTATAAGTGCCCTCCTAGCAGAAGCAGTATCTGGGATTCCGTCGGAATGGAAAAGCCCGATAGGGAGGGGGCTATGCACTCTTCTTCTAATTTCGGTTACAATATCGCTCCTCAATATTGCTCGTGGCTTGGTCCTATTCTACGGCCCTAAACTCAGGATACCCCGACATACTCTAGTAATCATTAGAAACATTGCCAGAATCGTCATTCTTGTGGTTGCCATATTGATTCTGCTGGATATTTGGAAAGTGCCTGTAACCCCCTTGCTTCTGCTCATAGCAGTGGCAGTTCTAGCTGGGGCATTGGCTTTTAGAGATGCTGTTCCCAACCTTCTTGCCGGGTTTCAGCTCGGTGCTACCCAGCAAATTAAGGTTGGTGACTACATCAAGCTGGAGACCGGCGAGGAAGGCTGTGTTACCGGGATAAGTTGGAATAATACGCACATTAAAGCTCTGGATGAAAGTATTGTTATCATCCCCAACAGCCGGCTTCTTCAGCATACATTTATCAATTACGGGCACCCCTTGAAGAAGGCAAAGGACCCTTTCCGTTTTAATAGCCGGACTCATTTAACTGAGCTAACCGGGATGAAGGCAAAAAATCTCCGCGAACTGGCCAATACTTTAGAAAATGCAGCTGACGCCGTAGTTTACTATCATACACATCGCTTCCTGGAACAGCACCACTACCTAACACCAGAGCTGACCAATGACTTCGCCCTCTGGGTAAGTGATGCTTTAGGCGATGACGTTCTAGGTGAAAGGCTGGCCAGCGTTGATACTTTTGAATTCCCTAACCTGGGGGCTCTCCGAGAAAGACTGGTCAGTATCATCGAGGAATACATTGCCATGAGGCCTAATCTCAGGGAGGCAATGGAGGGTAGAGAATTCCACTTTATGAAATCAGTGACCGTAATTTTCCCCATTGCTTATGTAGCTCATGACCTAAGAGAATTTGTAGAAGCCTTGCGCAAGGTAAGTCTGGGCTCTCTCTATTTTCACATCTTTGAATCAAGGCTGAGGCTAGGAAGAGGGCTTAATGATTTCACTATCTGGCTAAAGGATAGCCTAGGTGAGGAAGAGCTTGGCGAAGAAATCGCCCGGCTTGACCCTTATATTTATACCCTGGAGGGACTGAGATCATCGCTGATACAACTTATGGAAAAACGCATCAAATAAGAATTTCAGACTATGAGCCTATCGTGGGCAGGAGCACCATTGAAGAACTCGTGTTGCTTGCTGCCAAGCTGTCGGGCAGGGCTATTCAGAATATTAACTCTACCTTCATTGGAGGAGGAGTGGCTGAGATTTTAAGCCGTATGGTGCCATTACTAGGGCAGCTTGGCGTGGATGCCCGCTGGAATGTCATAAAGGGGGACACTGAGTTTTTCCAGGTGACCAAGAAATTTCACAATGCCTTGCACGGCAGGCAGGAAAAAATTACCGAGAGCGACTTCTCCCTTTTCATGGAAACGACTCAGAGAAATATCGAAGAGCTGGAGCTGTACGGCGATATTATCTTTGTCCATGACCCTCAGCCAGTTGGTCTGGTGAGTCGTAGAAAAGAGATTGGTAAGAAATGGATATGGCGATGTCACATCGATGTATCCCACCCTAGTCAGGATGTCTGGAATTTTCTTCAGCCTTTTGTGGTTCAATATGATGCCGCGGTTTTTTCTGCCCCATCCTTTTCCCGTGAACTTCCTATCCGCCAGTTTCTCATCTCACCATCCATAGACCCGTTAAGCGACAAAAATAAGGAGCTACCGCAGTCAACGATTGACTCAGTTCTGGCAAAATATGGCATACCTAAGGATAAGCCTATTATCACCCAGGTCTCACGCTTTGACTACCTCAAAGACCCGCTGGGAGTAATACAGGCTTTTGAGATGGTGAGAAAAAGTACAGAATGTAGGCTTGTTTTTGCCGGTGGTACCGCGAGTGACGATCCGGAGTCTGACAAGGTATTGGCTGAGGTAAAGGAACGAGCCGCGGCTGATCCTGACATCCATGTCTTGCTTATTCCACCGAACAGTGACATCGAGATAAACGCCTTGCAGAGAGCATCTACGATTATTGTTCAGAAGTCGCTGGGCGAGGGGTTTGGGCTCACGGTAAGCGAAGCTCTATGGAAGGCAAAACCAGTGGTGGCTTCGGCGGTGGGGGGAATACCTCTCCAGGTGAAGAACAAGTTCACTGGCCTCCTCTCTTATGGAATAGGGGGGACAGCCTACGCCTTGAGACAGCTACTCACTAATCCCGAGTATGCCCAATGGCTAGGAGAGAATGGCAGGGAGCATGTCAGACATAATTTTCTCATAACCCGCCACCTGCGGGATTATCTGCTGCTGTTTCTGGCCCTAGAGCATCAACAGGACATCATCTATCTCTGAATACAGCAGAAGTATATGCCTTAAGGTTAATGGATTGTTTCAGCCTCTATCTACTGTAATACTTGGTTAACTCTAATACGGTGTCTCAGGTATTGTTTGCCGAATAGCGTTTTTCGAACAACCGATAGTGACCTTCCTCTTGGCCGATACAAGGTATCACGATAGCACTTTATCTTCTGAAGCGTTGAACAAACCGCTAGGTTGTTCAAGACTAAACCTAACCAAAGGTATCACGGCTGGGCTCTTAAGTAGTATAATGAGCCAAGCACCATACAGGCTTTTACAAGGCAAGATAGCAACTAGAAGTCGGCGGATAGGAGGTTCAAATTGACCTGGCAAGAATTTTTGGGGTTTGGAGGCGGGCTATTCATAACTCTGGGATTCATTCCACAGGTGTGGCGTTTATTTAAACTCAAGAGCGCACATGAAATAAGTCTGCCTTTCACATTACTCTATTTACTGGGTGGTGTTTGCTGGTTGGCCTACGGTATCTTATATAACCTGCCCCCAGTAATTCTATGGAATGCGATATCATTGGCTCTGATGTGCGCTATGTTATATGCAAAGCTCAATTATGGGAGATGACTCTAGCTGACATATGAAATGAGAGGTAACAATAGTCAGGATTGTGCAACGGTAGGTAAAGAGGCAATCAATCTGGCCGCCAAGGCCGCCGCCGGCGAGGCAAACCCTCGGGACAGCTCTGCCAACTATTGATAATCCCTGCATCCAATTACCTCCAATTTCCTTACAACTGAGTTTCTAGACGACAACCAAGATAAAGTCCTGATCTTAATGCTTTCCTCATCCTCAATAGTGAGTTCTAGATACAGCAGAATATTGCAACGAGGCCACCTCCTTCCCGTGTGAAGCATAAACTATCTACTCCTGTCGTGTCAACAGTTAAATAGCCAGACATAGCGTTAATTAGTTGGGGGGAATGCTTACCCCGCAACTTGACTGTTTTCTCCATTGCCCCGGTGCTGCATACCAGTACCTTTTCAGCATGGATATGCCCTGTTCCCAACGCTAAGGTGATCCAGTATAAATTCTATCGTGATGCAAAGCATCGCTCCCATTTATTGCTACCGGTAATACCAGAAACTGACCCGGAGCTACGGCTGTAGCCTTTATCATGACAAAAGTAGGTGAGTAGGATATCACTTAATCGAATAGAGGTAGGAGAGGGTGCCTAGACCGGCATGCGTAAGCAAGCCTTAGCTATGAGAGGTCATTTCACAGATGACCATGAAGCTAACCATAGACCGGATTATTTAGGAAAGTTTGAGTGCACCCGCCGTCTAATAATAAAGGGTTATAACAATAGACAATATTGTTGCTACTCTAGTAATTTAAGCCCGGTAAACCCATGAGCAATATTCTTCCCAAGCGGAGGGCGACAGATTATGCTATGGGTTGAGTCGATGGTTAGTTGTTACAAGCGAGAGCAGCCAGCTCTTCGTAATACCAAGATAGCCAAACACTTATCTACGTCAGTTGGTGGTTCCACGGAAAATTTCCTCCTGAGAACTAAATAAAACCATAAAAAACTGACACCATTGTAAGTCGGCTTTATTCTAAAGAGAAAGCATACCTTTTGTCCAATAAGAGAGAGCTGGGGAGCTAGAGTTGGTCAGAATCCTACCCCACCTGCTAAGGCGCCCACGTAATATTGTACTTGTGCCAGCTTACGTTTTTGCCAATTTCACCATGGCAACTATCAAGATTTATGCCTTATTAACTCTTAATCGCCAGGATTGGATAACTCGCCGTGGTGCAGAACGGGCACCGGAGTCGGGCACCTTTCACCTAATTCTAGCCAGAGTAGCAACCTTTCTTATTCTTGTCCTTCAGGCTATGGTAGTTGCTTATTTCAGAGGCGTTTTGAGTTTCTAAACGATAGTTCCCATCAAGTATCTGTGCCTATTTAGGATAACAAGCCACCAATGCGTCACAAAATACTAGATTGTTTAATAATTCCCATGGGATGGGAATTATTTGGTTGCGTTTCACACTCTATATAGTGCTTGAATATGGCGAATATAACAATAACGGATTATTTAAGTGTAACCAAATGGTTTGGATTTTTGAGTTTATCTCCAAGATTGACTCATTCCTATTGTTTAAGTTAATATTCCCCAAGAGTGAAAAACTACTACGTAGAAAATGCGATTAATGATATAAGCTGGCAAAATAGGGTTAGGCGTCTTGCTCCAGGTCTTTTATTCACTCTAGCCTTCGCTGTGGTCTCCTTCATCACCTGGTGGTTTCTAAAAGGTACCTGGCTCAAATTCAGTGCCTTATTATGGGCTTTTATCTATTCCATAATAGTAGTCAATCTTAGGCCGGCGTTATTCGATGGTAAGTTCAAGGCAGGAATAGAGTTTTCTTCGACTCAATTACTCCGCTGGTCTATTGCACTCCTGGGTCTGACCTTTAGTGCCTCGGTATGGGTCAAACTGGGAGGAATTGGCCTGGCCATGGTGCTTATCAATCTGGCTCTGGTATTTTCAATCGGTATTGTTTTCTGCAAATACGTTCTGAAACTGGATAATGTGTTATCACTCTTGATTTCGGTGGGGACAAGTATTTGTGGAGCCTCGGCAATTGCGGCGGTTGGTCCCGCACTCAAAGCAAAGGCGGAGCAGATGGGGCTATCGGTGGCCGTCATTACCCTCTTCGGATTGTTGGCCATGTTCCTCTATCCCCTGCTGTTCGCCGGACCCCTGTCAGATTGGCTCGCCAATAATCACCTGGCTTATGGTATGTGGGTCGGAACTGGCATCCATGAGACTGCTCAGGTAATAGCGGCGTCAAGTCAGGTGGATAATGCGCTTTCGATTGCCAGTTCAGCCAAGTTCATCCGCATATTCTCGATAGGCCCAATGGTATTCATCAGTCAGTTCTTGCTTCATCGTTTCAGCAGAACGAGTGAATCCGGGCGGACAAGAATGGCAGTTCCCTGGTTCGCTCTTTTCTTTACCCTCTTCAGTTTGATCCATCTCGGACTGGAATCTCTCCCCATCCGAGCCCAATGGCTCTCCTTTAATTCCACCTACCTATCGCCGACTGTCACTTTTTTACTGGCCTGGTCCTTTGCTGCCATAGGCTTGAAAGTAAAAATCTCTTCCATTCGAGCGGTCGGGTTGAAAGCCTTCCTGGGAGGAATGGGAATAGCTATCTTCGCAGGGGTTATTTCCTTGCTTCTGGTCAAGTTCCTGTGGTTACCTCTTAACTCATAGATTAAGAGTCTAGATGTTCCCCGGTGCAACAGGACTGAATGTAAACGATCTTACGAATAACCGAAAAAATGAAGATATCTCTGATTACAAGCACGGCTTATCCAGACTTTGCGGCGAAGGCTCAAATTCCATTATGGCTGTATGAAGAATCGGAGAGATGATGAAGATGAGTATTGAAAAGCGGAGAGACAATTCCTCAACTTATACCACTTCAGGCTGTCCAGAAAGGGTGAGCAAACAGGGCACAGTGGGGAATTACCCACGAAACTAGCTGACTTTGGGAATCAAGTGGGGAAAGGCTGCCAACATACGCCATGTGTTGCCCCCAAGGTGGGAGGGGAAATTTTCCGAGCCGACTTATTAGACAGCCTGAAAGAGAACATTGCCAAGATGGGCGATTACGAAGCCAAGCTAAAAGAGCTATGCGCCCGAATAGCGCCCGACCTGGACAATTGCACCAATCAGGATAAAAAAGACGCCTACACCTACCTTGACCTTAAAGTTACGGCCACGCCGGAAGGTGTAGACGTTAAGGGTTATCTTGACCCAAGCGTACTCAACACTGGTTCGTGCCTACTCACCACTGGACAAACATCGGCATGATGACGTGGATGTAGTTGCCCACGCCCACCGGGCGGAGAACGCCTGGACTTGATGGGCTGGTAGTCTCCAGGGCTACCTGTGCCTCACGGAGCACACCAAGCACCTCAGTTAGATACTTGCCATTAAAAGCAATCTTTGCCTCTTCACCCTCGACAGTAGCATCAATCTCGCCAACATCATCTCCAAGCTCTTCAGAACGGGCAGAAACCGTCATCTTTCCCTGGGCTACCACTAGACGGACAATGCCACTGCCATCACGAGCAAAAATAGCAGCTGTCCTCGTTGCTCTTAAGAAGTCGGAGACACCAACTACCGCCCGAGTATTGTAGCGCTGAGGAATTAGCTGGGCATAATTAGGGAAGGTGCCCTGAACAAGCTGAGATACCAGCTCAGTGTTCTTCAGACAGAATAGAGCCTGCCCCTTATTAGGGTTCACCGTTATCTCAACAGCCTCTTCCTCGTCAGCCATAAGCCGATTTAACTCCCTTAAGCTCCTGGCAGGAATAATAATCTCAGTTTTCTGCTTAACCGGAGTAGCGATAGGTAGCTTATATACGGCCAATCTAAAACCATCAGCCGCTGCCAGCGTTAATAAACTGCCGTCAAACTGAGCATCAACACCGGTAAGTACCGGGCGTGATTCCTCAATGGCAGCAGCAAATTCCACCTGACCAATTCCCCGGCGAAGGTCTTCTATCCCAACCTTGGTGATAATACCCTCGCCAACCTTGGGTATGGGTGGAAAATCCTTAGCATCAAGCCCGCTAATTCGCGCCTCAAACCGGGCACAATGTAGCCCCAAGGTCTTGGTCTGGGGGGAAAGGCTAATTTCAACCTTTTCGTTGGGTAGGGAACTAATAAACTCCGTAAGAAGTCTAGCGGGAACAGTAATTGTCCCTTCCTCCTCTACCTTAGCACCAATCCAATGACTGATAGCCATCTCCAGATTGGTGGCAACAAGCTTAAGACGGGACTTGTCTGTGGCTAAGAGGACATTATTAGTTATAGGCAGGGTTGTTCTGGTAGCTACCGCCCTTCCCACAATGCTAAGACCTCGATTTAGGTTTTCCTGAATACATGATAGCTTCATAGTGCACCCCCAAAACTATATTACTGGTAGTGGAGTAGTATACACCCTTTATTTATTCTATTCAAGATTAATTGTCCCACTTTTACCACCACTTTTTCTAATCAGCCTGATATTTTCAATGCGCATGCCCCGGTCAACCGCCTTACACATATCGTAGATGGTTAAGGCAGTAACCGCAGTAGCAGTAAGTGCCTCCATCTCCACCCCCGTCTTGCCTGTACTCCTCACCATGGTGGTAATCTCAACTGCATTATTCCCCTCATCTAAACTGAACTCAACCTTAATATCCCCGATAAGCAGCGGATGGCACAGGGGTATTAAACTAGGTGTTTGCTTGGCAGCCATGATGCCCGCTAGCTGAGCCACTGCCAGAACATCCCCTTTTGCCATCTTGCCCTTCTTTAACAGGTCAAAGGTAGAGGGCTTCATCCTGACCACACCTTTGGCTACTGCCTCACGCTGGGTATCAGCCTTCTGCGTAATATCCACCATACGGGGGCGACCAAGTTCATCCATATGTGTTAGCTCTTCCATAATCAGCCCCCTACCTGAGAAAATGGCCTGTCTTTAGGTATGTAGCCCTCTGCCAAGTGATGGCGCAGTGGCTTTCGGGCAACCGCTTCCTCAATCAGCTTTTTCAGCCCGGCTGAAGATATACCACTACGCAGCGGCTCTCTCAGGTCTATCTCATCCTCGCCCAATAGACAGGGAAGGAGCTTGCCATCGGCAGTAAGACGCAGTCGATTGCAGTGGAAGCAGAAATGCTCACTAATCGGAGCAATGAAGCCAATAGTCCCCTTAGCCTGAGGAAAACGGAAATACTTTGCCGGACCGTTACCTACACTGGGTAAGCAAGGCTCCAGTTTCCCCAGAAGTTCAAGACGTTGCCTAATCTCGCTAGCTGGGACAAATAGCAGGGTGTTTTCACCATTAACCGGCATAAGCTCGATAAAGCGGACATGCCACTCATCATTAATTGCCTTAGTGGCAAAATCGAGGAGTTCATCATCATTAATACCAGACATTACCACCGTATTAATCTTAACTGGATTAAGACCAACCGACTTAGCAACCTCAATGCCCTCCAGTACATCGCTGAGTTTACCCCCGCGGGTAATAAAGTCAAATCTGTCTTGCTTAAGTGTATCCAGTGATACATTAACTCGCTGCAAACCCGCTGACTTTAGCTCACCAGCACAGCGGGAAAGGAGAATGCCATTTGTGGTCAGGGAAATATCATCTATGAATTTTATTAATGCCAACATCTCAACTAATTTAGCTACCCCCGACCTCAGCAGGGGCTCGCCACCCGTAATCCTTATCTTGTTTATACCCAGCTCAGCAGCCGCCTTCACTATGGTATAGATTTCCTCATAACTAAGAATACCCTGATGAGATACCAAGTCAACGCCACTAGCTGGCATGCAGTAGATGCAGCGCAGATTACAGCGGTCAGTTACCGAAACACGCAGATAATTTATCGGACGCTGAAAAGAGTCAGAAAATCCAGTCATGCAGCTAACCTCTCCAATATTTGATACGCCTTCCTCGCTGCTTGCCCCCGATGGCTAACCTGGTTTTTTATTTTTAAAGGCAATTCAGCCATTGTCTTACCAAGCTCAGGAAAATAAAAGAGCGGGTCATAGCCAAAGCCGTGCTCCCCCTTCGGCTCAAAGGTTATAAAGCCCCGGCACTCCCCGGAACAAAGCTCCACCCTACCTTCAGGCGTAGCTACAGCAATAACACACCGAAAACGAGCAGACCGCTTCTCCCAGGGCACACCTTCAAGCCGTGACAATAAGTAGTCAACCCTCTCCCTATCTGAAGCACCTTCGCCAGCATAGCGAGCTGATAGCCGACCGGGTTCACCACCTAAAGCATCAACCTCCAACCCCGAATCATCAGCCAGAGCCAGTAGCCGACCCTCAGCAGCTAAGGCGGTTGCCTTCAACCTGGCATTCTCCTCCAAGCTTCCCCCCTCCTCGCTAACTACAGTGTTCATACCCTCATCAGCCAGAGTTACCAGTTCAAATGGCACATTCCGGAGTAAACTCTTATATTCGCGCACCTTGCCTTGGTTGTTTGTTGCCAAAAGGAGCTTCGGCATATCAAAGCTTGGTAAACCTCCCCTTAAGTTTCTTCATAACCTGAGGCATAGTAGTGTACTCCATCTGATCAAGCGGCAGACGATGCGGCTCAAAGGGGCCATGGTGCCGCATGATATTAGCCATCAGGTTAGCATCGTGGCGGGCAAGGTTAAAAGCCTTATCATTAAACATATCACGAGGTCCCACCAGCTTACCGCTAGATAGCTGAAAGCCAACAGCCACTACCCTTGGCGGCCCATCAAACCGGGACGGGGTACTATCAGCAATAGATACCGGCATCAGCGGTCCCATATGTGAGCCTCGCATCCACCCTTCCACCAAGATTGGCGTAGCGAATGGTTCCAGCACCTCCCCCACTGCTGGGAAGTCTCCCTGAGCGCGGACAATACACACCGGGTCATCCTTACCCACATACCGGCCAGCAATCAAAGCCAGCTTCTGGGTAGAGGATACCGCAGCTATTTCACCAGAGTCCCGGTGATAAACTGCCTTTACTATAAAGCGAGATGGTGCTCCAATAAATACCAGCATATCATAAATTTCCTCAGGTGCGTTAAAGGTTATCTTCTTATGCTCCTTGACATCGTGCACCTCAAAAGCAAAACCGTTGTGCATATTCTCAGCAATAACCAGCCCTATAGTATTAAATGGGTCAGCGAATATCTTATATAGCGGCATATTCCATGCCCCAGCAGAGGTCTTATCCGCCATAAAAATAATAATAGTCTCTGCGGCACGTTCTTCAAATTCCATTTCAGCCACCCCGGGCCCCATCCCTTTAATATTACCCGAAAAGACATCAGCCAGTAAATCCTGCCCGGCACCATGAAGCTTCAATGCTTTAGCCACCTCAGTGCAGTCAACAAAGGTATCCCAGGCCAGCTTATGGATTTTTTCATTCTCTTCACCATGCTGGTGGGTCATAATCAGTTGCAGGTCATCCCCACACTTGGTTACATGATAATCAACCAACAGCCCTCCCTTTTTAGCCCTGGCTAGACACTCACCAGCCTTAGCCAAAACATCAGGGTGTGACTCAGAATGCCCCACATAACCACCAATATCAGCTTTAATTACACTCAGCGTGACATTCATAATCCCTCCTTTAGCGTTTGGTTAATAATCAATCCCCTTCCGCGCCGTTACCCCCTTGTCATAGGGATGTTTAATCTTCAGCATCTCGGTAACCAAGTCCGCCAATTTAATTAGCTCAGTATCAGCCTGACGACCAGTAAGGATAAGCTCCACATTTTGAGGTTTATCTTTAATAAGCCTAACTACCTCATCCAGCTCAACCAATTTCCAGGCAACAGCTAAATTCACCTCATCCAACACCACCAAATCATACTTACCACTGAGCATAGCCTCACGAGCAGCGGCTAAAGCTTGCTTTGCCTGTTCTATGTCCTCTGGTCTAATATTTGCCGGGTCAATAAATCCCTTTCCACCAAAGCTAGCAATATCCACGTTAGGTATCTTAGACAGGATATGACGTTCACCATATGGGTAGTCACCCTTCATAAAGAAAGTAATATATACTCCCAGTCCATGCCCCAAGGCCCGCAATACTATCCCAAGGGCTGCCGAAGTCTTGCCCTTCCCATCACCGGTAAAGACCTGAACAAGTCCCCGGCCCAACGGTTCTGGTGATGAAGGGTGGTGTATAGATGCCTTTTCTACCAATATGCCCCTAGCCAAAGACCAAGGCTATAGTAGCGACAGTTTAACAATCCAGCCCACCTATGTCAAGGAGCAAGCCAGAGGGAGCATTTGTTATCTCCCGACAACAATGATATAATAAACTCACACAAGCTAAAACCTCAAAAAACTGGGAAAGGAGAAGGTTAGCAAAATGGCAACAACCAAAGAGTTAATTGAGGAGTATAAACAAAAGAGAGCCAAAATAGAGCAGATGGCTTCCCCTGAGGCTATTGAAAAGCGCCATAAAGGGGGACAGTGGACAGCCCGCGAGAGGATAAACTATTTCTTCGACCCTGGCACTTTCACCGAGATGGGAATCTTCGTTAAGCACCGCACCATCGCTTTTGGCATGGACAAGGCAGAGGTGCCGGCAGAAGGGGTGGTAACTGGTTACGGTCTGGTGAATGGCAGACCTGTTGTTGCTTTCGCTGAGGACTTCATGGCTATGGCCGGGACCTTTGGTGAATATCACGGCATAAAGGAAATACGGGCTATTGAGTTTGCCAAGGAGATGGGATGGCCAGTTGTTGGTATGAACGACTCCGGTGGTGCACGACTCCAG
>Ga0315289_10006293_pt1 | contig 17463 bp, 13 predicted proteins | sample YL17G11_40_MG_FD_203452 | JGI IMG/M metagenome (GOLD analysis project Ga0315289, IMG submission 203452) | Sediment microbial communities from Yellowstone Lake, YNP, Wyoming, USA - YL17G11_40 | ecosystem: Environmental > Aquatic > Freshwater > Lake > Sediment | place: USA: Wyoming | collected... | reverse complement strand
AATGCGCTGGTCCCTGCCAGAAAATGGCCTGTGCTCGAGCTGGTTGGTTTTTCCTCCCGACTAACCAAAGCGATACAATCCGCTAAATCCCAATAATCTGGCGGAGCAATGGAATACGCAAAGGAATCCTTATCGTCATGACCTGCACTCCATTCTACAAACCCACCTGGGATCGAACGGCAGGCTGAGCCAGAGCCGGTGCGTGCCAGGCGGGATAAATCTTTCTCGTTGAGCAGTAGACCTGCCGCGTGAGAAGCTGCCAAGCTTAGGGCAGCAAACCCCGCGGCGGAAGAGGCAATCCCGGCAGCCATAGGGAAGTTATTATGACTTTCCACCCTGGCATAGGTAGTAATGTGTGCTAGTTGGCGCACACGGTTGAGTAATTTACTTACCCGCACAAGAGCGTCGCCCATCGTCGATTCAGTATTAAGCATAAATTGGTCTTGTGACAAGGCTGGGTCAAAGCTCACTGTTGTATGCGTGGTCAACCCTGCCAGGTTCATTGAGATAGACCCATTCGCTGGGATATGTAGGGATGGATCTATGTCGCCCCAGTATTTGATAAACGCAATATTTGGATAGGCGACCGCTGTGGCAGAAATGATGGGCAAGATCAATCCTTTCTCGTGATTCCTCGCTCGAACATGCTGTCTTCCAGGCGTAGATAACCCCGGATAGCCTGGCTCGCTACCAGGCGTAATGGCTCAGGAGGCCAGGGGATCATGCGACGGTTAACGAACCACACATCCGTCAAGTCTGTTTTGCGTTCAAGAGCCAGGTCTGCCAGTGTGCGCCCGTTAAGATGGGTCATTGATACGCCATGCCCCACACAGCCCAGGCTGTAAATGGCACGTTGATCGCCGAGATAGCCGATGGCAGGGGCCATATCCAGGGGTACTGATACAGGCCCGCCCCAGCGATGTGTGATCTGTACGCCTTTTAGGTGGGGGAAAAGCCAGAGAATGTCCCGCTCAAGATCAGCGAAGGTATGGGTGTTTAGATCATGCTCCATGTCTCCACCGTATGCCAGACTGACATCACTGCCTCCCATCGTTAAACGGTTATCGATGGTCAGGCGGAAGTAATGGACCAGATTTCGGGCGTCTTCAATTCCCTGGCGATTCTTCCAGCCAATCGGATCTAGTTGAGTCTGGCTCAATGGCTCTGTCACCACCATGTGAGTGAAAGCTGGTACTTGCCTACGTTTGAGTTGTGGGAACAAGTGGGAGTATGCATTGGTTGCGAAGATGACTTTCTTGGCGGTTACTTTACCGTTGGGAGTGGATAAAGTAAAAACAACATCGCGATGAAGTTCCAAAACCGGTGTATCTTCATATACCTGTGCTCCAGATTGCATCGCGAGCCGCTTCAGTTCCCGCACCTGTTTAGCGGGATTAAGTAAACCCGACCTTGGTTCCCACCAACCTCCCAGAAAGCGCGGGGAATTGACCTCATTTTTAATCTGGTCAGAGTCGATCCATGATATTCCAGTAATCCCCATTGAGGTCAATAATTCCAGGTCATGTTGGATACGCTTGACATAACCGGGTGTGGTTGCTGCCCTTAGAAAACCCGGGTACCAATAGTCGGACTGAATATTGTGTTCCTTGATCAGCTCATCTACATAATCGACAGCGCGTTCCATGTACCGGTGCGCTTCGACGGTGCGTTGGTGACCGAAGATGGCTTTGGTCACGGCAGGCTCAAGACCGAAGAGGGTCATCGAAAATCCACCATTGCGACCACTGGCCCCGAAGCCCACCACCTCGCCTTCAAGAACGGCAACCGATAAACCTTGGTCATCCTTGCACAGGTTATAAGCAGCGGAGAGACCAGTGAACCCTGCACCAATAATAGCAATGTCGACTTTCAATTCACCTTGCAATGCTGGGTTAGGTAGATAATCCCCATAGGTAGCTAACCAGAATGATTTATCGCTATAATCTTTCATACCAATCCTCCTCAATGGATGTGCAATAATGACTGTGGTCTAGCCACTGTGCACTATTATTGCACAATATTGTCTTATTGTCATTAATTAAGCGCTTTTTGCATTCCATCTTGAATGCCGGGTTTGATATGTACGGACCAACACACAATCTTGGATTTTAATATCCTGAAGTTGCCCGTCTTTAATATTGACTTTTACAATAGCTAAGATAACATATAATCGTTAAGAAAGCACTTCCAAGGAGGAAATCTAAATGAACACCCTGCTGTTGAACCCCAAAAAACATAATCGCTACTATCCTGATGAACGCTCGAGGAAAGTAATGTTAAAGACCATTCAGTTCTTCGAGGACAAGGGGAAACGAAAGCTCAAAGCGGATGACCGAGAAGGTGTATGGTACGCTGACTTCCTGAATTTTCAGAAAAATGAAAAAATTTTCGCCACGTTGCTGACCCCTGCGGAATATGGAGCAGGGGAAAGTCGATGGGATACCTGGCGTAATTGCGAGTTCAATGAAATCCTGGCATTTTATGGTCTGGGATATTGGTACACATGGCAGGTGTCCATCCTCGGCTTGGGACCTATCTGGCAGAGTGAGAATGAAGCTCTAAAACGCAAAGCGGCACAATTGTTAAGCCAGGGAGAGGTCTTCGCCTTCGGCCTATCGGAACGCCAGCATGGGGCGGATATTTATTCCACGGAGATGCAACTATCTTCCCAATCAGATGGGACATACCTGGCCAACGGGGAGAAATATTACATCGGGAATGGCAATCTGGCGCCCATGGTTTCGACCTTTGGGAAGCTCATACCATCGGGTGAGTACGTGTTCTTTGTGGCTGATTACCGGCAAAAAGGGTATGACCTGATCCAGAATGTGACCCACAGTCAATCTTATGTGGCGTACTTTGCATTGCATGATTACCCGATCACGGAGGCGGAGATCTTATCCAAGGCTCAGGCTGCCTGGGATGCTGCCCTGAATACGGTTAACATTGGCAAGTACAACCTGGGATGGGGATCGATTGGCATTTGCACGCATGCTTTTTATGAGGCCATTCACCACGCAGCTTACCGCAGCCTCTACGGAATGGCAGTTACGGATTTCCCGCATGTGAAAATGATGTTTACTGAAGCCTATGCCCGGTTGGTGGCAATGAAGCTGTTCACTTTACGCACAGCGGATTATATGCGCATAGCCACAGCAGAGGACAGGCGTTACTTGCTCTATAACCCTGTGGTGAAAATGAAGGTCACCACCCAGGGAGAGCAGGTAATCAACCTGCTATGGGATGTCATCGCAGCCAAGGGATTCGAGAAGGATATGTACTTTGAAATGGCTGCCCGGGATATCCGCGCCCTGCCCAAGCTGGAGGGGACCGTGCATGTTAATATCGCTTTGATCGTCAAATTCATGGCAAATTATTTCTTTAACCACAAAGACTATCCACAGGTCACGTGCCAGGATTCTGCCAGCAATGACGATTTTTTATTCCATCAGGGTCCAGCCAAAGGTCTAAGCCGGATCCAATTTCACGATTACTCCCCAATCTTTGAGGCCCATGACGTTCCTAACGTCAGAATATTCAGAGAACAGATCGGCATATTCAAAACGATGCTGGCTCAAGCCACCCCCATCCAGGAGCAGGTAAAAGATACGGATTTCTTGCTAACCCTGGGGGAAGCTTTCACACAGGTAGTCTATGGGCAACTGATCCTGGAAAACGTGGAGATCTATTCCATCGAAAGTGACCTGGTCGACCAAATTTTTGATTTTATGGTCCGCGATTTATCAGGCTTTGCGCTTAAGCTATACAGCCAACCAAGCACAACCCGAGAGCAAATGGAGTTTTGCCAGCGCATGATTCAACGACCAGAGGTGAACCACGAAAGATTCAGCCGTGTGTGGTTGGACCAGGTCTACCCATTGAAAGACGAGTATGAGATGAACCCCTAATTCAAAATACTGGGGTGATTCGATAATAATCGCCGTGCTTGGGCGGTCAGGCTTGCCAATAATGTTCCATCGGGGTCGTTTTCGCCACCTAGCTCAGATATCGTGAGCGGAGAAGAAAAACTGACCATCGGTGTAGCCGTAGGTTTCACCCCGGTGAGCAATTGGGACGCGATTTGGAAGATTTCCGCTACTTTTTGGCGTTGTTCGTACTTTTTCCATAACTTGATCAATGGATTCTTGAACCATTTTCTTGAAAGCACCCCACTGGCAATGGCTACTATCGAGATAGTTTGAGGTACTCTACGCAAGAAAAGCTCAATGCTAGGAGACCAACCTGACAGGCTCTGCTCTGCACCGGGTGAAACAGTTGGGTCTGGCTCCACGTTCCCGCGTGGGAAAAGCAAGATTGCCCCATTATTCTTTAAGTGTTGAATCGCGCTTCGGACGGTTTGCAACCGATCCGGGATATTATAGGGAACCGGAATGCTATGCTTGGCAATATTCGGGAGCATCTGGACGATGGGTATATCCGAAGCCAGGATCTTGAGATCATCCCGTCGGATGCATGCCGCCAGGATGACCACATCATAAGCTGCAGGATGGTTGCACACCACCATCAACGGTCCATTCTTGGGTATCGTCTCTTCACCATGGAGATGAACGCTGGTGACAAAATGACGCAGGAATTGGTCGACTGCTGAATTCCATCCATATTCAGCGATATTCCGGTCCAGGTCAACCAATAATCTGGACATACGCTGGGTTGGGAAGAAAAAAATTGGGTAAAGGCAGCGGGTGACCCAATTGGGGTGATTCAAACCCATCACACTCATCAGCTGGGAGAAAAGAGCATCGGTGACGTCTTTGACTTCAGGTGTGGTGGATGCTTTTGGGTCGATGATCATCCTAATAGTTCATCGGCATTTTTCTTCATTTCCAGGTATAGCTCTCTGACACGGGCTTCCACCTGTATCGCGAACGCATTAATTGCCTGGCGATGATGCCCTTGTGGACAGTAATATTCAGGCTTTCCAATCGCGACTGTTTCACTACCAGCATGCACTGCCATTGGGTACACGGGTAAAATTGTGCCTGCCTCACCTTGGAACAAGCTGCAAAGGGTGGCAAACCCCGGCATGAAGTGACGCATTAAAGTCTCAGGGTCAAGCGGTAGCAGTGGGTCTTCGGGGAATATGAGCAGGTCCTTTCCTTCGTGGAGCAACCTCAGGCTGTGGCGGAAACCATCTGTCGTCATACCCCCAAAGCGATCAATTGAAACAGACCCAATTGCCCTGAGCAGCCGGACTGAGATTTTCGTCAGCAGGGTGGAAAATAGCAAGCCAAATCGACCACTTAGATGCATGACAGGGTGAACAAAGTCATCGAACAAGTACTGAGGCGCACGTTTAAAGTCGGTCATCTCAGCAATAATCCAGGGATAAAAGCGTACGGGGACAGAGAGGATCGTTTCGATTGGGCCAATTGCACCCAAATGGTTGGCAATATAAATCGCAGGAGGTGGTGATTCTATATTTTCGAACCCGACCACGTCATAGCTGAATGGAGACCCAATAAGGCGAGCTAGGTCATAGACTAATGAATCAGTCCATTTTCGTTCGCCACTATGAACAATGGGTGTCCAGCTTGCTCGCATCGTTCCCTCGATCTTATTCCGATTATCCTGGATCAGGATACCTAACCATGGATGTATTCGTCTTAACTAACACATTAACCCACCCATGGGTTCGGATAAACAATCGATCAACTTCCCAATCTATTGTACTATCAACACAACTCGTATAATCATCGATTTACATTAATGTCTCATTACGAATTTTGACAAAGCCTGTTAAAATTGCGTGATTAAGTCCGGAATAGACCAGAAAATAGGGAGAATAAGATTGTCCATCAGCCTTGACCGTAAGCGCCGCAGTGCTTTGATCGATTTTTTTATCGATAAAGAATATTACCGGCGTTTGTACAAGATCGCATTACCTATCGCCTTGCAGCAATTCATTATGTCTTCATTGAATTTGGTCGGGGTAGTTATGATTGGTCAGCTTGGGGCTGTGCCGGTGGCTGCGGTTGGGTTGGCAAATCAAATCTTCTTCCTGCTCAACCTCATGCTCTTTGGTATCACCAGTGGCTCTGCCATGTTCACCGCCCAGCTGTGGGGGAAAAGAGACATCCCCAACATCCGAAAAGTGCTTGGCTTGGCGCTGACCTTAGGTTTAGCTTCTGGGTCAATCTTTTTGATCATCGCAGAATTATTGCCTGCCGGGGTGTTGAGCATCTACTCAAAAGACCCCGCAGTTATCGCCCTGGGTAGTGATTACCTGCGTATCATTGGATTTTCCTTCCTTTTATACGCCATATCATTTTGTTATTCAGCGGTCCTGCGCAGTACCGGGGATGTCCAAACGCCCTTGTTCGTCACTTTCACTGCTCTTTCGATAAACACGCTGCTTAGCTATGTTCTTATTTTTGGTAAATTGGGACTGCCCTCCATGGGTGTACATGGGGCGGCGATCGCGGTCTTGGTATCCCGTATCGTGGAGTGCAGCGCTTTGTTATGGCTGACTTATCGTAAAGATTCACCAGCAGCCGGAAAACTACGCCAGTTGTTCAGCTATAACCTTGTTTTTGCTGGAAATGTCCTCAAGCCAGTTTTGCCAGTCGTAGCCAATGAGATGTTGTGGTCGATGGGTACCACTGCCTATAGTGTTGTTTATGCCCGCATCAGCACCGATGCAATCGCAGCCATGAACATTGTCGGCTCGATTGATCAAATGGCGTTAGTTCTCTTCAATGCGATTGGGCACGCCTGCGCGGTCCTGGTAGGCAATCGTATCGGAGCAGGCGAGGAGGATCAGGCTTTTCGTTATGCTGCCCGCTCTGAAGCGCTTGGAATGATGGGCGCGGTTGGGATCGGGTCACTCGTCCTGGTGAGCTCGAATTCGATCTTATCTCTATATAACGTCCCACCCACGGTCATCGAATATGCTCACCGGGTGCTGACAATCCTTGGATTATTGCTCTGGCTTAGGGCATCTAATATGATCTTATTCATAGGCATCTTTCGTAGCGGTGGTGATACCCGCTTCGCTTTAATCCTGGACGGGGTGATTATCTGGGTTGTGGGTGTACCATTAGCTTTCGCGGGGGCTTTCCTGTTCCATCTGCCGGTTTACTGGGTGTACCTGTTGGTGATGTCTGAAGAAATTACCAAGTGGTTGCTGGGGGTTTATCGCTTCTTTTCGCGTAAATGGATCCATAACCTGGCAAAAACCGTGGGGAGTTAACTCCCCGCCCTGTTCAAAAAGCCGGCTCTCTGATAAGATTGCATCCCACTGATACCGACCTCGACCGCATTGGTCGGGGTTTTTGTGTGTAAAAACTGGAAAAATATCGTGATCATCGAACGGAAAGATTTACGTAATATTGCCATTATTGCCCATGTTGACCATGGCAAGACGACTCTGGTAGATGGCCTGCTTAAACAAGCCCATACTTTTCGAGAGAACCAACAGGTGATGGAACGGGTGATGGATTCCAATGCGCTCGAACGCGAACGCGGCATCACCATCCTGGCGAAAAATACCGCCATCGAGATCTGGGATAACGTGATTCAAGGCCAGGTCAAGATCAACATTGTGGACACCCCTGGCCATGCTGATTTTGGGGGTGAGGTTGAGCGTGTGATGAACATGGTGGACGGTGTCCTGTTGCTGGTGGATGCTGCAGAGGGCCCCATGCCTCAGACGCGTTTTGTGCTCAAGAAGGCCCTCGAAATGGGTCACCGGGCGATCGTGGTGATCAATAAGGTTGACCGCAAGGATGCGGAACCTGCGCGGGTGCTAAACGAGACCTTTGACCTGTTCATCGAGCTGGGTGCCACCGATGAGCAGGCAGACTTCCCCATTATTTATGCCAATGCCATCACCGCCCAGGCTGGGCTGACTCCCGAGCTGGGTCCAGACCTGCAGCCACTCTTCCAGGCCATCCTTAGGCACATCCCTGCCCCACTTGTGGATATTCAAGCTCCTCTGCAAATATTGGTGACCACACTGGGATATGATGACTATCGGGGAGTTACTGCTGTGGGGCGTATATTTGCCGGTAAGATTCAGCTGGGTCAACCTCTGGCACGCATCACAGTGAAAGGCGAGGTACTACCCGAGCATGCACGTTATTTATATGTCCACCAGGGCTTGAAACGTGTGGAAGTGGAAGAAGCTGCAGCTGGTGAGATCGTAGCCCTGGCAGGATTGGAAGGTATCGGTATCGGAGAGACCCTGGCAGACCCCGAAAACCCAATTTCGTTGCCACCCATCAAGGTGGAGGAGCCAACCGTCCGCATGACCTTTGGGGTGAATACATCCCCATTTTCGGGTCGTGAAGGACGTTGGAATACCTCGCGGCGGCTGCGGGAGCGGCTTTTTGATGAGCTGCGTTCCAATGTTGCTTTACGCGTGGCTGAAATGGATGCCCCCGATTCATTCATCGTCTCCGGGCGTGGGGAGCTTCACCTTGCGATATTGGTCGAGAACATGCGCCGGGAGGGGTATGAGTTCCAGGTATCGCGCCCTGAAGTCATCCTGCGGGAAGGTGAGGGGGGTGAGGTGCTGGAGCCGTTCGAAGAGCTGTATATCGAAACCAGCCAGGAGACGGTGGGTGTGGTAGTGGAGATGCTGGGTGGGCGGCGTGGTCAGATGCTGGACATGCTGGATACGCAGGAAAATAGCGTACGGTTGAAATATCTGGTACCCACACGAGGCCTATTAGGTTTCCGGTACCAATTTCTGACTGCCACACGTGGTGCGGGCACCATGAATACCATCTTTTATGACTATCTACCCATGGTCGGGGCGATGGCCGGGCGCGAGGCTGGGTCAATCATCTCGTGGGAAACAGGGGTTACCACCACTTATGGTTTGAATAATGCCCAAGATCGCGGAATCCTGTTTTGTGGTCCGGGTGTGGATGTTTACGAAGGTATGGTGGTGGGTGAGCACCAACGTCCGGGGGATTTGACGGTGAATGTCTGCAAGAAAAAACATATGACGAATGTACGCGCAGCCCGGGGTGAGATGGAAATCCGCTTGACACCTCCCCGGCAGATGAGTTTAGATGAAGCGATAGAATACCTGGCAGATGATGAATTATTGGAAGTCACCCCGAAGAACTATCGCATTCGTAAGCGCATCCTTGAATCCCACGAGCGCGGCCGGCAAACTAAGCTTGCCAAGCTTGAGCAGATGGATTGACCAGCCAGCGATCCATTCTCCAGAAATTTCATCCAACATATCACCGATACGTTAATTAATCGCCTTCTCAGGGGGATTTATTCGTTGTTCTCCGCTTGTTACCCAATCACTCCTTTTTTATAGCTTCAGCCGGTAAACCCGATAGCGTTTGTACAGCCTGGCGCCTGCCCGCGTTGCCAGGGTGGGGGTATAGGGGTTGTCATCTGAGGTCAGCGAAAGATCAAACCAGGTGTAACCTTTGGGGATGGCGCGCCTGGCCATCTCATCGAACAGCATTACAGCCACACCTGTGTCCCAATACTCGGGCAGCACCAGCACGCTCTTGATCGCCAGACATTTAGGTTGCCTGCGCAGGTAAGGCAGGATACGCAGGGCATCCCATGGGTAGCGTAGTCCATTGGCATGAATCAGGGCTTCATTAACATTAGGGATGCCTGGAAACCATCCGACGGCTTCTCCATCCACTTCAGCGAACAACACCAGCTCAGGGTCGACAATTTTACGGAATTGTTCCAGCGAGGCCTGTAGACCATCGCGCGGCCAGGGGATGAAATCAGGCAGGTGAGCCAGGGCTTTATTTAACAAGATGTAAATCCGTTCCACCTCATTGTCCCAATGCTCCATGTCGCCCGAGCGGATCTGGATCCAATTATGGCGCCGTAGCCTTTCGGATAATCGTGATAAGCGCTGGAGCTCAGCCGATGCCATGGCCTGGGTAATTTCGTAGGCCAGGTTATCGCCCCGTGCAGGCAAAAAGCCATAATGCTCGAAAAATCCTTGATAATACGCCGGCGTGTGACCACACAGGATAACGGGTGGTCGGTCACGCCCCTCGATGAGCACTCCATATCCATCTTCATAGTCCAGGTTGAATGGACCATACAGGGTCTCCAGGTTGTGCGCCATAGCCCAATTTCGGGCATGGTCAAACAACGCCCCGGCAACCTCCTGGTCTTGGGTACACTCGAAGAACCCGATCATGCAATCCTTCAGACCTCGGGCGGCGTTGGTGGTCTTGTCATCCGCACAGCTGATTGTCCCGGCAAGCTTTCCATCCTTGAGTGCCATGAAGAATTCAGCTATTCCCCGCTGAAAGAATACTCCGGTAGCGGGGTCAATGAATTGGATTCGTTCCGCCACGAGTGGTGGTACCCACAGTGGGTCCTGACGGTAGATTTGCCATGGAAAGGTGACAAAACGACGCCGCTCTGTTGCCGTCTCGACCGGCAGAATTTCGATCGCACTCATGGTCCACCTTTGGTGATCGTAGAACGGCGATCTTCAAGTTCCCGGGCAATCTGCGTATAACGCTCACGCCCTAGTGGATAAAGGATGGCAAACAGGATGCCAATGCATAACATGACTGCCGGGATGGGTCCAGTCACGATGCGGATGCCAAGCACTGCATTCGCAGGTTGTGTGGCACTATTAGGGATATATCCGGTGGCATCCAACACCAGCAACGCCAGGGGGATGGCAAAGGATGAAGCAACTTTCTGTGAGAGCGAGATCAGGCTGTAAAACATGCCCTCATGCCTTTCACCGGTTTTTAACTCACCATACTCGATTGCATCGGGGATGATTGCCCAAGGGATCACATGCGCAGCCGATACACCGATCCCGGCCAGAACACATAACCCAAGGATCAAAAATAGCGGTGTGGTTGGGGTCAGGTTGATCAGCACCAGCAACACTGCCGCGAAAAACGCCATCCCTGCGATGTACGCCAGGCGTTTATTCAGCCGGCGTGAGGTCCAGGTCCATAATGGCAAAGCGACGATGGCCACCACGAAAATGGTAGCCATGATCACATCACTGCTGCCTTCCCGGTTGACGACGTACTTGATAAAGTAGAGCAGGATGGTCTGCAGGATGTCCACTGTGACCCAGGTGAACAGATAAATGATCGTGCCGAAGATGAAAGGTCGATTTTGGAGTGATGCGCGGATGGATTCTCGCAATCCGGGTTGTTTTTGCTGCATGAATTCCGGGCGCTCCCGGGTGCCAAAAAATACCACATACATAGGGATCGCTGAGATGACGGCAAAAATGATCCCCATCAATAAAACATTGGAAGTGTGACCTGGTGAAAAGCCATTCACGATCATCAACGGGATGGTAAACGCCAGCAGGCTGCCGAAGATGGAGAAGAATGCCCTCACCGAAGTCAGTGAGGTTCGTTCATCATAATCCGAGGTCAACTCTGGGGTCAGGGCGAAGTAAGGCATGTAGATCATCGTGGCAGCGGCATCATAGAGGACATAGATGAAGGCGTAATAAACCGCCAATGCGATATCACCCTGAATGGGGGGTCTCCACCACATTAAAGCAAAAATGATGGCGTAGGGGATCGGCCCAAAGAGCAAATAGGGGCGCCTCCGACCCCATCGTGTACGAGTGCGGTCAGAGATGTAGCCGAACAGCGGGTCATTGACGTAGTCCCAGGTGCGTCCTACAAAGATGGCAATGGCTGCGATCTTTGCCGGCACCCCCACCACGTCGGTGAGGAAAATGGCAAAATACGCGGCTACGATCGTGCTGGTAAGGCTGAAACCCAGATCGCCAGACCCATACATCCATTTTCGCCAGGTGGGCAGCTTATCTTTCATAGGAAGGGTTTTCCTTCGTAGGGTGGGATGCATTATTTTACTCCAACCTGTGCAATCTGAAATCACAAAAATGACCCCAAGAACTTGTATCTGGTCAGTGATGAACAGATTTTCCCGTTTACGCTCATATGATGTGCAAGGTTTACCCCGCCACTCATGGACTACTCTTGATCCTGGATAAAGGGTGAACCATTAAGTGCAATTTCCCCATGCTATAATCACGGCATGATTTTGGTGACTGGAGGCACAGGTTTTATTGGCAAGGCACTGGTCCGCCATCTGACGGAATCGGGGTTCCCAGTGCGCATGCTTATTCGCCCCTCGAAACAATCTCCCGATCTGCCCAAAGGGGTGCCGGTGGAGGTGGCAGTCAGCAACCTCACCGATATTCGCTCCTTGCGTTCTGTGATGATGGACGTGGATATTGTGTACCATTTGGCAGGGGTCGAATGGCATGGAGCGCACGCTAGCTTGATGGATATCGATATCCTGGGCACTCAAGTGGTCAGTCGTGTCGCTGCTGATGCAGGGGTTCAGCGCTTTTTCTACCTCAGTCACCTGGGAGCGGACCGCGCTTCCGCATACCCCGTGCTGAAAGCCAAAGCCATCGCCGAGGAGAATATCCGGCGGAGTGGGGTGAACCATACCATCATCCGTTCTGCCCTGGTATATGGGATGAATGATCACTTCACCAGTGGGTTGGCGCGCCTGTTGCATGCCCTGCCGTATTTCTTTTTCGTCCCCGAAGAGGGGAAAACCCTGCTCCAGCCCATTTGGGTGGAAGACCTGGTGACTTGCCTGGTGTGGGCATTGGATAATGACCTGACCATCAACCAGACCTATTCCGTGGGAGGCCCGGAATATTTGACCTTCAACCATATTATCCAATCCGTGCTCGACCAGATCAAGCTTCGTCGAAGGCTGGTGCATATTTTTCCACCTTATTTGCGTGCCATGACTGTGCTGTTTGAATCCATATTCCCGGGGTTGCCAGTTTCGGTCTATTGGCTGGATTATTTGGCTACCAACCGCACCTGCAGTTTGGATGTGATGTCCCGGGTGTTCAATATCCTGCCATCGCGCTTTGATCACCGTTTGGACCATCTTAACGAAACCAACTGGCGCGTTTCATTGTGGCGTACATTATTCCGAAGACCCTAAATAACTGATGAAACCTTCCTGGACGATCAAGATCATCGAAAATATAAACGAGATGCATCAGGCTGTGGAGCTCCAGCGCCAGGTGTGGCAGGAGAGCGAGATGGATATCATCCCAGCCCACTTGATGAACTCGGCTGTGCATAGCGGGGGTCTGCTCATCGGGGCATTTGTAGATCAAGAGTTGGTCGGGTTCGTGTTTGGCTTTCCGGGGTTCTACAGCACTCCGGATGGTCCCCGCTTAAAACATTATTCAAGCATCCTTGGTATTCACCCCCAGTGGCAGGGTCAGGGGATTGGGTTTGCCCTCAAGCGTGCCCAATGGCAGATGGTCCGCCATCAGGGGATTGATCGCATCACCTGGACGTTTGATCCGTTGCTGAGCCGCAATGCCTGGCTGAATATCACCCGGCTTGGTGCGGTATGTGATACCTATTTGCGTGATTTTTACGGCAAAATGAATGACGTTCTGAACCAGGGATTGCCTTCTGATCGCTTTAATGTGGATTGGTGGGTGAATTCGCATCGTGTCAATCGACGCCTTAGCCGCAGGCGGCGCAATCATCTCGACCTGGTGCATTTCATGTCTGGGGGATCTCCAATCTTTAACCCCGCCGAGATGGATATAAAAGATCTGCCCCATCCCGTCGAAAAAACCGAGTTAAATTTGGGAAAAGATTTACCTATCCTGTTGGTAGAGATTCCGGCTGATTTCCTATCCCTTAAATTGGCTGATATCAAGCTGGCGATGGAATGGCGCTTACACACACGCACCATTTTTGAAGACTTGTTCAAAGCTGGCTATTTGGTCACCGATTTTGTCCGTTCAACCAATTTCCACTCCCGCAGCTATTATGTTTTGTGCCATGGAGAAAGCACCCTATGAAGATCGAACGCGTCATTTTATATCACTTGCGCATGCCTCTTTTGTCTGCATTCGAGACCTCATTTGGACGTATCAACACGCGCGATTGTGTGCTGGTGGAAGCCTTTGCAGAGGGCCTGGATGGCTATGGTGAATGTCCGGCAGATCGTGATCCCGGCTACTCGTATGAGACGGTTGGAACTGCCCTGCACATCCTGCAGGATTTTCTTGTCCCTGCTGTGTTGGGTCAGGAGATCACCACTGCCGAGGATCTTCAGCAGCGCATGGCATTCGTGCGGGGTCACCTGATGGCAAAAGCCGGGTTGGAAATGGCTCTCTGGGACCTGTTGGGTAAAGCGCGCGGGATCTCCCTGCGAGAGATGCTGGGCGGGGTACGCCAGAAAGTGGATGTAGGTGTCTCGGTCGGCCTGCAGGAGTCGCCTTCGAGGTTGGTCGAAGTAGTTCGTGGGTATCTCGAACTGGGCTATCGGCGGGTGAAGATAAAGATTAAACCCGGGCGTGATGTGGGCGACGCCCAGGCGGTCCGCAAAGCATTCCCTTCGCTGCGCCTGCAGGTGGATGCCAACTCAGCCTATACCTTAGAGAGTGCTGCCTCGTTAACACCGCTGGATGAGCTGGATCTATTGCTGATCGAGCAACCACTGGCTGAGGATGATCTGTGGGACCATCACCAGATGCAGGCCTGGTTTCGTACCCCCATCTGCCTGGACGAAAGCATCACCTCACTCCGCCTTGCCAGGCAGGCATTGGAGATGAAGGCTTGTCGTGTGATCAATATCAAGCCTGGCCGGGTGGGGGGGCTGAGTCAGGGCGTTGCAATCCATGACCTGTGCCAGGACCAGGGCATCCCGGTTTGGTGTGGCGGCATGTTGGAGACGGGTGTTGGCAGGGCTTCCAATCTTGCTTTAGCTTCCTTGCCCGGATTCACCTTGCCCGGGGATATCTCTGCTACCGATCGTTATTATCACGAAGATATCACCCACGAACGTTTTGTGCTCAACCCCGATAGCACCATCGATGTCCCCTCTGGGCCAGGCTTGGGGGTAAGTATTGATCCATCCGCATTGAAGAGGGCTACCCTCACCAGGATAAACCTGGCCAGTCATTGAATTTCTTTTATAAACAGGAAACCCCGCGCAGAGCGGGGTTTTTTGGTCCTGGGAAAATTGACGCTCAGAAAAGTTGCATTATTTTTCACTCTATTCTATACTCATTTTGTATCTATTGGAGGTAGCCGATGCGGACATATGATATAACCCTCACGATTACTCCACAATCGATTGTCTGGCCTGGTGATCCACCCGTCATCATGGAACGCACCAGCAGCATTGCTTCGGGGGATAATTCGAATGTATCACACATTAAGATGAGCTGTCACACAGGCACGCATGTGGACGCTCCCGACCACTTCTTGAATAATGGCAAAACGGTGGAGGCTTTATCACTCGATTTGTTGGTCGGCAGGGCTTATGTGCTCCACCTGCCGGATGTTAATCTGATCACTGCCTCGGTCCTGATGCAGGCCGATATCCCACCCCGCACGCGCAGGTTATTATTCAAGACGCGCAATTCAGAATATTGGGAAAAGGGGAGCAGTGAATTCCATACCGATTTCGTAGGGTTAAGTGTGGATGCCGCAGAACTCTTGGTAGATCGCAATGTCAAGCTGGTGGGGATTGATTACCTCTCCATCGCACCCTATAAAATGGGGACGCCTGTTCATACCATCCTGCTGAATGCCGGGATGGTGGTAATCGAAGGCCTGGACTTATCGCAAGTTTCGCAGGGACGCTACACCCTACACTGCCTGCCCCTCAAGCTGGGGGGCGCCGATGGCGCCCCTACGCGTGCCATCCTGGTGGGGGTATAAGCCTGCTAAGCTCCAGATAATTTTTATAATCTATCTTATGAGACGCCCCGGCGGGGCGTTTTTTTGTTTTAATAGAGATACCTTTTATTGATTGGCAGAGGCGGAGCGACGCTCCGCCATTACGATGAATTGATGCGCGAAAATTCAATTACATTCAATTGAGGACAAATTTGCTACATGAGGTGGTTATACGATTCCTTCGATCCGGTGGTATCGCTCGAGAAGCAATAACTTTTCAAGCGTGAGAACTCCAGACCAATCACGATATGCAAGAATCCAATCTTTCGGATACGCATCACCCCAAGACCAGGTCGGTGTCCATGAACCGTCCTCATTCTGTGAGGAAATCTCATATTCGAGGTTGGCAGCGACAGATTCTTCGCGACCATGCATAAATGGAGATGAAGGGTCATCCACAACCTGCAGAGGGCGAAGGCCATATTCTTTCCATTGGGCTGGATCATACGAGATTGTCACGTCGATAAGTTGATTCAATTTCTGATGGATCGGTCGATCAATCTCTTCTGGCAAAGTTTTAGTTTGCTGCAGGCGAAAGCAACAAAGAAGATCATGCATTTCGATCTTCTCCAGGGCAGATAGATGGCTTATCACTTGTTTGGATACTAGTGAAAGGATATCACTTTGAGCCTCCCCCAGATAATCATACAAGTAACCGAGGATCTCTGCGGTTGGATTGAGCGAGAAAGAATCGAATTCCTTCTCACGACCTGACTGGTTCCACCACGGCGCATGTGGACTTTGCTCAGCCGAGCTGGGGATGATTCGCCAAGAGCCTTTATCTATGTTCAGAGTCTGCAGAAGGTAGGCAACGCCAGCAGAAACAAGGGATTCGTCACGCTTTGCCTGGATAGAGCGGAGAACCTGGAAAGCGATTGACGTGCAGAGAGCAGAGCTATCATTGGCTCTTAGGTCGGGTTCGAGTGCATGACCAAATCCGCCATCAGGATTCTGGTAACTTTTAAGTGTGTCAAACACGAGGATAACTGATGCTCCATCGAAAGCGTGGCGGAATCTGGCAATTTCGAGTGGACGAGCTGTCGTCTCAATGAACTGTCGCGAAGCCTCGAAGGCTGCCTTTGTTAGCATGGTTTTAGTCATTTATTTCTTCTCCTTTTTAATGATTAATTCCAGGGCACATTTGCCTGTCTCATGTGAATCCATGGATTTACTAGAATAGACTTTTATCAGAAGATTGCCTATATATTCGACCACACTTATGGAAACGGGCAACTATGTGGAAATTAGGATCACAATCGTCCTTATAAGAAAACTGTCGAGGGTTAGGTAACACGGTGAAGGAGGGTAGGAAGAGATTCATTCCTCTAGAAAATGAAGAGGAACGAACCTGATTCTATTAGATATTTTGTTTTTAATGTACAGTGTATGTTGAAATCCTTGATCCTGTTATATGTAATTACTTACCCATTGATGATTACCAATCGAAGATGCGCAGGGGAGGGATTTGAAATGGGGCATCTGGGATACCTACCCTGCGCTTCTACAGGATTTGGTAAGACTATAAGGACTATTCATTGACCTGAGCGAGGCTGACTACGGATTATTATCACAGATGTCACGGATTTATTTATCGAATAACGCATATTTCTATAATTGCATACGATATGGTGAGTAATTACTGGTATATGTAATTACTCACCCCTACGCGAAATTCGCGAAATCTGGTAAGATGCGCATATGGGAAAGACGGAACTCGAAGCATTATCGAAAGAAGAATTAATCCAAT